>LKMJ01001913.1_pt1 | contig 18771 bp, 24 predicted proteins | sample 643391 | NCBI WGS metagenome assembly LKMJ01 (sample SAMN04112250, study PRJNA286221) | soda lake metagenome | biome: soda lake; feature: Kulunda Steppe; material: water; isolation source: sample PL-Br10 brine of Picturesque Lake | place: Russia: Kulunda steppe | collected 2010-07 | reverse complement strand
TGTAAGCATATGCTCAGCAGCAGCAGCCATATTGTGCGTCTTGGTGAAAACCATGCCCAGGTATTTAAAAGAATCTTTGTTGGCAAGCTGTACCCCTCCTAGCGTGAACACAGGTACCCTTGTGCGGCAGAAAGTGAAGAAAAGGAAAGAGTACTTTTCTTCTGAGAGAGCACACAAACAAGTCTTGACAGTGGAGAAGAGCATGCACCTCATTTTGAACAGCAGCACAGGAACACCTGTCACAGTGGTCATTTCCATAGCGCCAGATGGAGGATTCCACTGCGAGAGTATGTGCTCGCTAGTGAAACCGTCAGCCAAAAGTCCGTGATGTAAGGGTCAATCAAGAAGCGCGACTGGCCTGCTCATTAAAACTATCAGTGCATGAATGAAGAAATGAAGCTAATTGTTTTCCTGGCCCAAGTTAGATTACATAGCTGTACTTGCCAAACGAGGGCAACTTAGCTGAAGCCAAATGTGCCAGCAACCGAAACCAACAGAGGTTTGGGGTTTTAAGGCTGAAACAAATAAAAGCAAGCAAGGTAGTGGCCCAGCAAAACAGACACATTGCTGAAGCCTGCGGAAGGAAATAGGGCCGCATAGGTCCTTCGGAGAGATACTTCGTGTGTACGGGTGCTGTCACGACGATTCTTAGTCAGTGATGAATCATAGTCAAACTGAAGTTGGTTAGTCAGTTGCTTGTATTTCTGGCTGAGCAACAACTGAGGTAGTTGTATGGCATGCCATGACGCTTGTTTCTATGTGACGTTGATTTCACCTGACAGCGCAGTGAATAAGGATGTGTTGCTCATCTTGTACATCATTAGCATTGCACAAGTCACAGTTTCAATTTGCAGGGTGTGGGCACCAAGTCTGAGCGAGCCACGCTGCAAATAAAGTCACGAGGAAGATCAAGGAGCGCGTATCTAGATAGGGTGTATGGCGAATGTGTAACCAGGGCCCTCCCGGAAGGGAGGGCGTACCAATGATGGTAAGTGGAGCGTTTGCTGTTGCGCTCTTGTGGATGCATATCAGAATAAGATGTCCAACAATCCATGTGCCTCCCTGAGGTCCACAAAATGACGATTAGAATCAATGGGCTCACACTTCAGCAGCCTTTCCTTGAACAAGTAAAATTGTGTGAGACCATTCATAGCAGACAGGATGTGGGATGACCAGCAATCATCGCACCGTGAGCTCAGTTGTATGTCAGCTTGTAAGATCTTTCTTGCAGTGGATCTATTGCTTTGAGTCAAAGCATTGTACAGCCGCACTGGCGCCGGGAACCAGTTTAACTGTAGAGGCTCTAGGCTACACTCGGGCATAGCGCACCACGAAGGGGTTGTGTCCTTGACTAGCCATTTTTATAATGGATTGTCCATTTCTTTGCCCTGTTGGAAGAGCGCAACAGCAAACAATTGCCCCACCACCAGTGCTGGTGGTGCGCTCAACCTACATCCAGGGCCTCGGTTATGCATTTACCTTATACCAATACGTTTCATGACCTCCCCCATGATGTAATTTGAAGCATGGCTCAATTAAGACTCTGTCCATTGTGTCTGCTGTGAGAGAGTCGCTTGGAGTCACAGGTCTTCCCCAGATTGTAAAGGCACCGTTGTGAGGCAAATGATGAGACGTCGAATCTTGGAGAATTGTTGATATATCAGATTATGTTATCTCGCTGAAAACCTCGCGTATTCCACAGAGCACCGTAAACCTCGCGTACTCCACAGAGCACCCACTGCGTTATCACACACTTGATGAATTGATGAAAATGAAGTTTTATTAAAAGCTGTCAAGCTGTATAGCGCTAGCACTATAGCTTCAGACAGCGCTTCAGACGCTTGTGCTGGCCAAAGGTAACTAACCTACACCAGCTACATACATGTAAACTAACCTACACTAGCTACATACACGTAAACCATATTCATCTCGAGTGGCCGGCCATGGATACTAGGACGCATCAATGTCTGCATGCGCTTGTGATGCGTACAACATTTTATGAAGATAAAATGGCCTTCAAAGAATTCTTTTTAAAAGGAAAATCCAGCAGAAGATTAACGGCGCTCCTGCCTGCGCGCCAGCAACAGAGCCCCAAAGCTCAATGCGTGGAGCACCCCCAAGTACACTAGTAGAGCGCCCAGGTAGGAGTGCCATGGCCATTGGATGGAAAAGAAGTTCATCACAGCCACAGGGTCGATCTGGCAATCAGCCCCAGGGCTCTTCAGAACGCGCTGCAGGCACACGAGCAAGACTTCTGATTTGCTGAGAATGAGAATCGTATGATTGGTCGACTGCCAAACAGTACCCTCCTCCCAGGCACTCCTGGGACCTCAGAGAATGGCTCGCTGGTGCAGCCACAGCAGGCCGCTCATATGCCTCGCCAATTGGGCCCCTCATTTGCCTGGCCAATTAGGTGGTGAGAATTTGCCCAGAAACATGATAAGGACAACAACAATGGCACAGCACTGCCACTGAGTTTTAAGATTAAAACATTGTCATCCGTGGACGAAAGGTCGGTCTATAGGCCGGGTACCGGGGGTAGGGTACCCTAGCTTGTGATGAGACAAATCATTTAGACATATGATGCAACATCGGAGAGAAAGAGCTCAAGGAGCTCAGTTGTAAAGGGCAATGTGCTTCAAAGTCACCTTCCTCCACCAACATGCCAAGGATTGTCCATGCAAGCCACCCCCTGTAAGCCCCACCTGTACAGCAGGCAGCCTCAAGGCTCGCACTTGGGGCAAGAAGTTGGGTAAGGCATCCACGATGCGCTCGCCCAGCCCGTCAGCACAGCTGTAGTCCCGGCCGTTTGCAAATTCTGCCCTCATCAGCCCCCCAAAAGCGAAATGCAGGGCAGACAGGAACCTGGTGCAAACGCAGGACCAGGATCAGGCGGCATGCTCTGTCAGCAGTGGTAGCAACAGGCAGGTGAGCATTAGCCAGATTATTGGCCAAGGTCGATGAAAAATTCAAAAGAAGCAGTTAAACTGTTGCAGTTGCAACTGAAGGTCGCCCGGGAATGCTCAGCTCAAGGATTGCAACAGTGAACCTGAAAAGATTGACGCCAGGCTTACAAGTATCTTAGGCTTACAAGGTACAGTATCAGAGGCACCAGGAGCATCAGCCACAGATGAATTTGGTGTGAGCATGATGGCCTAGATGCAAAGTCAAATCTGCACAGAGGAAGGAAGCGTGTTTACAATAAAGGAGGACACAACCACTCCCGCCTCGCACCTTAATGGTGTCACCCATGCCATCTCGTACTCTGTTGTCCGCAAGGGAAAATTGGCTAGCAGCTGCAGTGTCAAATCAATTACATGTGCAGCTTTTTGGCTTTTGTAGCTGGCCTCCAGCTTTTTCTGACCATACCAGGAAGAACACTGTTGAATGCAAGATGCAAGCCTGGCAGTTTCTAGCTTGGCCACTCACCACGTTGACAGCCGTCCATGCGATTGCCAGCATGAAGGCAATGTCTGAATGGGCAAGATCAATGCAGTGCGGCGCTTGTTAGCTTAGTTTGACAGATCTACGTCAGTGGGTCCAGCCTGACTTGGAAGCCAAGCACTCAGCATGCACAAGCCGGACATGCCGCATGTCACATGCACCATCTTCCTAGGCGTCAATGGCCGGATGATGTGTTTATATTGTGCAATTCAAATTCCAGGTCAGTCACATGTTTGATACAGGACATGGCAACTTGCTACAATCTTGACATCTAGAAGTCTGAAGTATTCGCTTGCACAGGCTCACCTTGATTAGGCGTCAAAATGGCTGCACAGTAAAGCACCTGCATGCAACATGCCCGATCCATCATCATGTCAGCCCATACAAATTCCTTGCCTGGACTAATCAAAATTAGAAACCAGGCGCCCGCACAGCGGGAGCCTTTGCGAAACCTGCTCAGCATCAGCATGCAGGCCTGAAGTTAGCAGGAATTTTGAAGAGCAGCAGCCTTCTGTGGGCTGCCAGGGGACTTGCATCCGGCTGCTTGTGCCATCATTGATGTGGGCAGACAGAACATCTGGAGGCATGCCTTGCAGAACAAGTATTTCATGGCCGCAAGGTCTGTGCACAACATGCCCAAGAAGGCCTCCACACCTTCAGGCAACCATGAAGTGCTGAACGAAGTGTGCTTTTTTACCCAGCAACTGCTCTGTATGCCGGCATGCAGGCATGTTAGCATGTTGACAAGCAGGCATGCGGGCACGCAGGCAGGCGAGTGCTCTAAGCTCTGTACATCCAAACCCGTTGCATTAGCTACTGACTACCCCCAACATCCCCAGAAGCCCCCGCACTTTTCCCAGAAGGCGTCTACAAGTTATCCAGATCCAAAGCAACAACGCCAACAGTTCCCCAGGATCACCGGGTCCCCCCTCCCCCCATCAGCCAACCTCCTGGCTTGGGCTCAGGCTGCGGCCAGGCCAGTTACGGCTGGGACTACTGTCCCCAGGCCGACCCTCTTTGTGGCTTGGTCTCACCACCCTCACCTATTGTCCTGACATCGGTGCGCATCCTGCCACTCCTTGCCTGCTGCTGCCCCCAACCACAGTGCACCTCCGCCCCTCTCCTGCGGTGTCACTCAGGAGCTCACCTGCTGCGCCAGCAAGTAGGCCATCAGTGCGATCACCATGTGCTGCACGACGGGCAAGCCATCCAAATCGCGCCGCAGTCCCGCCATGCCGTACACGGTGCCGCAGAACACCATGACGTTGATGATGGCAAACGGTAGCATCACCAGGGATTTGGCAATGTGGTACGGGAGGGGGCTGTACAGCCTGCGGGGGCGGCAGGGGCAGGAGGGACTTCTTGCTCCCTTTGTGCTGCACACGCGCGCGTTGCATTGATTTTGGACGAGCACCCAGTGGCTCATGTGCACCCCTTGTTGCCCACATCTTGCTCAGCAGGGGCTCACAGCGCAGGCCTTCCTTGCAGACACACATCCACCCAACAGCTTGGATCCAGTGTGTTTCCAGCCATGGATCCAGAGTGTTTCCAGTCTTCGATCCAGTGCATTTTCAGCCTTGCACACAGCCCCCTATGGCCAGTGAGCAATCCTTAGATTTGCACTCAGGCAAACGCGTCTGTGTGCAACCACAGCCCAGGGTGAGGAGATCACCTGGCAGCGGCATCGGCAATGTAGAGCCTCTTCTCGCTCGTGAAGAGGGAGATATAGCAGAACGGCAGCAAGAAGAAGACCGCACTCTCCGCGTACAGCAGACTGCATCGGGATCTGCAGCAGCAGCAGCAGCAGCCAGAGCAGCAGGCACAGCACAAGCAAGGCAGTGTGGGGCTGTGTAGCCTCGCTCGAGGGCATATATCCGTGTGATGCGTCTGAATGACGGCTCAAAGACAGATCAATCATTCCGTGCTGTTGGCTATGCTGCTCACATGAATTGTCTTGCTGCTGGCTGTGCTGCTCAGATCAGAAAATGGCTCTGTCCAAGAAGATGCTCGCCCGCTGTGGCTTCGTGCACACTTTTGTGCTTAGATTTCTGCACCATAGGACTTTGTAGACCTCCCCCTGTTGCCACTGGTGCCTTTGCTGTGATTCTGCGTGCTCTCACACGCCCGATTCATTACTCACTGAAGTCCATGGACGTTGGTTGCCAGCGAGTAAAACACGGCGCCAACCACCAGCCCGGACCACACAAACACCAGCGTGCGGCCCGCCACATCAGCTGCAGGGGCGGTAAGCAAGAGAAGGGGAAATGTGCGGCATCGGGTGGGGGGATGTGTGGCCTCAGGGGTGGGAGCAAGGGGGGAAGGGGGGCATGCGACCATACCACAGCATTCACCGCAGTGTGTATGTGTGTGTGTGCACGCTCTCGCACTGTGGCCATGCTGTGCGTGGATGACCAGGTTAGGATCAGCTTCAGGGGGCCCCTATCACAGTCATGACCATATGCATGCAGAGGAGGATCCCCTTGGAGCATATGCAGTGGAGGATCCCCTTGGAGCATATCATATGCTGCATATGCAGTGGAGACAATTCCTGAAGTTCAAGCCTGAATGGAATCCGTATGCGCACCCTTGTGGATGAGCCGACATGCTGCCCCTGCAAGCGTGGACTGAACCTTAAGAAAATAAGAAGAGGAGCCCTTCATAGACAGCCGCTTGCAGCAACAGCCCCCAGCAATCTGCAGCACCAGCTGCGGCGCATGCTGTGTTTGCAGCCACATGTTGATGGCTGCACCCAGGGAGCCTCGCTCAGCCCAAGCACTTGGCGAGCACGAGCAAGGTGTTTTCTGGCCCACATCCCCTAATAAAAGCCCGCACACCTGGGTTAAGCGTGCACACCTGGGTTTCGCGTGCACAAGGCCAGCTCCCGCCAGCAGAGGCTCCACACCTGGGGGTTAAGGGTTATAAGTAGCTTTTTACTGCTGCTCTACTTTGCAATGCTGACTGCTGCCCTCTTTGATGAGGGCTGCAAGCACTGCCTGCTTTGTGCTGCTGTGTATCTGCATGGTGCTCATGTGTTTGTGAATCCCCCCGCGGCACTCGTGGCGGCTCTTGCACGAAGCTGTGTGTGCAGTGCAGCAACACAGACAAAAAGTGTGCGGGACTGCTTGCATGCCCTCTAGGCAAACGCAGCTGGCTAGCTCCATGTTTTCATGGCAAAGTTGCGGAGGATGCTGCATGCCCTGCAGGGGCCTTGGGGCCTGATGCGCGCATGGTGCCCTGCAGTGGCCTTTTATGTTGAGTTTTAGGCCATTCTATCCTGAGCACAACAAATGATGGGGCTCGCAGCCTGAAGGCGCTGTGGTCTGCAAGACAGATGGTCCCTGTGCGCAGGGTCACCCTCTAGCATAAACTCTGGCAGTGTCCAAAGAGCTGGAGGAGTTGAAGGGGGCAAATAATCCAGGGCCACCCACGGCCATCCAAGGTCCATCTTGCTTTCTACTCTTCTTCCAGCAAGCGCTCAAGCACGCACCCGTGCTTCTGTTCACACAAGCCCATGTAAAGCTCTCACCTGTATTGCCAAGCTTGCCGGAACACGCCCGGCGGCAGCGTCTGCTCCCTTGTTGCCTGCGAGACCTGCCCCACACCCTCCAGGTTCAGTTCTGCACGCTTCCAGTGGACCTTGCGCTGGCGCTGCGCCCCCGCCGGCCCCAAACTCCAGCCCCAGCGCTGTCTTTTGTCCTTCTGCCTCCCCCCCTGTGTCCTCCCTTGCGCCCACCGTGCCCTTCATCATGCCCCCCCATTGTGTCTGCTCCTGCCACGTGCCCATGCCCCCGTGGGTGGTGCTCCCAAACCCTGTAGAGCTGCGGGGGCAGGCTGCTGCTGTAGCCAGCTGCTGCTGCGGGGGCAGCGGTGGCATGTGGCCTGCAGCGCATGCTGCGCTCGGCGTGGAGGCGGGGGCAGGCACGATGGGCGCTGCAGACAGGCTGAAGGCGGCTGGGGTGGTGGCTGGGGGCGGAGATGGCCGGGGGAGGAGTTCAGGAGAGGCCAACCGGGATGGTGCTGCAGGTGGATCACTTTCTGACGGCCAGCGTGACAGGGAGTCATAGAAGCGGGGCTCCCCCTCACCCTCCTCTACCTCCTGCTGCTGCTGTTGGTGCTGCACGCCCGCGTTGCAGCTGTCAGCGTCTTGCGCGCGTCGGTGCCGCGTGTGCTGCAGGTCTTGCAATATGAGGGTGGCTGCTGCCAGACTTGGCGGCAGCCCTGCAGGGAAGCGGGGCACGCTGGACAGCTGCCACAGGCGGCGGAGGGGGGGCGGTGCCCCTGCACCTGTACCAGCCGCCTGTGAGAGCGCACCCATGGCGCCATCGGTGCTCGCTGCTTCTGTGTGCGTGTGGGCTGCATCTCTGGGGCACAGCAGGAAGGGCGGCAGCACCGCGGAGGCAGGCACAGTGGGCTCAAGTGCCTTGTGGTGGTGGCCAAGGGCCTGGTCAGGGGCCGTACTGCCTGCAGGCCCATCCCCTGCATCCTGGAAATCGGCATGATGAGCGGATGCCTGTGCCACAGGCACCACGCGCCCGTCCATAGACACGCGCCGCTGGGGCGCCATCACGCGGCCGTGATGGGTGGTGTAGTGGCCGGCAAAGCGGGCGGCGGCATCACGCAGGTCCTGGGCCGTCTCCAGCGTGCGGCCGCAGGAGAAGCGCTGCGGCCAGACGGGGTGCGCAGGAGACGGAGGCGGGGGGCTGGACGTGGGCATGCGCCCTCCTGTGTATCTGTTATGTGGCACCCTAAGGTACCCACAGGTGCGGCAAGCATGTATGACAGATTTATGGCAGGCAGGTAGGCAGGCAAGTGTGGCAGCTCTCCGGCAGGCAAGCATGTATAGCCGCATGATGGCAGGCAGGCAAGCAGGCATGTGTGGCAGCATGATGGCAGGCTTGCATGTGAGATGCTGATCTGTGTGTATGCAGTGCTGACCAGGCAGCAGCTAGAGAGCAGGATAGGCCTGACACAGCAAAGGCAGCGGGCCTTGCACCGCCTGAGGAGCTGAGGGCAGAGGTAGGCAAGCGCAAAGCTTGAGCCATGCCAATAAGCCATGCCAATAAGCCCGAGCCATGCCAATTAGCCTGAGCCATGCCAATAAGCAGCGTGGCAACAGCTCGGGAGGGCCGTGTGTGTAGCATGAGGGGGGATGGGCCTCTGGGATTGCCTCAAATGAAGACTCAGTGTGTTAGGGGCAGGGGGTGCAGGGGGGATGAGAGCCTAGAAAGCACTTCTTGGTGGTGTGAGTGCTTCTTTTGTGCACCCACACGGCATGGCACGCACACTCACACACAACATGCCAACCTTTGGTTTCTTGAAGCCCACGTTCACCAGATCCATGGCCCAGTCAGGTGCGCTGCCGTGCCGGCCAGGGCTGTATGCGTAACCAAGGGTGCCTGACAGCCAGCCCACCTGTGTGCGTGGGGTGAGCACACGCGTGGAGCAGTGCACCGGTGACCACTGACCAGTACATGCACATGCCCTTCCACGCGGCTTAATATGCGCGTCATGCGGGTGTGTGTGCGTGCATGTGCATGTCCACATGTCCACATGTCCAGTGCCCATCCTTGCTAGCTGGGCGCAATTCCGGGGCGTGCAATGGCGTGGGATCACTGAGAGGCAATGCTCAGTGATGTTGTGGAATCACTATGTGATGTTCCTTGGGACCACTGAGGCGACACTTGGTGATGCTGTGGGACCACCAAGGGGCGACACTCTGGCCCGGGGCTACTTTTCCTAACAAACAGAGGCGGTGGGAGGTGAAGGTGCCGGCATGCTTTTGCCCAAGTTTATGCATCTGCCTCACTCAGATCATGGGGTACCTGTCAAGCAGGTCATTGCATCGCTGACCATACGCGGCACATTAAGGAAGACCATTGCCTTGCTGACCATATGCGGCATGTAAAGGCAAGCCAATGCCTTGCTGACCATGCAGCATGGCATATGGACGTGCGGGCATCCTCATCACTTGTGCACTACCCAAGCCTGTGCTCACTGCAAAGCTGCGCGTGCATGGCGAGCTGCAAGGCTGCCAGGATAAGGGACCAGCTCTGTTCAGCAGACAAGGCAGATTCCATGGGCTGCACCAGAGCTCGGGCAGGAGCTGCACTGTGGCCACTGCTCAGCTGCACTGGCACTGAGAGGCAGCCTGCTCATCTGTGGCACGCGCCCGCTTTGTTTCACAACATGCATGGTACCTGACTGTCCCTGTTGCACGGGCTGTCCCTGTGCAGCCTGTTAGCAGCACAGAGGCTGCTGTGCCCTTGGGTGTGACAAAAAAAAGAAACAGGTAGGATAGACGCAAGTTTCAAGGCATTGCAAGCAGGTACACATGAAGAGGTGCTGCATCAGGCCAGAGCCCATCAACGGGAACAAATGGTAGGGCACACCATGAGGGAGGGTGGGCCAGCATATATTGTCTGCCCTGCAGATAGAACCACCACCTGCGACGCATGCAGGAGACAGTGCACAGCAGAGATAAGTGGGGTGCGTGCATTGTGGGGGTGCGCAAAAGGTTGCATGTGAAGGAAATAAAAGGTGGGAGCGAACGAAGTCATCTGGTTGGACCAGCGCAGGGGTCAGAGTCGGTGCAAGGTTTATCAATGAGGCGCTCAGCGGCCCCAGGAGCGTGCAAGCGCTCCCAGACCACATACAACGCTGGTCTCATGATGAGTCAGGTGTGTTAGCACAGCTGCCGCCGCACCTTGAGTCAAACAAGCCTGAAGGCGCAGCCAAGCACAAGTGCACACGTAACGTGCCAAAATCATAACATGCAGGAACGCACAGCAACGCAAAAAGCTTAGGCACGAATACAATTAGTCTACGCAGTCCCTCATTGCATTGCACAGTGGAGGCCAAAAAAAAGAAGAAACAAAGAAAAGGAGGTGCGCACCATCCAGTGCGTCCACCTTGTTTCCCCAGCGCAGTGCACATAAGGGGGAAAACACGTGCGCTACGCACCGAGTCCACCATATCCCACATTGCCGCCCGCGGCTGGTGCACTGATGCCAGCACGGTGTGACTGCCTCCAGGGCCTGCTGCCATGGCCCTGAGGTGCGCCATCACCTTCAGAGCAGCTGCTGAGTCCAGGCCTGTGCAGGCACACACGCAGACGCGCACGCATGAAGCACGTGAACATTCCCGCTGCAATGCAAACACTTCCTTCGCTCAGAATTGGGAAAAAGGCTACCTCCGAGCGCTGGCAGGTGCACAGCTGTAGCGGTCAAGACTATCGTAGATTTAGGAAGAGAAAGAGCAGGGGTATTACAAGGCTGAAAGGCACTGTTGAGGGTCCCTGAAAGGCACTGTTGAGGGATTTTAGGGTGTGCCTGTTGTGGGTGACAAGACTTGTGCGCACCTCCTCCCACCCACAGCGGGGTGCAGAGTGTGGACTGGTGCACCAGTGGTGGGTTCATCTGTGTGACTCACAGGCCCTGCATGTCAAGTTCAGTGAATTTAACGGCAGTGCAGTGTGCTAAGTGCGCACCAGTGGTGGGTTCATCCAACAGCAGCAGCTGAGGCGCAGGGAGGCAGCCTGCAGCTACGGCAAGGCGCTTCCTCTCGCCACCACTCAAGCCTCTGATCTGGAAGCATGTATGGCACACACAGGTCATAAATTTGAGGATGGATGCCACAGTGCAGGCTGCATGTGTGCTGGAGTGCAAGCTGCTGGACACGTTGTCTAGCGAGGCACCCTTCATGTGAATCATGCCCCAAAACATGGGCAGGGCAGGCAATGCACGTGCGCAGCCTGCAAGGTTACTTCAACGCAGGGCAGCCCCTGGAGCCCACCAACTCCTCCTAGCGGCACGCTTGAGCTCAAAAAAATTTAGACTGCCTGCGACACATGGACAGCACTATACTCAGGGGGCTAATTGTCAGGCTGAAGGACTTATATGGACAAGGGAAGCAGGAGATGCTGGGCCAGGCGCAAAGCGGACAACCCGCTCTACCCCCCCTTTGGTCTAGCTGCTCCCCGTCCTAGCTTATGGTTGGGTCCCTGGTACTGAGTTAGCCCTGTGAGCCGGCCTGCCCTCAATTACACTGTTCAATTGATCGGCTTTGGGAGACTCGAATGCAAGCGCGTGCAGTGCACAGCCATGCTTGGTTGTTTGCACTCACTTGCAAGCCGCCGGGCAGTTGACCTCCCACCTGCAAGGTAGAGCAAAGAAATGCATCAGGTTCCGCTTTAATTTCATTGCAACAATCAAGGCAGCTTTCAAGGCAGTCATTAAAGAAGTAGGTAGCTCTGCATTATCTTAAGGCAGTCGCAGCAACAAACTAGCACACAAACACACAATATTGCCCTAAATCCTCTTCAACTTGCCCTCCGCCCCTAGGCTCCACCCCCCCTTCCCTTTCTCCCCACCTTGACCTTTACCCCTCCGCCCCCTTGCTCCCCCTTCCCTTCCCCCCCACCCTGATCTTTGCCTTTTCCCCTCATCCTGATAGCTGCCTCACCTCCCCCATGCTTCTTCCCCTCATCCCTTCCCCCCCACCCTGATCTTAACCTCTCCGCCCCCATGCTCCTTCACCCTTTCCCTGTCCCCCACCCTGATCTTTGCCTCTTTGCCCGTTTGCTCTACCTCCCTCCCCTCCTTTCTCTCACCAAAGTGTCCTGCTGCCCCAGGAGCCCCATGCTCGCCAAAGCATCATGCACCGCTACCCGACGCATGGCGCTGCCCTTTAAGGGCTTCGACCCGAGGGCTGAGGGGTCCACAGGCTGTTTGGGGGCTGCATGCCTCAAGGAGGAGGGCAGCACCATGGCTGCCCAGAACAGCATGATCTCTCGGGCGGTCAAGCAGGCTGGGAAGGCGTCCTCCTGGAGGGCAACAGGGATGGGGCAAGACACACATCTGAGAGTGGGCTGGCTGGGACTGCGCGCCGTGGGCCGCGAGGGTTTCATGCCTCGCCATGCGCAAGCTCAGTTTGTGCTAATCATGACTTGGTTGGGGGCATCTCAAGAGATCCACGGGACACACATGAGATGCCGTGAGACACACATGAGATGCCGCGAGACACACATGGGACAAACTAAAAAAACTAGCATAAGACCCACAGATCGAACTTGAGATTTTGCGTGGTGGAGCCTCACGTGGCTGGCCTTGCTTCAGGCATAGGCCCTATAGGCCCTGCACAGCTACGCAGAAGGCAGGCTGCTGTGTGTGCTAGGCCGTTGGCTGCTGCACGTGCAGCTGTGTGACTACTACCATCCTGTAGCTCAAAGGACCCGCATTTCAGCATGGCAGGTCAACAACACACCACCAAGCTGCGGGTGTGCGCCTGGCTGCTCCAGCGCAGCGGCCCTGCAACAGCAACCTGCCTGCGGCACAAAGGCGCTGCGCCTCAGCACGGCAGCTCTGTGGGCGGCCACGTCGAGCCACGTGCACGGGTGCGCACCCTCTGTCTGCCCGTCCTGAGGAGGCGGCCTGCTTGCACTCGGCATTGCTACGTGACCTGCGCCGCCAGTCATGGGGGTGATGGGGTAAGGGTAGTTCCCCCTTAGTGATGGAAGCATGAGACAGTCCCCCCTTGATGATGGCAGCATCAGACAGGTCAGGGGAGAGGTTAGAGGAGTGCATGCTGTGCAGGACCTGTGGAGTGCAAAGGCTGGAGTTAGTTGACACATGTGGTCACATTTTGGTGTGCCCCTTGTGCCTGGAACAAAATTGGTGTGGCTCTTGTGCCTGGAACAAAATTGGTTAGCCCCTTTTGCCTGGAACAAAATTGGTGTGGCCTTTGTGCCTGGAACATGCGCTGACCCACAGCGCGTGCTTCGCACTGTGCCTGTATTTCCCTGTCTGTGGCAAGAGATGGCCGCCTGTAGCTCCCTGGACAGATGTGTGGAGGGGTGGCTTCAGCAATTTTGTGGAGTCCAAAAAGCATGAGGCACAGTGGTGCTTTCCTGGAAGTGAGCTGTGATGCGAGAGCATGCAGAGTGTGTGTATTTGTGTCACACAAATTGTGTGTGTATTTGTGTGTGTGTATGCTAGGGCTTGGGTGAGAGGAGCCACACGTGGGAGGGCTTTGCAGGAGCAGCATAGGGCCGTACAGGTGAAAGGGCTGCACAAGCCCAGGCGAGCGCCAGGCCCTGGATGGCACTGATGGTCACACCAGCTGCGCAGCTCGCATGCAAGGGGCACAAGATAGCCACACATGCACCGCCTTGGTCAACTTACTGCTCAACATTCCTGCCATGCGTCAGATGGCCTTGCTGGCCGCTTGCGCCTCCAACAAGCATCCAGCACATGGCACATGCCCAGCCCACAGGCTGTGCGCATATCCCAATTGCGTGCCCCCGTAGCCCACAGGCAGTGCGCACATGGAATCTGCGCACCCTGCACCACCCACCAGCACGTGCCCAGCGCCTAGCGACCGCCTGGCACCACCTATTTCCATGTCGGGCACAGGCTCTGCCCATGCCTCCTACCCAGCACACAGCTACCCACCTCGGAGGGTGCCCACAGCCTTCCGGCCCGCCAGCACCTCCAGCAGCGTTGACTTGCCACTCCCTGCAGCAGCGACGGTCAGGGGTGGCTGCCTCCAGAATGCTGACATCTGTGGCTTGCACCCCAACATGTGTTTTGCAGTACACAGCAGATGCACCAGGTACACCAAAGGAATCCACTCCCTTGAGCCCCGTGCAGGCGGACAAGGATGGGCGCCTCCAGCATGTTGGCATCTGGGACCTGCGCTACACGTTGCTTTTTCCATCCAACCTTTGTAGCCCTCGCGGTCTCATGAGGACGTCTCCTGCCCTCTTGAACCCACGCACTGCTAGTGCAGTCAAAAGCAATCTGACTTCCAAGACCAATCTTCTACATCTAGGCCTCTCTAGAAGCTGTCCTCTCTAGAGGCTGTGCAATACTACACCCAAGAACTAGGTTTGGGTACAGGGGGGTTGAGATCATGGCGAGCGAGGGGCCACAAGGCCTCGGTGTGCCCTCAGCACAGACTCTCTGAGCAAAGGCTGAGGGCAAATGCTCAGCCATTCCATGTACCTGACCTCGGCCAGAGCAAGTCACGCCAGGATGAGACAAGATTGGCCCCAGCATTGATACAAAGGCGCCATCATTTGTTTGAAGGCACCACAGGGTTGAGAGTATGAACCCTATTTACCCATCTGGCAGTATGCTTGCAAGGTGAAGGGTGCAAGCCATTGAGTTTGATACTGCACACCAGCAACCACACATATGCCCCACTGGTGTTGCGGGCATGCACACTGCGATGCTTGCTTAATACAGCACGATGGTGCACAACGCAATGCATGGTTCCCAAGGGACACGGTTTGGGCGTTGTAGACCAGGTCACTCGTGTTCTGGGCTGGAGACTTGTCAGCTGCCCTGTCCTCAGCTGCCTCCAAAGCATGCGCTGCTCATCATGCAGTCCTACCCCGCTTTGTTGCGCAGTCTGGCCGACTGTCCAAGCACCCTGGTACAGCCCCAACAAACACCTCAACCGACTGACCGTCCCACAGGCCGGCCACAGGGTCTCAGAATCCAATGTTACACCCAGCAAATAGCTCAATTACATAGAAAGACCTGGCCGGCCCTGGTGATGACTGGAGACTAGCCTGGATCTACACCGAACAGAGACTGGCCCCGCACCTGAAGGTCCGAGGAGAATGCCCAGGTCTCCTGGTGGCACGTGGCCCAGCGCACCCTGTGCACACAGTATGGCACGCATGGCACGCATCCTAGCAGCGCAGTCGCAAGAGGGTGCGCGCCTCACGAGGGCGGCAAGCCACAGCCTGGGCCCTCAGCCTTTGCAAGGGCCCCCCCGTGTACATGGAAAGCGGTGGCGCTTCACAAAGTTTGTTGGCATGCCGTAGCCTGACCACAGGCTGCAAATGGGTGTGTCACTTGCATGCCGCTGTGCAACCTGCCAGCTCTTTGCAGTAGCGCAGAAGTGCTGCCACCCACCTGCAGCACTTGTGCCTCCTTCTGCTCAGACGCGTAGCTGCACGAGACTCCATACCAGGAGATCCCGAGCGCTGCCTGGACTCTGCAAACTGGTTGGAGGATTGTGTGGTGATGTGCTGCGGGTCCCGCGTCGGCAGCTTCCTTATGGCAGGGCCTGGGTGTGCCAACCGGCTCTAGTACACCTGCAGTGTTGAGCTGGAGCACAGCTTTAAAGCAGGATGTCTGTGGATGTGTGCCATTTAGTGGGTTTAATTGCTCAACTTGTGTGATCGCTTGCATAGCTTGGACGCAGGGTCTCAGATCACAGGTCGAGAAGTCTCCGCGTGGACCCACCAGATCCGCAACTTTGGCATAACAGACTCAGCTTCTCCGTCCATGACTTGATCTGTCCAGGTTTTAGGAGGGAGCGGAGGAGGAAAAAAGAGGCAAATACCTGTCAAGGGGTGAGAGGAGCAGGCCAGTGTCTGAGTGTTCTCAGACGGCTGCCTGGGCATCTGCCAGCAGCTTTGAGGAGCAGAGGATAATAACATACATGAGCAAGTACGGCACAAGTAACCCAAAGTTCTAGCCAAGCCATCGTTACGGGTGGGGGATTTGCTGCCCCGGCGGCCTGCAAAACGCCACCTTTCTACTTTCCCGCAACTATCTTGAGCTGATGCAGATAATCTTAAACAATTACGCCTCTGATTCTTTCTCTGAGACGTCGTTGATGCGAGCCAATGTGTTTGATGTTGAATTGAAAGTGAAGTTAATACTATGGCTGATGCATGGTAACGTTTTTTTAATTCAATGTAAGAGCTCGCCACTTTATCTTCCCATCATGCAACTTATCCAAGCTAGCTGCCCTAGTTAGCTTCTCTCGTTAGCATTCCTGCTCTGCTGCTAGTGCTGCTGCTACACCGCTAAGAGCCATGGCTGAGACAGCACAGCGCAGGGTTTGCTTGCCCGGTGACGTGGTCCAAAAGTTGCCTGAGGATGGAGACTTGAGGCTGGGACCTGGCCTGGAGACCCATGAGCAGCATGTTGCAGCCATCAAAGCAGGAATAGCCCATCAAAATAAGTCTGGTAGCTTACTGTGGCTGGAGGGCCGGCAGAAACGGTGAGGGCTGCACGCGCGCAGAAAGTGGCTGCCTAAATCGAAACTCCAAAGATCGCTGCATGCTCCCGTTCTGCTCACAGATATATACCTTGCGAAGGAGACATGGTTGTGGGCACAATTGTGGACCGATATGGCGAGGTATAAACAAGCAGCCCTGCGCATCCCACTCTGATGCTCTTTATCTTATTTGCTGACCACTCTTTCGCCACGCTGATTTTAGAGAGTTCGCAGCTGTTGGATCATGCATACTGTCCCCAATTCATTTTTGCATGCACAGGTATTTGTGGCATGCGCACATGGCTATACAGGGCACTCGTTGCGCATCTGCAACATGTGCATGCACATGCACACGCACATACACACACACACACACACACAAACACACGCATACACACGCTCACGTAAACGCACACAAATACACAGACACATTATCACAAATTTACACAGATAAACACACATAATGCGACACATGCACACATGCAAATCGACAGACATACCAACCCACTTCTACACGCAATTAACACACACCAATGTGCTGATTCACACGGACACATAACCAGTCATGCACACAAACACTTGGTCACACAGAACTTCACTGTGGATATCAACGCGCCGCTGCTGGCGCTCCTGCCCCAGCTTGCATTTGAAGGAGCCACCCGGCGCAACAGGCCCAACCTCAAGTACGTCAGTGCACCTCAATCAAAAATTTCCCAAGCCAAGGGTTACAGGGCTTGACACAGTGGTTTCCAATGTGCTAAGATTGTTCTGTCCTCCTGCGCCTGTGCGCCCGTTGCTCTCATCATTAGTAAGCACATGCAAGATGAGATGCATTTTTTTGCAAGGGTAGTCCCCTCATGCACATCCCTTACATGCCTGCCTCCCTGCCTGTCTCCCTGCCTACCAAGCAAAGCCACACCTCCCTCTGCCATGCATGCCCCACAACGCGCGCGCATCTCTCAGCCCCTCCGCCTGCCTCCCTGTCTGCCAAGCAAACTCGCGCCTCCCTGCCATGCATACCCCAATGCACGTGCACATCCCTGAGCCCCTCTGCCAAGCACACCTCTACCTCTCCTTCCTCTTCCTCCTCCCTCCTCTTGCTCTCCTTCTCTGACCGCCTCTCTCCCCATGGAGCCTGCTCACCACTCCCCTCTTCCTCTGTAGCCTGCCTGCTTGCAACCTGGGCTGGAAATTGCGAACATCATGCTTGGTGCACAGGTCTGGCGACCTTGTGTACGCCCGGGTGGCGGCGGCTTCTCGTGACCTAGAGCCCCAGCTGTCGTGCGTGGACTCCCTCGGCCGCGCAACTGTCATGGGCCCGCTCAAGGCAAGCCCCCCGCCATCCTTGCACCAGCACGCTGCAGAGTGCTGATGCCCGCAGCAGGTGGCGAGCGCCTGCAGGCAGTGGCCCGTGTTGTTGCCCTTGACCAGCAGAGCAAGCGCTGCGGGGTTGTGTGCGGCCCGCGAGGGGTGCGGGCGCAAGCCACTCCTTGGAAACCCACTCAGTTGCATGTTAGTTGGTTTGTGGTGTTGTTAGGGCGAGCTCACGCACAGCTTCTCGGCCGTGCCTGGCGCAAGCCTGTGTGCTCTGATGCACCACCATGGTCTTGAGGGCATCTTGCAGACGTGACACACACATGCGCGCACACATGGACGTGCACACACGCATGCAAGCACGCACGCATGCATGCAAACATGCACACCTCTGTGCATTGATGCGTTTGTGCTCATGTTGTGCGCACGAGTGCATGCATATGCGTGCACGTGTGTGCTCGCAGGATGGCATCCTAGCTCAGGTCACCTCATCACAGGCGCGTGCGCTCCTAGCCACCCCGCCTGCACCTGTGCTTCAGGTGTGCACCCAGACAATCGCAGCTCTGGTTCCCCGGCTCAGCATGCACACTGCCTGCATGCATATGGTTAACGCTGACATGAATTTCCCGACTCAGCATGCACTCTGCCTGCACTCATATGGTTAACGCTGACATTAGTTCCCTGACTCAGCATGCACACTGCCTGCACGCGTATGGTTAACGCTGACATGATTGGGAGAAGCTAGGACTTGTGCCAGGCAGCGTCTGTTGACCACAGTCCCTCCTGCGCTTGTGTGATGTGCATGACTACAAGAAAATTATGTGTGATGAGATTGGCGTGTGTCTTGTTCTGCATCAATCTGCCCACCGTCTCAGGAGGTACCCTGGGTAAGTGCAGCAGCAGCTGCTAGCGCACCATCACCTGAGCAGTTGCCTGCCTGTCCTTTGGAGTGAGTCCTCTGTGATCAGCATGACCACAGCCCCCCCCCCCCCCCCC
>LKMJ01001912.1_pt1 | contig 18774 bp, 15 predicted proteins | sample 643391 | NCBI WGS metagenome assembly LKMJ01 (sample SAMN04112250, study PRJNA286221) | soda lake metagenome | biome: soda lake; feature: Kulunda Steppe; material: water; isolation source: sample PL-Br10 brine of Picturesque Lake | place: Russia: Kulunda steppe | collected 2010-07 | reverse complement strand
CGCAGACTGGAGAGTAGAGAATAAGTACGGAGAGCAATAATCCTTCGGTCAATGGAATACATATGTTTGTCATATTGAGAAAAGAAAAAAAAGTGCTGTAACAAAATTCATTTGCCAGACTATAACCACGGAGCTATACGTATTTTGAAGCACGCCGTCGAGGAGGGACATCAATGTGTCCCCGCGCATCATCACGGAAAGAACGATACCGTCACCACTCTCGACCACGATCTTCAACTCAACGATCTTTCCGCGTTTCGCCAACTCCAGGCACGTGCGCTCATCGCACGGCGCGCCATTCTTATACGCGTAAGCGAAAACGCTGATTCCGTTAGCGTAGACCAGGGTCTGCGACGTCAGTCGCTGTCCCGATTTTAGTAGATGACGGTGCATGACGCGAAGGCATTCTACGTCCATACAATTTGCGGCATGGGCGCAGATGTCGTCTCCCGTATATATTTTGGAGTGTATGTCGCCATATCTGTATCCTTGAAGATTTCGCAAACGCGGCAGACACGCGCTCAGTACGTGCGCCGTCCAAGCGTCATTTTTGGCATCGCGGAGAAGTTCATTAAGGGCAATTTCGAGGCAGCCCGCACTACCCCTCCTATCTCCCATCTCGGAAAAAAAGACCAACCCGGGTCTGGTGAGCGCGGCTACGGCAACTCTGGCACGCACCGCGTCGTTCCACGCCGCTCCTACCTCGATGACGTACCTCAGACACGTCGGCCGGTTATACTCGGCGGCCATGACGCATTCTCGCCCGTCGCTGCTCCAGGAAATACCGATTTCGTCTCTGAGGAATCGTAACCACTGCACCGCGCTGTTCGGCACGGCGTGGCGGTCGTCGTTGTCCGCACATGACTTTAACACTCTCTCGAAGACGCGAGATCCGTTAAACGGGACACCTATCGACACCAAGTAGTGCACGATACTCTTTTTTCTCGCGAACAAATCCTTTCTGGCATCCTCCGAAATGATTAATCCGATCGAGTTTCGCGGATCACTTATCGTCTTATCATACAAGCGCACGTCCCTCATGATCGGGATAACCCACGGTATAATACCTTTGGCGGTCTCCATCACGACCAGGCCTTCGAGCCATCCGTGTTCGATCGCCTTGTGCACCAAATGTTCGAACACAAAGCGCGCGTAATTCCGATGAATACGGTGCGCTTCGACACGTGAGAGTACAGTAAACGCTCGTTCCAGGCGGGCGAGGTCATTCTCGTCTACGATTTTCGGGATGCTCGCGAGCAGCTTGTCGGTGTGCGCTAAATCGAACGACAAGGAGGAAGGGCTGCATCCCATATTGTTGTTTGGATCGGCACCGCTGGGTCTTTTCCCTCTTCTTATGCCCTCCTCGCCTTCGCGCGTGATACGTAAAAAAAAAGTAATAAAAATTTGATTGTCACAATGAAAAAAATGAACGAGCTTGCGCTGCCTAGGAGATTTTCATCAAGGCGCTGCTGTGCTGCCCCAGCGAGTGCACATTATCGCTGTGCGCGCGTGTTTTCAAACCGGCGTGTCCGATATTCATCGAGGCATTAGATAGCGCGTCATTGACCCGCAGGCTACTGCGCCACGTGACCGCCAGTTGGTAGCCGATCGAAAGCCGGCGGGCTTTCCTTTTTTCATCCTCGAGAATGTCTGTTGAGCCGCACATTTTTCGAATTCTCGTCGTTCGATACGCCGTCCGACTACGTATAGACATCATTCGAGAGGTGGATGAAGGTACCACCGAGAAAACATCGTCGTACGATGAATTGAAGACCGCTTTTCGCGCAAGGAAGAAGATGACACCGCCGCTGACGACGAAACCGGAAGTCTTTTTTGCGAATATGTGCGTCTCCCGTCATGTTCTGAAGACCATCATATTTTTGACCGACCCAAGAAAGGAAATAAAGGAAGAGGCTTGAAAGCTAAACGTAAAGATGCCGCCTCATTCAAGCACCTGCCTCTTCGTCCATTTTTTTATTGTTTTTTTTATTCTTTAACTTGAAAATGACGTCGGTCACCACCTCCACTAATGGTGTTAATGGTGGTGGTGGTGGTGGTGGGATCATGGAGAACATGATGGCGATGCAGTCGGTTCAAGCCATGCAGTCGATACTCAACAGCAAAGAGGGCTGGACCAAGCATAACCTGATCGCGTTCGCCATCATGTTGGGCTCTGATGCGATCAAACGTGTTTTGAACTCGTCCGTCGACACTTTGTTGAACCATCGCTTCGAAATCTGCGTTTACGTGGCCAAGCTTTTACGCAACGGATGGCGAACGCTGTGGGCAGCGATCGTGTACGTCGTGAAGCTCCGTTTTTTACGCTCATTCTATTCGAAATTGTCGAAACTTTCGCACCGTCCATCGCGCCTTGGGACAGAAGCAAATGAAGAGGACGATAAAGACAAAGGATATCAAATGCCCGTCGTCACTATCGACCTCTCGTTCAAAAGCACGCTCCACGAGTGGAGAAGCCTCTTGTCATCTCCTGACATGTTGTTCAGGAAGAAGTCCAAAATCACGACGGAACGGCTCGATGTATTTACGACCATCGTATCCGAAACCTTGGTGGACGTCACACTCGACGCGCCACAATTTGTCATGCAGCCTAAAACGTCGTTGTTGGCCAAGTGGTCTGTCACGCGCCACCCCGGCCTCGACGAAGCATTTGCCGTCGGCGTGACGTTCGACAAGGAGCTCCTATCTCTTTGCACACTTTCTGCGGATGTGGACGACGAGTCGTACAACTTGTCCAACTTGCGCGACCTATCCGGTCTACTTCCGTACAGCGCTTTTTACGACAGAACGAAAACGCGGGCAGAATACTTTACTTATTGGGATAGCAGGGGAGAAGTATATATCAAGGGAACAACGTATTCGTCGCATATGGAGTGCGACTTCGCGAACTGGCTGACGGTCGTGTTCTCACAATTGGAGCAGGCGGGAATGTCATTCGAGAATCAGAAAATAAGGACACGTTGTTTCGGAGAAGTCGCGTACATCTTGCTGCTCGCGGCGGGAGAGGCCGGTATGAAAACGGAGGATGTGTCGTACACCGTCAGGGGAAAGCTGTTCGGCGTGAACATCAACGTGAATATGGATGATCGAACGACGTGTAAATCGAAACTATACGTACCGATTCGCATCGAGTCAGATTACCCGAATGCTTCGGACATGTCGCTTTGGCTCAAAAAATGCGTGCGTTTCTACCAGAACGGTGGCAGTGATAGTGATACCGACAACAGTGCGACGAAAGAGACGATAAGCAGAAGCAACGGCAACAGAAGCAACGGCAGCAACTGCAGCGCCGGAGTTCGCGAATCCGAGATTTCTGCGTCGTCGTCGGGGATGGTCGAGCTTACACTGGCTACGAAAAACACGGGTGGCGATAATAGGAAAAGCGGTTCCGCCGCTACAGATGACATAAGCACGCTCCTCGACACGTGGAACGCGTACGTGAGCGCCAGAGAAACCGCTTACGATCACGAGCGAAAGACGAACCTGACCACATTATCATCCACAACGACAAACGGACGTCAAAACAACCGCCTTCTAAAGTACAAGACGTACGCGCTGCGCGTACACGAGCGGGAGGTGACGTCCACAGAGCCTAACCCAGAGTACGCCAGGTACCAGGAGAAGAAGCGCGTCCTGGAGGAGCTCATACAGAGAAAAAAACCTGACACCGACGGACCCAAACAGCAGCAGCATCAGCAACAAAGCGACCGCGCAAATGGAAGAGGGGGTTTTGGTGCGGCGGAGAACGCTCTCGCGCAGCTGGTGTGCTCTCAGCCGGACGAACAGGTCGTGATCGCGAAAAGTGAAAAGTACGTGGAGCGGGAGTACATTAACGACTTCCGTCGAGACCTGGCGTCTCTGTACCTGAGAGAGGAGGACGCCAAAACGCTGTCCACCTGCATGTACAACTTCAAGCACAACCGCCACGTATTGGCGGACGTCGGGATCCCCAACAAGTTGGGTGTGATGCTGAACGGCCCTCCGGGTACGGGGAAGACGAGCACGCTGGCCGCCATCGCGACCTACCTCGAAAAAGATCTGTACTACCTGCACCTCAACGATCTGCGCACCAACGCGGACCTTAAGTGTGCGTTCGACTTCGTGTTCAAAACGTGTGCGGAGGGAGGCGTGATCGTGATGGAGGACGTCGACGCCATGTCCAACGTGGTCAAAAGAAGGAAGAACGGCGACGAAGATCGTGCCAATCACGCCAACGACGCGGAGGTCAACGCCGAAAAACACGATCCGAAAGGACGCCTGACGTTGGAGTTCTTTTTGAACCTGCTCCAAGGAACGCTGACCCTGGACGGTTGCATATTCGTCGCTACGACGAACCACCTCGAGGTCCTCGATCCCGCGTTTTATCGCAGGGGACGGTTCGACGTCATCATCGAGATGGGCGCGGCGGACGCGTATCAGATCGGCAACATGTACCGTCGATTTTTCTCGAGAGACGTACCCGCTTCGCTGCTATCCCGCATACCGGAACACGTTTACACACCCGCCGAGTTCGTCAGTCATTTCGCTCAGTATCTCCTGCGCTCGGAGCTGGTCGACGACGAGACCGTTTTGACACCTTTTCTGAGGCCGTCACCGTGTACTACATCATCCGTATGTTCTCGACCCGTGTCTCCCATGACTCCGGTGCCTCAATACTCGAGCAACACCTGAAATATAAGATTCCATTCCATTCCCATCGAAATCAGCCAACCCTAATCATTTCAGATGCGGATGAAGGTACCACCGAGGTACTATGATGCACCGCTTTCTCGTGTTACGTGTTCTGTTCTTCTGGGCTACCGTCGTACGATGAATTGAAGACCGCTTTCCGCGCTGAAGTCTTCTTTGCGAATATGTGCGCCGTTCTCATCGGCGTGACGACTCCCATACCCTGCGCGTCTCCCGTCATGTTCTGAAGACCATCATATTTTTGACAGACCCAAGAAATGAAATAAAGGAAGAGGCTTGAAAGTCCTCTTTTTGCATATTCAATTCGTTCAGGAGCGTCTATCAATGGAATATTGAACACATCGCTCTCTCTCCCTCGCCCCTTGCTTTCTCCCTTGCGCGTGGCACTAATCGAATTGACGCTTGTAGTGAATCATAAAAAAGTCATGGAAAGCCTCGTGGTGACGAAACGGAGGAGGGCGCAGGGCGTCCCGATCCGCTTGCCAAGGCAGACGTGGATTCATGACGCGCATGGGATCGACTATTCGTCGGCGCTAGCGCATAGTATGTCCCTCACCCTTCCGGGCGATTACGATCCCGATCACTCCGTCGAAGCGATCACCGAGCTGATTCACGATGTAGAAAGCGGCACGCGTGTATGTCGCGTCTATTTATACGGAGGCGTGACGGATAGGCTAGAAGTAGAGATGCCGCCTCATTCGAGCACCTGCCTCTTCGTTCATCTTGCGACCAGGAGCATTCCAAAATCTGCCCGCACGAACTTGCATATGTTCCTCGAGCTCGACGACAGATTTCGCACGCGTAATTCAGACATGGTTTCGAACGTTCGCTTATGGATTGACGCCCTGCGACGCTGCGACGCCGACGACGCCGATCGCCTGTGGCGCGATATATCGGACTCGTTGACATTGCCGTCGTTTCGCTCCGGATACGATCTGGAGCTGGCTGAAATCCGCCGTCTGTTAAGCCGCACATTTTTCGAATGCTCGTCATTCGATATGCCGAACAACTTAGTGGACCATATCGCAGGTCGTGTACTAGAGTTGACCCGTCCTAAATGTCCAAGGTCTATCTCAAACTGGAGTTACGGCGCGTCGACGATGGGCCTGATTATCGTCTACGGTAACCTCATGACATGGGAGCCGTCGCCGTCCTGGACCCGAAACGACGTCAACAAGGAGCAGGATACGGCGGAAAAGCGACGGCACTTTTGGGAAGAATGGCTCTTGCGCCTGCTTTCGTCCGACCAGGGAGACATTTCTCAGCACAGTCTCATAAGATTGACGCGCCATTATGGTCTGTGCTGCAAGGCGTACCCGCCGCATATGGACGTCGAACTTTCCGAGACATCACTCGAAAGGTGGATGTGGGTTCCGAGGGACTATAATGGACTGTCGTCATATTATATGCACCGCGCTCTCGTCTTCCGTTTCCTGTTCTTTTGGGCGACCAAGAAAGTACCGTCTTACGAGCGACTGGCGACTGCCTTTTACACAGAGAGAAGACAATACGTCGCCGATGACGACGAGACCCGAAGACTCCTGAAAAAGAAGCTGTTTGCGAAGATGAGCTTCGAGGAGATTCACTCGATGTTCACTTCCCCCAAGCCTCCCATGATAGACGGTTTGTTTTTTGCTCTATCTTCCCAGTATAAGGTGTATATGGCGGACGACGTAGTAAATTGATCGATTTTAGAATCGGTGGACGTCATGTCGGCAAACGCTCAAAAGATAGGGTCGCTGCTGTCGCGCAAACTTCGCGGATGTACAGAGCGCACGCCTTGGGGGTGGGCGTTCGAGAGCGATGAGCTGTTCCGCGAGACGGAAGCCTCCCAAAAAAGGCTCGGACCGTTCCGGGAGCTACTGCTGAACGCGATGAACGAAGTCGACGTCTGGCATGTCTGGCATGTCTGGAATGCTTTTTGCCGGTTTGATCATGACGGAAATATTACCGCATTCTATTCCGGAGATCCGAGAAAGCAGTTGTTCGTTCCCGTGAGTCGTGGCGTTTGTCAAACGTTGCCTCGTTTTTTCACCTGGATAGTCCCTTCGCTGCTGTGCGCGAGCTCGGCTCCCCGCGACGCACGAGACGTGCGGCTCATGAGAGACGCGATGGGCGTGCGCGTCGTCGTGACGCTGACCGAAGAATCGCCCTTGCCGTCGTCATGGTTCGAATGTTCCGCGGCAGATAATTCTCGAGACGGTGTGTGCAACGTATTCGTTCCCGTTAAGAATGGCGGGGCGCCCACGTTCGAACAAGTTGACGAGTTTTTGGCGATGATATTTTCGACGAAGCAAAAAGCGGATGATTCGTCAGCCGTGTGCATACATTGCGGAGGTGGTAAAGGACGGACTGGCGTCTTTGTCGCGTGTTTTCTAGCTTTGTTCGATCGGAGGATGTCACCGTCGATCGAGATCCGACAGATGCAACCCGTCATGACTGCCGTGGATGCCATTGAGATGAGTCGCAAGTTGCGCCCGGGCAGCTTGGAGACGTCCGAGCAGGAGGGCTTCGTGCACGCGTACGTGGAGCGCCAGTGGAAGATGTGGACGGAAGCGATCGAAGTCGCTTCTTCTCCTTCCCGTCCTATCGACGAGGACGACAAAGAAGGTGAAGAACAACGAAACGTCGTCGAGATTACGGGAGAAAACAGATTGGCCGCGTTATTGAGCGTCTGCAACGGCGCAAAACGCAAGGGAGGAACGCTCCTGCTGGTTATGTGCGGGCTTCCAGGGAGCGGTAAATCGCAATTTTGTCGCCGGCTGAAAGAAGAAGCGGCCAAGAGAGAGGACACCGTCGACGTAGCCGTGTTTTGTCAGGACGAGCTCGGATCCAAGACGGCCCTTCGTGATGCGGTGCAGCAGTATCAGAGCCAGATGTCGCGTCACAGAAACGGCCCGCGTCTTCGCATGCTCGTTCTCGACAAGTGCAACGTAACTCGGGAGGCCAGGAGAGAAGCCGTCGAAATGTTCAGCGGCGGCAGCGTATCAAACGGCAAGCTCTTTGTCGCCTGCGTCTGGTTCGACGTTTCTCCGGAAATATGTGCGGCATCCGCGAACGCCAGGACGTCTCATCCCACCCTGCGCCCCGGAAAGGCGGAACGCGTCGTCAGAGCCATGGACTCCACTTTCGAAGCTCCCGACCCGAAAAAGGAGGCGGAAGCCGAAATGCATTGCGTCTTCCGCGTGCGTCGACAAACGAAGGCGGCTCTCGACGAACTTATGCGACGGATATTCGTATCGCCCATTTCCCATATCTCATACTCGACAGAGGAAAGAGATGGCCGGAAGGCGGAAGAGAGACGTGCACAACAACAACGAGTGCTGACGCGTTTCCCGCGTACCAAACACCTGGTCAACTTGGGGGCAGCGTCTTCGGACGACCACACCTGTTCTCCGCGAGAGATGGAAGCCTTTTTGGACGCGGGAGACGATAACATCGCGAACGTCAAGTTCGTGGTACAAGAAAAGGTGGACGGCGCGAACCTGGGGCTGTCCATCGATCCCGAGAGCCTGCGTGTGTGCGCGCGGAACAGATCGCACTTTGTGACGTCACAGCACCACGCGCAATTTCGCGGCTTAGACGTGTGGATCGAAAAAATGATGCCGTCTATTTGGTACGTTCTGACAGAAGACGGCAAAGTCCCTCCCGGTCGACGCGTTTTGTACGGAGAATGGCTAGCGGTAAGACATTCCGTCCCGTACACCAACCTCCCGGACGTCTTCCTGGCGTTCGACATGTACGACGAAGAGACGGGCGCGTTCGTGTCCATGGACCTCCTGAACAGCTTGCTCGATAAGACGGATATCCGTAGCGTGCCGGTGTTGCGAAAATACGACGGATGCCAGTTCGACAAACAGCACCGCCGGTCGATGTCGGCGGAAACGTTTTTGCGCGAGCTGGTGGACCTCGCCGAGAACGCGCTGTCTTCTTTCCAGGAGGGGGGAGGGAACCAGAGGGTGGAGGGCGTGTACGTCCGCCGAGAGAGAGGAGACCTCCTCGAAGACAGGGCGAAGATCGTCCGCTCCGGATTCATCAGACCCGAGGACGCGGAACGTCATTGGTCGAAAGGGCGCCTCGTGTACAATACGGTATCTCCGTCGACGCATCGTTCATGCGACAGTCAGCCGCAAAGTGCGACGGATACACTGTACGCCGATGTTGCGACGACTTCGGACCCTTTCAGACATCCCAAACATCCTATACACCCGTCTGGATCGAATCGCTACGTGTCTTTCCGCCAGGGTTTCGCGTGCTGTAAAGGGAGGCACGTGGAAGATATCGCCCTAGGCGCGTTGCGGATGAAATCGAATTCGAATACAGACGTAGACGTGGACGTGAAGCACCCGTTTCACGTCACTCTCGTCGACAAGAACGAATTCCGCACACTCGACGACATGAAACGCCGGTTCTTTCTCTCGTGGATCGATGAGTATAACAAAGAAGGGGAAACGTCATCGGATCCCTGGATCGTGTTGGGAGCGGCTTTCAATCGCGGGAAAGCAGGCGCGTCCGGCTTTTCCTTCGCGGCGCTGCTGTGGCCAAAGGGAGACGAAATTCGCGACCGATTGGGACTACCGCCCAAGGACTTCCACGTCACTTTGAGCCACGACGTAGATCACGAGATGGCATCGCGACCCGGAGCTTTGTACAAGGTCGTCGTCGATGCTGCCAGGAAGGAGGGTGGAGGGCAATCACCGTCGTCATTCTCCTCATCGGCTGGCGTCATCGATGAAGTGGTCGGGAGTTACATCCGTCGACAATCGCCTTTGCGAACCGCGTTGCTACCGCTGTTACGCAACGGTTTCGCGAGCCGTCCTATGAAAGAAGTCACGTTTTACGCGCTCTCGGAACAGCAGCAAGAACAGCGCGATGACGAGCAAGACAGGCACGAGTTTGTGCGACGCGTCGCGACCGTGAAACCTAATTGGGCTACGGCGTGGATGAGAATCGGCGACGCGCTCGTCGAAGAAGAAGAATTTGAGGGCGCGAAGATCGCTTACGCCGTCGCGCTGTGTCGCATACTAAACACGCCTACAACTATATCTTCGTAGTAATAGCAGTAGTCGTTTTGTCCAGAAGGACGGCGAGATCCGACATCGCTTTCTCTACGTTGCGCGTCTCGCGGAAAATGCTTCCGACGTCCGCTTGCGTCAACGTGCCGTCATCGGGAAAGCGTTCGATCAAGTGTGTTGGGATGTCCGGAGCCTGTTTTCCGTACCATTGACGGTACATAGTCCGTAAATCTTCGCGGTCCATGCCTCCGATCTCGAAAATTTTGTCGATGCGTCCCTTCCTGACGATGGCGGGGTCGAGGTTGGCGGGCAGCACGTTGGTCAAAATGACAGCCATAAAGCCGTCTTCCGTTTGAAGCCCGTCGAGTTCGCGCAACAGGTCCTGGAGCGTGTATTCCACGCCCAGGACCGCCCCGTCGCACGTCAACTTGCGGTCTTGCATGACGTCCAGCATCTCCCGGGGCTCGTCGAACACGTACAGCTTCCTTTCGTGCGGCACCTTGCTCTCGGACAGCGAGTGGCAGTGAAACAGCTGGGACAGCGTGTACTTCGTCAGCACCGCGCCGGGAGGGACGTCGATGATGTGGCGCCGGGTCATGTTGCTGATAGCCTTGACGATGCTGGTCTTTCCCGTGCCCGGTTTGCCGTGTAACACGTACACGCGCTTGTGCACGCATCCCGTGATCGCGTCGAGCTCCTCGCTCCCGTCGAACTCGCGTAGCTCTTCCACCAGCTCTCGCTTGCCCCTGAAGAACGTGTTGTCGAACGTCTTGGTCCCGATTCCGCCTCCGGCCAGCATCGAAAACCGCAGGTACGGGGAAGACTTGAACTTTTGTTGGGCGATGAGATCGGACACGTCGATCTTCGCGTGGGGGTTCGCGCCTTTTTCAGAGTGCTCACATCCGCCGCGAAGTTTCAGTTTCGTCTCTGTCTCCGTATCTTTTTCATGCGAAGAAGCGTCGCCTCCTTCATCTTCAGAGCTACCGCACGAGTCGTCTTCTTCCTCTTCATCGTCGAAATCGTCGTTCGCGCAATTTGGGGGAATCGTGTGCGCACGATGAGCTCGGTGAGCGATAAATGAAGCCGCGTTTGGGGGTAACTCGACGGTATCGAACGACTTGAGCGAGAATCGGCACGGTTTTTCCATGTCGTCCTCCTTGCGTCGTGCCCTGCGCTCCATACAGGAACGGATGTAGTCATCTACCACGCGGTTGTGCGTTCCGGAAGGGTACATCCCGGTGTCGATGTCGACGTAACACGTGAACTCGCAAGAACTGTTGGCGACGGCGCCGACATCTTCTTCATTGCCGCTCTCGGCGCCGCCACAGGAGCGTGTGATACGGACAAATAGCCCCTTGTCTACCCGCACGCCTCGGCCTTTGTCGGCGCACCTCATCAACGGCAGTTTGATGTCGTCGGCGTCGTCCGAAAGGCTCGTTTCGACGATCAGGTAGTCGTCGCTGACGTCCAGCTCGAGCGCCTTGCTCGACGCGTCTTCCATGCAGGCGTAAAACGTCTCCGGGAACGCGATCACGCTGTCCGAGGGGCACTTGGGCGAGAATATCACGCGGCCTTTGAGCACGCGACACGTCTTCACTCTCCCTTCGCCGTCTTCGTCCCCGATTGACGGGGCACCGACGATGTACAACAAGCACCTCAAGAGCGGTGATCGCTCCTTTCGAGACAGCATTCGAGATGATGTCGAAAACATCCACGCGAGCGCGGTCGCGAGCAACTTGCAGAGCGCCCGGATCTGGGACAGCTGGGTCACCATGAACATGCGCAGAGAGAGGCCCTCTCCGGCCACGAGGTAGGTGGTCAGAAGCGTCAGGGTGATTTCGAGCGCCTCATCCACGCGCTTCTGGAACTTCTCTTTGGCCTCTCTGCTGCTGCTTCCCTTGCTACTCTTGCTTCCCTTGCTGCCCCTATCATCGTCGGCCATGGTTGACGCTGGTTGACGCTGAGGGCTGGCCCGGCCCGGCCCGGCCTATCCGAGTCGAAAGACAGGGGACAACAGAGATAGAAAATTTATTATTCCAGTGACACAAGCGAGCGTCGGGCGTTTTGAAGGGGGAGGGGTGCTATTCAGGATCACATCGACGATGGAGTCAGTCGAAGGTGACGCGGTATATATAGGGTTGGTAGTATCCGTATATTTTACCCGTATATACGGATATGGCCAACCCTACGTATGCGTCGTGAACGATACAAAGCATAAGCATAAAGTTTCCCTCACATAGAGGAGTGACAAATGACGCAAACATCCGTCATACAGCTGGCCGTTCGTGCCATGTATACGGCTTGTGTAGGACATGAGATTCATCATACATGGTACGCGTTCTGAGACGCGTACATTTGCGTCGACGAGTCCACGAAATCCTTTAGTGCCACCATAGGGACTCAAAAAATCAGGCCGATGAGAGACGAGGAAGTCGCCCTGTTGTGGACAAAATCCCTGGTTTTGGCACCGGTATGGATGATGGGTCGTGCTTACATGAGAGACGAAGCACGAGCACGAAAAAAAGAAGAAAACACCACTTTTTCGCGTCCTAGAGGTTATATCGATAACTCGATGGTGCTACTTGGTATGCCTTCCTGTGTGTGTGAATGCGAAACATGTGAGAGATGCTGACTTTTTCCTTACAGGGACAACGCCTCGGCAAAAATTGAATAATAAACGGTATACGCCGATCCCGAACGAAGAGCGCCCGTATTACCTTCGACGAGCCGGAGGCTCAATCAGTGGTGCTACGTCGGCACCACACAACCACGATTTACACGGGGACGAAAAGACTCAACGTTTGACATAAGGAATGTTCTTCCTTTTTTACACCGTTGTCCTTGCTATACTCGAGTTGCTGCTCCATACATAGGGTTGGCCGCTTCCGTATATTTCGGCGGTATCGGTTTAAAGATAATGAGTTAGCTTTATACCCTGGTCGTCAATATATACGGAATCAGCCAAGACTATTTATAAAAATAAAAAATAGGCGACGCCACCTGTCCGGATTCAAATTGGCACAGGCTGTAATGCTCCCAGGTTGGTTTGAATTCCATTCTGTTCGCTTTGGCAAACAGAGAATGTGTTTGCAAAAATCACGATTCGGCCGGCGGCCTATTCGTCATTGTCATCCCAGGGACACACCGTTGGAAACTCGGCGGCCAATTCGTCCGACACTTGATCGACGAGCACGCGCCTGCTCCAAGGACAGCCACGAGATACCAGGTATTTCAGACAAGATAAGTGGGTGTCGAACATGGAGGGAGGTCCGTCCACCATGGACTCGATCGCCATCGCAAACCCATCGACGTCGAAGGGGCAACCGTGTTCTAGCAAGTATTCTAAACACGGCATATGGGCAATAGACGCCGCCCAACCGCTCGCGTCGGCGTCCCAAGGAACACCTCGCGAACGGGCCAACTTCAGGCACGCTAGAGCCCCATATTTGCAGGCTTCAGCGCATACGGAAGCGTCTACGGGGTATCCACGGTCTAATAGATATCGCAGGCACTCTTCGCTTCCTGACTTCGCGGCGGCAGCTGCCACCCGTTCGTCGCAAAGGCAGCCGTTGGTGTCGGCGTAGCGCAAGCAGCATATCGAACCGTGACTGGCCGCCGTGATACAAACTCGTACGTCCCACGCCGCGACGAGCTTGTCACGGTCCGCGTTTTCATGAATGTATCGCAAACATTTTACGTAATCGTTCTCGCACGCGCAGTGAATGGCGGACTCTACCGAAACGTTTTTTCCAAGGGCTCGCAAAGTCTGCAGCACGCGATCCTCAGGATCGCGCCAGTTCAAGCACAAAAATGGCAGGGGAGTCGTCATCGCTTTCTTTTCCTTTTCTATAATGGGATGATGGAGTTCTTTATATCTGAGAAGCACGTTCAGCGAGTCTTTCGATTTACGTGTGTCTTTACGATGGCTGGTATAAGAGATAGTGGAAATGAATAATGTATCGCAACAATTTTGATGTCTGCCGACTTGCTCCGTCTCAATCCTGTGCGGCCGGCAAAGGTCGAGCGACAGTCAACGGATATTATGAGATTGATGGCCCAGGCGGCGGCAAACGGGCAACAAGAGGTACAATACGTGACGGCTAACAGGGGGGATACACTCCACCCATACGTGCGTTTGATTCTGGAAAGCAAAGGGTACACCGTAATCGACATTGAACAAGACACGAGAAACTCCGGGAGCGCGCTTTTCGGTATGCCCGTCGGAGGGAAAAGATATCTCATATTCGTCGAACACTGAGGGAGAGCACGACGTAGTGAACGTCATCATATCTATTTATCGGGTGTGAAACCCGATTTGAACTCTTCTTTTTTGTTCTTCTGTTTCTTGTTCCGTATCGAAGAGAAATGCTTCGCCCATTTCAAATGACGATTAGATTGTAAGAGTTCGGGTCACGTTTGTCGTTTTCAGCGTCTATCAATCGTGACGTCGACTCTTTTCGAATGATCGTCGCGTACTTTGAAAGGGATATGTCGTCGTCTTGTTCATGTTGGTGTTTTGATACACTCAGGGAAGAGAACTCTTCATGATCACGGCTTTGGTTAGAACAACTGACGCTCTGTAAGTAATCGTTGAACGCTTCCGCTACTTGGCGCGCGGATTGACTTACAGACATCAATCCGTATCCGCAGCATAGCGCCGGACATACGACGGTGTATTCGGATGCGGAGGATGAGCGCAAGCGCGCGTACTTTTCCACGCAGTCCAGGACGGCTCGGAAAGCGTGGTACGCGTTGCGCGTGTGCGACACGTTTCCCGGACGAAACATGGTCGGGGCTGCAACGAGACGTTCATCGACCAACACGGCCGAACCGACGGGCAAGTACGGCTGTCCTCCCGCCGTCCTGTAAGGGGACACGTGGCGTATGGCCGCCTGCACTTTGCGCTCGATCCCGGGAAACATCTTCCGGCTGTTATAAACCTGATCCACGCCGCCGTCCATCCAACCGAAACTGTTCCCCGGAGACACGAATAGCGCGTGTTTATTGTTCATACGCAACACGTCTTGAACATCTCCGACGTAAAAAGACACGCCGCAGCTTTCTACGGAATGCGCATGTTTACGAAAAGCATTTTCAAAGTCGTTCTTCCAGGACACGAACAATACGCGCGGAATACAATTCGACGACGGAGGAGGAGAAAGGGTGGCTGGCATCTTGACGGCCGGCTGGCTTTGCTTCTTCTTTTCTGAAGGCGCGATTTTATATTCGTGAATTGCCTTTGTTCGAGTTCCATGTTTCGATAGACCGTCCTCCAATAATCGTAAATCGCTGACGACGCGACATAAAGTTCTGGATTAGTGACTCATTCGGGACGTCGATCCAGTGTGAAGCGAGGTGTAACAAACTTCATTTGCCGGGTGGCAAAAAAACCGAGTTGTTCATAATCATCGACATACACGGAAAACATCTGTGTACACTGTACGCAAAATGATGACTAAATTCCGAGACATGCTCCGACGGACCGAACAAAAGTCGAAGCCGACGATGTCGTCCCTGCAGGAAGATGGGGGTGAGGAGGGCCGTAAAACGTTATTTCCCTCTGTAATCGTGGACGGTGGAGACATCGAGAACGTCGAAGCGGCGAAGGATCGAGCGACGGAGTGGATCAGAAACGAGGTCGATCGAAACATGACGCGGTTTTACGTTTACGCCGGAGGAGATTACGGGAACAACCGATCTATGTTCGTGGGCAACTTCAGCGAGAAATGGAGCGGATCGGAGCTGTACGAGTTCGCGCCGGTGCACGACGAATTGCGCAGTCGCGCGCGATCAGCGGGATCGTACGCCATGAAGTGGAAGGTCGACCTCGAAAAGAACAGCTGGGCCAGCATCAACTTTCAGACGGGGGTGTTGTTAGACGACGGCAGAGTAGGCCCGAGTTCGGGCCTGACGTCGGCCAGCAAAGTCGATCTGAGCGGCTATCGCAAGTTGCGCTTCACCCTCTGGGCCGACGAAGACACCGCCTGCCAGGCCAGGCTGGGCGACAACACTCCCGAGCACCCGGACACCGCGACGCGCACGCTCGACGCCTCGCTGGCCGTCACGACGAAGCCCCGGGAGTTTGCGTTCGATCTCTCGGAAGACGACCTATCCTCAATGGACACCTTCCTGACGCTCGGCATCCAGAGGGACATCGCCAGCGAGAAGAAGCACGTGCTGTACGTGTCCAACGTCTTTTACGAGAGGACGGCGGAAGATGAAGACGACGGATCAACCTCGTCGGTGTTCCGAGGCTGCTGGCTCAAATCGTGGGACACGCCGGATCCTCGCGGGGAGTTCGACATCGCCATGCAGAACGTCAGCTTCGTGTACGACCAGGCGCTGTGCCTGTGCGTCACGCTGGACGCCGCGGACGACTCCCGGTCCGATCCCGACCTCAAGAGACGCGACGCCCTGCGAGCGCAACAGCTGGCGCGCCCCCTGGTTTACGCCGTCGAAAACGACGCGAAATACTCTGACGGACGGTTGCGCAACGCGTACATGTGCGGTCCGATGAACCCGCCTCCCGGTTTCGAATCGCGGGGCGCGCGCACGCCGGGCTGGTGGTCGCGGGAGGGAGAGGACGCGGATGGTCGGACGGTGTTCGTCGGAAAGGAGGGCGTGTACGCGCAGGACGAGTATGCCGTCAGCACGTGGACGGGCAACGTCGCCTGGGCTTTGATAGCGCTGTCCGCGTTCGCGGCGCGTTTTCCCGAGGAGGCGTACGCGATGGGTGCTCTTTCTGCCGCGAAAAAGATGGGCGACTTCATTCTGTCGCTCTTGAAGCACGACGGATATGGGGGCTTCTCGGGAGGACTCTTCGGTTTCGACGACGCCGAGGGCGGACAGGCGGAGCTCGGATGGAGGTCTACAGAACACTCTGCCGACGCGTACGCGTGTTTCGCCAGGCTCGCGGAGATCCTGCCCTCGTCGCCGAGCAAACACGAATGGAGGGCGGCGGCGAGACACGCGCTGCGCTTCACCGACAGGATGTTCCACTCTGGGGGCAGAGAGGTCGAACTGGAAGGAGAGGTCGACGTGCTGAGCGCCGACGCATGCCTGTATTGGACGGGAACCGATTTGGACGGATCCATAAACCGGACTACTCTGCCGCTCGACCCCCTCCTCTGGACCATTTACGGGACCGACGGCTTACGCGCCGACGCGACCCGCCTGCGCGCGTTGCGCTGGGCACACGACGAGCTGCGCGTGGAAGGCAAGGACCCGTTCGCTCTGGCCAAGTTTTCGCGATCTTCACAGGGGGGCTGGGTGGAAGGCACCGGCCAGCTCGCCACCGCGTTCAACACTTTCGGCTTTGCGGATTATGCTACCGCGGCTTTGAAGGCTTGCCTTCCTCACCAGACCGAAGAGGGGGGGTTCTATAGCACGGACAGGGACGTGGTGGACACCGGTTTCGCCCTTCCCGGGTCGGAAGATGCATGGTACTACTTCCGGAAGGTGCACTTGGGAGCAACGGCGTGGTTCGCACTGGCCGCATCTTTTCGAAACCCCTTCCGTATGATGGCATAAGCATAAGATCCTCGTAAAGCATCCTCACCAGAACAGTCGGATCAGTGAGGTCAGTGAGGTCAGTCGAGCGGCTCTATCATCGCGCGGATGTTCATGACTTCATTCAATGTGTTTACGTCGATTCCGTGATCGTAATCGTATTCGTCTCGGCCGAGATCCACGTCCTCGTCATCTTCCTCATAAGAATGATTTATGAGCGATGGCATGTGTCTATTATTATTAGGGAAATCAAACCAACACTCGAGCGGAATGTATATGCTCGTGACGTATTCGACTTTGACGTTTTTTGGCAGATTATTTGAGCGGATGAACCATAGGTCCAGGTTTCGACAACCGCGACAATCGAGGTACGCCAAACAGGGAGCCTCGTTCTTGAGGATGGGAAGTCGCTTTAGTCGGGCGCATCCCGAACAGTCGAGGCTCAGCAGGCCGTGTGGCAGAGGCGAAAGGAAAGAGAGATCTTCCCATGCCAGAGGATGGACAAAGAACGAGCGGATCGCTCGTTTTCGGCGTTCTTTGCTTTCTTTGCTTTCTTCGTAGTTGCCGCCATCGTCGGGAACGACACGCGCGTCCTGATGGCGGTCGACGACTTTGAGGTGTTTCAGAAAACGGGGAAGAGCGAGAGGCCGAAACTGCTCGCGTTCCTTGTTTTGGACGGGACACGCATACGTGGCGTCGATCTCGAGGCGCGTCATACGATCCCACACGTGAGGAGCAACACGGGAGTCGTAACATTTCATAAAGTTGTCGACGTCTATCAACAGGACGCTCGCTTGGGAGAGGGTGCGGGCGACGATGTCCGGCGTCAAGGCGGCGTGTCCTCCTGTCATACTGTGTATATATATACATGCAGCGCGGCGTTCTCGCGCTTTTTTATACAACGTGAAACAGGGCTGCCATACATAAGGTTTACCCTTAGACAGACGTAAAATGACGGCTAACATGACCGTCAAGAGAGTTTCTGCCGACTCCGACAATTGCCGTCGTATCGCGGAATTGGCGGTATGCGAATGGGGTCATCGGATGTATGACAGGTTTATGCGCCGTGCGCACGGCGAAGGGGTTGTCTTGGCTTGCGCGTTTTCTTATGATTGTCCGTTCACGGACGGAACTCCTGATTCTGAGACGAGAAAAGAACAATTCGCGGGAGGCGTCATGTACGACGCAGAATCCCAATACCTGGCATGCCTGCTGGTAGATCCCGGGTGGAGGCGCAAAGGCGTCGGCAAGATGCTGGTGGGGTATTGCCGGGAGGGTCTCTGGAAAGAAGAGGAGAAAGGAGGGGAGCAACGCATGCACGTACACACCGAACAATGGAATGAAGCCGCGAACAGCTTTTACAAAAACCTTGGCTTTCGAAAAATTTGCGAAATCCCAAACGCTTACCCCGGCGAAGGGAACGGCGTTGCGGTATTGTATGAGTGGTTTAGAATTACTGACTCTTGCACATGACTCGCGCACACAGTGTCGACGTTCCATCCCTCTTCCATCAAAGACGGGCTTAAGAAAAAATCGTTTTTTG
>LKMJ01001911.1_pt1 | contig 18774 bp, 35 predicted proteins | sample 643391 | NCBI WGS metagenome assembly LKMJ01 (sample SAMN04112250, study PRJNA286221) | soda lake metagenome | biome: soda lake; feature: Kulunda Steppe; material: water; isolation source: sample PL-Br10 brine of Picturesque Lake | place: Russia: Kulunda steppe | collected 2010-07 | reverse complement strand
CCCGCACCAGCCCAGCAGCCTCACGGACGCACCTTTGACGCCTGCACCGGCGGCCTTGCCTGCTTCCTCCAGCTTGAGCGAGGCCGGCGCAGGGCCCAGCTCCTTGGGCTTTGCGGGGTCCAGCGTGGCGACCACGCGGAAGGTGTGCACACCCGTGCCGTCGTCTGCGCGCGTCATGTGCGCGTGCGAGTGAGCTCACGCACGCGTGCTTGCAACACGGCGGAGCGCACATGTCCATACGGACGTGTGCGCGAGCATGCAGGCTGGAGCCAGTGTCTGCAGCCGCACACAAAATATGAACCGAGGCCTGCACGCGGACATGCGCGGAGGCCTTGCATGCAGACATGCGCAGGCGCCCACGCTCATGTGCAGGTAGGTGGCGGGGTGGCGCGGCAGCATGCACACCGACTTGGTATACATCCACATTGGCGCCAAGAAACGGAAGGGCAGGCACAGCGCGTGTGTAAACACCTGTACCTGCACTTGTCATTGACCCACTTGTAAACACCAGCTCGCACAACTCCCGCGCACCCACCTCCCAGCTGCTTCTCGTCGCCCAGGGCCACTGCTGCGCACTTGGACACGACATTGTCGGGGTCCACCTGCAGCTCAGTACATATATGCAGGAGAGCGCCCGTCGGAAAAAGCAACTGAGGGCGGGTGCATGCAGCATCTGCAGACGAGCACTCTTCGTGCACACCCCGCACAGTCGGCATGCTGCACAGAGGGGCAGGCTGCGCGCCCCACACAGCCGGCAATTCTGGGCACAGGGGCACGCTGAGCGCTCCCTTGGACAGCCAGCTTGGCGTACAGGGCCGCCCTCGCTGCACACGAGCCGACCCGAGACCCCAGGCACGCACCTCCATGAGGTCGGTGCCGGGTGCGGAGATGAACAGGTCCCACCAGCCGGCGCGGTACGCGTGGTCTGGGCTCACATCCTCCGGGCGGAACAGGCGGCGCATGATCAGCGCGGCGGGCACCTGCGCGCCGTGTGCCGTGCCATTCGTTTTCAAGCCGTGCACTTCTTTTTCAAGATGCGCAGGCGTGCGCGCCTGCGGCGCGCAGCCTCTTGCCTGTACCGCTCTTGCTGCGCTTGCTTGCTTGCCTGCATGAGCAGGCAGGCAGATGCCCTGCAAGGGATGAAAGACGGCCTCCATCCCCCCTCCCACACGCACTCACCCAGCCCCAGCCCCACCCACACACCTTGCCCTTGGCCTGCACGCTCACAAGCTGGCCAATGCAGAAGGCCTTGAGGCCCTCGTGCGAGCCCTTGTGCCGTGTGGCCCGGCTGCCGCCCTTCCTGCCCTTGGCCTCCTCCTTCTTCTCCTCCTTCTCCTCGCCCTGCTTCTCCGCCGCTGCGTCCGCCTTGGCTGCACCCTCCTTTGCCTCTGCCGCCTGCTCCTTAGCCGCGCCGTCTGCCCCGCGCTTCTTGCCGCCCGCCTTCTTGGGCTCCTCAACTGCAGCAGCCCCACCCTTCTTCTTAGCTGCAGCTGCTGCGGCCGCGCCCTTGCCGCGCACACCCTGCTTGCCGCCCTTCTCTTCGGCCTCCTCCTGTTCCTCCTCCTCCTCCTCTTCCTCGCTGCTGCTGCTGCTGCTGCTGCCGCCGCCCTCATCCTCCGAGCCATTCTTCCTGCGCCCTGCCCGCTTCTTCTTGCTGCCGGCCCGGCCGCTGCGGCCCTTACCTTCAAGTAGGAGCACAGGTGTGAGAGCGCTTGGCGTGCTTTTGCTTCCAAGCAGGGTGACAGGCGTGAGAGGAGCCCTTGGTGCATCAGCGGAGGTGTGAGTGCAGTTGGCATGGGAAGCAGGAGGCATGCCCTAGGAGAGGCAGGCACATGCGCAGCCGCAAAGCACACACACACACACACACACGTGCAAGAACACAGGAACAAGCTTTATCATGCACCATAGGCGACAGCGCAGATCAGCAGGACCTGACCAGGCCGCCCACACGAGTGCACTCGCAATATGCCTAGATGTGTGTGCATGCGAGCATACATTTCAAAGCGCATGCTCAGTTAGTGCATGTCTGCGTGCGTGTTTGCTCTCCTGCACACGCGCATCCGCACGAGAGTTGCCACCCAGGCACTCCAGCTCATGGCGGGACCTACTCTTGACAAGTGCCTACCCTTGCCGTTAGCGGCAGATGTGGACGCGCCGCCCTTCTTCTTGGTATCCGCGGACTCCTCCTCCATCAGGGGCTCAAAAGTCTGCACTCGCAGCCAAAAGGGGGTAAAGAAGGCTTCCAGCCAGGAGTGAAGTTTGCGCTTCCAGCCAGGAGGAAAGGGTGCAGGGCTGCGGGCAAGGGCAGCCTGGCAGGGCTCGGAGCCTCAAGTTCTTCTTTGACCCGGTGGCACTCCCTGCCCTAGCACAGGACACACACTCGCACAGCATGCACCACTACCTTGAGATGCGCTGCATGTTTGATGGGATATCTACTCATCGGGAATTCCATCTCAGGGTGCACAGGCGGGAGACAGCCACACACAGCTGACAACAGGACACAAGAGCAAGCGAGCGCGCCCAGAGGCCTGTGCTTTCGGCAGGGTGCACATGCACATGCACACAAAGCGCACATGCACACACGCACAGTGACATACCCACACCCACCCACCCATCCACACGTGTGTGCATCTCATACACGCACACCCACTAACTCACACATGCACACATAAATGCTCTAACAGGCCCCTAAGGAGACTGTGCGTTCCAACCGCCCACCTGAGGGTGCAGGTAGATGAAGTCACCCAAACGGTACTCAACGCCCTCCTTTATAAAGCCAGCGCCAGCGGGCAGCAGGCCCAAGGCAATGGGCTCCTCTGGCTCCTGCATAAATGAGTGCCCGCCAAGCGAAGCACGCGCACATGATTTCCTGTAAAGCCATGCGCGTGACTTACATGCGTACGCACACCAGCACATGTGGGTCACACACACTGCCGTGGCAGAGGTGTGCTCACATGCGGCTCGTGCACGCTGGCCACGCTGGCCCAGGCCGGGAGGCCTCTCAGGCTGGCAGAAAGTGCCCACAGGGAGAAGCACAGAGGTGTGCAGGGCTCACACACGTGCACAACCCAGACCCTGCCGGCCCAGGTTGACGGGCTCTGCCATGCTTCGGCAGGCTGGCAAAGCCTCATTCAACACCAAAGCTGCAGCACGACTTGCACACCACGCATTTGCACACCTGAGCACACCTTCACAGCGCACTCCCTGCACATTTGCTGCATTTCTGCAGCCCCTGTTCAGAACCTTAGCTGCAACACTGCAACACTGCAACTAGATCTGCTTCACGCACACATCAAGTGAGCACCAAGGGCAGCAAGACAGGTACCAACCCACACGCAGCCAAGCCGCTGTGTGCCCAACTGCAATAGCACACAGGCATGCATGCGCGCGTTCACACGTGCGCACACACACTCATTTGCAGACACACACACGCACACACACGCACGCACACACACACATTTGCAGACGCGCACACACACACATTTGCAGACGCGCACACACACGCATTCGCGCACGCGCACACACAAACACACACACGACCGCAAACAAGCATGCACCTCCTCGAACTTGCGGGGCTGCGCCTGGCCCTGCATCGGCAGCAGCTGCGGTGGGATGGCGCAGAACATGCCGTGCTCTGGGCGGTACAGGTGGCGGAATACGTACTCCAGGGGCTGCTGCGCCGCGCGGTGTTCTTCATTGCGCTTCCTGGAGCACACACCGGGAAGGACGGGTGTAGGTGCAGGGTGAGCAGCAGCAGAAGGGCAGCAGCGGCAGGGGGCACCACAACACTGCAAGCCCATGCAGGGTGTGTGGGCACGTGTACCAGGATAGCGACTCATCAGACACAACAAATTTGCCTTGTGTAGTTGCATGGACGCAAGAAAATGCAGAGCAGGTTGGATGCCCGCATGCAGGCCCACAAGCCCACCCATGTGTGTACGTGCTCACAGACACACCACACGCACAAGCACAGCTGCAGCAGGCTGCCCACCTGAGCTCCTCATCCTCCTTGAAGTACTGCAGGCGGCTGGACCACTTCCACTCGCGCTGCAGCCGTTTGGCGTTGCACTTGCCCTGGATGTCCGCCAGCGCATGCACCTGCTTGCGCATTAGCGTGCACACGTGTGTGTGTATGTGTATTTATATGTGTGTGTGCGTGTGCGTGCGTGCGTGTGTGTGGGTGTGCATGCATGCAAGCATGTCTGCACACACATGTACACTTTTGCAATGGAGCTCAAGTGGATCACCCTGAAAACGCGCACACACACACACCCTTCCAATCCATATGCTCTGCCCCCCCCCCAACCCAAACCAAAACCACACTCTCCCACACCCATCCACATCCCAACCCCACATACCTCTGTCGTCTCAGTCAGGAAGAGCTCGCAGTCCGCGGCAGCGTCGCCCAGCACGGTCTCCTGGCCGTGCAGCATCACACGCACCTGCGCAAGCACACCCACCGCGTGCATCAAGGGCCATCAGCGCGTGCAGGCAGCAGCACACAGCTATGGCTGCACAGTGTGTGGACGCACCTGCTCGCGCACCACTATCCCTAAACAGAGGTGTGCGCACGCCCAGCGCTGTGCACTGTGCATGGAGGTAAACGCGCATGGAGCGCGCTTGTGGAGCGTGTGCACGGAGCTCTCATTGAATGTGCTTGTGAACGGCACTTGCTAATGGACGCAAGCCTGCAGGGAGCGTGCATGTGGAGCGCGCATGGAGATATGCTGGTGAAGTACTTCCAAGTGCTTGCCCATGGAGGCAAGCACATGGAACGCCGTCTCAGCAGACTCTGGAGGCCTGTGTTTGTCTGCAAGCTGCTTGTAGAGGTAGTTCCCAGCCGCCTCGGAAGCTGTGACTCCCCCCTCTGCGTCTGCGCTGAAATTCTGTGTAATGACTCCCTCAACATTGCACTGCATGGATAATCAGCACTCAAAAATGCGGCACAATGACGACCGATCAGGGCTCCACTGCAGGTGCCAGTTACCCAGCGCACTTTGCCGGCACCCAGCACCCAGAGCTTGTTGCACCTTTCAGAAGGGTGATCTCCACAGGGTGCTGACCATTTTCTCCCTGCTACTCCACGTGCATGCCAGTGCTCAGGTCTTCCTGCGCTTACACACACGCATACATACATACACACCTGTGCCATCTTCTCGCCCTCCTCCTCAAACAGGCACACCACCAGGCCCAGCAGCGCATCTGCCTCCGGCAAGCCCGTGGCCGCGGCGGCACTGCTCTCGTCCTCCGAGGCGGTGTCCTCTGCGGGCAGGCACACCACATCCCCCAGCTGCACAGCTAGGTCGCCCACCTGCGCACAACATTGTGGGAGGTATGTGTGATTTGTGGTTGTGCGGGGCGGAAAGTGCGCAGCTCGTCAAGGGGGCGGGGGCGTATTGAGGTGGCACACCGTGTGGGCCAGCGGTGGGGGGGGCGAGCCGCGCAGGCTCGCCTTGCGCCGCCTCCCTGCCTAAAAGCGGCACAGGGGATGATGAGGCAGGTCTGTCTGGCGCACAGGCTGGGAATGCCTCTGCAAAAGGTTTGGGCAAAAGGGCTCATGCTGCAGCCCTACTTGTCCTTGAATGTGCCGCTCGTACCCCTACGGGCATGCCTCCGCTCTCCCACACACCTTGGCGGAACAGAGCAGTGCACTCGTCTGAGAATATGACACACACACTGACAGAGGTGCATCCCCTCCTTCACCTTGATCAGTGCGCTCGTTAGAGAACATGACTCACACCCTTGTAGCCACATGCCCCCTCCTTCACCTTGGCGGAAGAGAACAGGGTGCGGGCCGTGGCAGTGGTGTCCTTTTCGCCCTTGCTGCTCCACTCGATGGTGCGCTGCATGCATACATACATACATACATACATACATACATACATACATACATACACACAAAATACATATACACATACAGCTAAATGAACCTTGCGGCTCTCCACTGGGCTGTGCGCTGCGCAAGTGCGCATACGCATGAGCATGCCACACAGGAGACTCCGCAGCTTTCCACAGCATGGCGCGCTGCAGGTACCACTGTGATCAGCACCAACACACTGACTGCGGTGGCCATCCGGCAAGGCTTTGATCCATCTGATTGTCTCGGCTTGGCCAGCCCTTTTGTGTATCCTTCCATTTGCCTTGGTGCCCCATCCCCCACCCTCCACTTCTCATCAGCAGCAGCACCAGCGGTAGCAGTCCACAGCAGCAGCAGCAGTGAACAGCCGTCGCAACAGCAGCACGCACCTTGGCTGCCTTGGCCGGCTTCTGCTGGGCCGTGGCCTTCTTGCCGCTGCCTCTAGCCGCGCTGGGCTCCGCTCCTGCCTCACCCTGTTGGTGCTTCTGTTTCTTCTGCGCCAGAGCCTGCGCCACACGCCTGGCGGCTGCGCTGTTCTTGGCATTGCCTGAGGGCAGACAAGCACCACAGTAAAAGGGCCGCAGCAAATTGAGATGATGCATTGAGAGTTCCGCCTTTTGGTGTCAAAGCTGCAGCAAGTTTTGCACTACGAAGATAAAGCGAATCGCTACTTGCACCATGACAGGCAAGCTGTGCTACAACTTGCACCATGACATTCAAGCAACATCATGACTGCGCACGTGTGCATTAAAGCTGCCTCACAATTCGCACAGTGGCATCCAAGCTGCATCATAACATGGCACAGAGGCGTTGGAGGTGCATTCTTTGCCGGGCACTCCAGCTGCAGACGCAGGGCTGGATGCAGGGGTAACGTGCTGGCACTGCACCTCTCGCGCTCCACCTTGCTTGCTGGGGCTACATCCCACGAGCAACTGACTGCTGCAGTGCATGGAAGGCGCTGGAGGCACGCAAGGAGTGGGGGAGAGGGCAGGCGCAGGCGCGCAACAGGCTTAGGCGGATGAGTGCCTGGAAAGCAAGGCACAGAGCATGCGAACGTCAGACCACCCACCTGCCAAAGCGTTCTCCTCGCCTGCATCCTCCTCCTCCTCCTCGTTTTCGTCCTCCTCGACCTCCTTGGCAGGCGCGTCTGTGGGGGCGTATAGAGGCATGTGGGCAGGGGCACGTGGACGCATACGCGCGTGGGGGAGAGCGTCAAGAGCACCAGCAAAGCTGCCGCCATGGCAGGTGAGCGGCAGTGCAGGCAGGGGTTTTCAGTGCACAGCCGAGCAAACCTGGCCTAGAAACGTGACGCAGCGTCATTGATACGGCGGCATCACTCTCCATTGACAGGCTTGTGAGGGCTAGCACGCGCACCACTCCCATTTGCCCACCTTCCCGTTTGCACGCCTTTGCCCACCCTCCTGCCTAGCGGGTCCTGCATCCACCACCCTTTCCCATGATTTTCCACACAGCCGCCTCCAGCCCACCTTCCTATCCACCTGCCTTTGCCCAACCATCCTCCCTGCATCCACCCATCCCCGCCACCCACCCTCTCGCCCTCCCAACCCCCTGCCCGCGCCTGCCCCAGCCACACTTCCAACCACTCGCCCCCGCCAGCCCCAGCCACACTCCCAACCCCTCAGCTCACGCACCTGCCTCCGCGCTGCCCGCGGCCTCAGCCTCTGCCTGCTTGGCCAGCTGCGCGGCCACGCTGTTGCCAAAGAAGTAGTTGTGCCACACCGCCTTGACCATGCGCGTGGCAGTGGCGGGCATGGGCTTGGCGCGCAACCCGGTGGCCGCGCGTGTGCGCATTGGGTTGGCGTTGCGCGGGGCCTTGGCAGTCTTCAGGGCCTTGGCCTGCACCACGCGCGCACACACACATGCATGCAAGCACAGAGGTGTTTGGTGAGGCTGGATGACTGAATGGCGGTGTTTTGCCCCAACCTGATCCACTATTAGGCTCAGGTCTGGGCAGCATGCATGCGCAGACATGCACACAAATTTTGAGCACGTGCTTGCCAGCCACACGAAGTGCCCAAAACGCTGCTATGGCATGCCAAAGGCTGCCTGTGCCCAGCAAGCCCTTGCCCAACAAGCCAGCGCAAGCGTGTTCTGTGCATTAACTTCAAGCGAGTGTTTGATGTGTGAGTGCACGTGCGTGTGCAATGGTGTGTGCAAGCATGTGTGCGCGTGTGTGCGCACTCAAGCGCACCTTGGACATGTACAGCTTGTGGTGCTTGCGCATCTCCATGTGCCGCTTGAGCTCAGTTGTGAATGCTGCTCGCTGCACGGCCTTGTTGGGGTAGTGGCGGAACTGGTTGAGGATGATCTGGCCGTGCACGATCACGAAGCGCTGCACGCCCTCAGCCTGTGGTGAAGGAAGGCAGGTGGGAAGAAGAGGGGGGCGAAAGAGTGAGCGAGGCATCTTGATGTGTGGTGTGGTGCTGATCGCCTCCATGGTTTTGTGGTAATGGCAGGGGTGGTGGGGTACTGGTGTACTTCCTTGCCATGGTTGGAGATGCGTGGCCCAGAGACGATGCCTGCACCTGTCCATGTTCAATCGCGGAGGGTGGGTAGTTGCGGATCCTTTTTTGGCATCAAGTTGCCTTGGCGGTGACTCAGTACCCAGCCGCGACCGTTTTGGGCCTACCAGAAGAAGGCAAAACCCTCCAAAACAAGGCAAACAGGCAGGCACCGTGTATCAATCGTGTATCAGGCGGGAGCCGTGCACCAGGCAGGCAACGTACATCAGGCAGGCACTATGTATCAGACAACAGGGCGCCGCTGGACCTGCCGGCGCGCACAAAGTTTTCGAGTGTCAGCGCACCTTTTTGGACACGAACGCGGGCGCGGTGTCGGGCAGCTCTGCCAGGCGGCGCGCGATGTCAGCAAAGGACAGGCGCGACGCGCGGCTCTCCTCCTCCAGCATGCCCAGGATGGTGACAGCCACCTGTGCGGCCTTCAGCACGGTGCTGTACCAGGGCGCGTACTGCTCTGCTGGCCTGCGTGGCAAGAGATGATGGGGGACGTGTGTGGGTGACCGGGAGGAGTCTGTGCACCAGGGCATACACTCAACCGCGGGTCCGTGACACAGACCGCTCTCTTGATGGGAAGGTACCATGTCTTGAACCCAAAAAAATTGTGTCCACGCAATTCCATGATCAACCCTTTTGCCTGCCCCCCCCCCCATGTCTCATACACACATTTCACCATTCCACAATAGACCTGCAACACTCGCACCATAGCGTCCAGGCAACTCACTCAACAACCAACCCGCAGAGCTCACTCCACAGCGCACCGCCACTCGACACTCAAGAAGGTTCATCAGCTTATGACCGATCCACGTAGCACCCTACGAAACTGAGGCGGTACCTTGACATGCGTGCTACCCACTTGCATCACTCGGCTGATTGACGGATCACCCACGCACCTGCTTGAACACCTGTGTACGCAATCCACACACAAAAAACCAAGGCATGTAACCCACCAAAGCACGCATGCATGCGACCCACTTGACAAGGCGGTACCACGCGACGTCCGTGCGGATGGAGATGAAGAGCATGTCGCAGCTGCACTCCACACACCACTCCCGGATCTGGGACAGGAACACACGCATGCCCTCTGTCTGGCCGGCGGCGGCGGCGCCGCCGCTGCCTCCGCCGCTACCAGTGCCTGACCCGCTGCCCCCAGCACCTGCCCCTGCGCCATCTTGCAGCGGCTGTGGCTGCTGACCCGCAGGCGCGCCGGGTTGGGTGGCCACGCCTCCTGTGAGTTCGAGCGGCCAGACCATGGGAGGCATTGCAGCATGCACGAGGCCAAAACAGGGGCATTAGACGCAGACGCACACGTGCACATACACCCACTGCCACGTAGACACACAAAGGAAGGGTTGCTGGCGCATGGTGGCGCTAAGTCTGCTACGCCTGGGCCAGTGCTCCATAGCCCAGATGCCAGAGTTCGTTGTGTGGTGTGCGGCCAGCCGGCATCCCCACACAGGCAGCTGACTGCACAACACCCTCCTCCTGCATGCGTCCTTCACATACAGTGCTGCTGCCTCCTGGCGCTGTCGGCACGGCCACTGTGACATGCCCCCCCCCTTCCCCCCCGTGCTACGCAAGTGAAGTGAGTCTGGACCAGGTCTCTGCCACCCATGCACTCTTCTGCCCATGCACTCTTCTGCCCATGCACGGGCGTGCACTCGTGCACAGGAGCGACGCCTGCCTCACCTTCCTCAGCCATGGAACCCCCTTGCCCCCTTGCATGCACGCTCCCCCCTTTTCATCCTCGCACGCGCGCGCACCCGCAGTGAAGTCCGCCTCGTCCTCCTCAGCCACGACTCCCGAGCCGAAGATGTCCACATCATGGTCAACGCCCGTGAACATGGGCACCAGCTCCAGCGACGCAAGGAAGCCCTGCGGGGGGGTTGCGGACAACGTGTCAGCAACACCCAGTTGATGACGAGGTGCAGGGGCTCCCTCACCTCGCGCCTGACACAGAGAACTGGACGCGGCTGCTTCCCACTGCGCGCAATGCGCCTGGTGTGGGGACAAAGGATGCAGTGGTCCCCTTGGCAAGTGCACTTGGGCGCCACAGCCGCCATGGAGTTGAGCCCAGCAGGACGATCATGCAGGGAAGCTCAGCGTCTGTGCTATGCTTGCAGGCTGTGCACGCGGCTCTGTGCTGGCTGTGCTGGTGGGCAGTGGTGGCCGAAGAGGGCAGGAATGCAGCCCGGACCGTGGAGGACGTACTGTGGGCACGGCAGGCCCAACCATGTGCGGGCTGAACCGGTCTGCCCAAGGCGCATCTGCGCACCTCGGCATTGTAGAAGGCAAAGTCGTGCAGCATGCGGCGCGGCAGCAGGTCCGGCTCCACATGCATCAAGTCGTCGGGGTCCGCCATCAGAAGCTCGTCTGTCTCATCCACCTCTGCGCGCGCGCGTCCGCGCCAGCCGGCCAGAGGCAAGGCAGCAGGTTTGGGTGGTGGCCACAGCAGTCGGGTCAAAGGCAGCCAAGGGCAAGGCAATCATTGGTCAGTCTGTCTGCCTGTCCATCAGTCAGTCAGTTTGCCTGTCAATTTGCCAGCCCATGAGCACCTGCAGAACCTGCATCTGGCGTCCAAGGCCATCAGCAAAGCCCATCTGGCAATTCACCTCAAGAGGCAGATGTATAAATGGGGCTAAGAGACAGATCTGCAAATGGACCTACTGGGCCTATGAGGGTCGACCAGCACCTTGAGCATATGCTGCAGCTGTGGCACGTGAGCCGTGGCCGTGAGGGGCAAGCCTTGGATATGACAGGCATGCCGTCGCAGAGAGAGGCGCATGGCCCGGGTGGTGTGCGCGGCTCAAGGCAAGGCCAGTAGGCAAGAATGTGCGGAGCCGGCTACTCAGCACTGACACACACACACATACACACACACACACACCGTGGCTCACATCCTCTCTTGAGGGCCGCCCGCAAACTGCCACGACTCAGTTGGCGACGGTGCATGAGCAGCTTGCGCAGATTGCGCTCTCAGCTGCGTGCGTGCGCGGCCCCCCTTGCCCACCCACCCTTGTTGTACTGCTTGGGCAGCGGGTAGTCATCAGCAATCTCTTGCTCACTGATGCGGATGTAGGCAGGGGCGGCAGAGCCCTTGCGTCCACCTGCGGCCGTGCCAAATGCCTGCGCAGCACGGCGGGCGACGCCTTCAGTGTGCGCCATGGAGCTGCTGAGGAGGCACAAAGGAGGTGCGGCTGCAGGCCGGCCTGGTTTGCCGGCACACAGGCTGGACTCTTCACCCCACAGGTTGACTACCAGAGATGCACGCCTTGCCATGCGCGCACGCTTATTCACGTTTGTTTCTGTGTGCACATGCGCGTGTGCGGTGTGCGCGCCTGTGTGTCCGTGTGTGCGGTGTGCATGCCCGTGTGGTTGCATGTGCGGTGTGCGTGCCTGTATGGCCGCATATGTTTGTGCATGCCTGTGTGTCCGCATGTGCGGTGTGCTTGCCTGTGTAGCCGCATGTGTTCGTGTGTGTAGTTCACACTGTGTGCATGTGCTTTGGCGTTCAAATGTGATCTGCGTGTGTGTGCACATGTGTGTGGGCGCACATGAGCTTGAGTTTTTTTTTACACGCCCCTGCTGTGTTCAAATAAGCCAAGGTGCTTGAGCTCCTGGTTTAAAAGCACATGCATACCTGGGCATCCATCTTGGACTGCAGCCTACGTGCCATTTCCTCATCCGCCTCTGCCAGCGCATCTGCGCGCGCATCGCCGCTGCTCTTCTGCTGCACAAGCCACAAGTGGGTGCGGCAGCAAACGCTCAAACATGCATGCTGCACTACAGACATAATTTGCCACACTATTGGAAGGCAGGCAGGCAGGCAGGCAAGCAGGCAGGCAGGCAGGCATGACAGCACCCGCTCACCCATCCTAGCCCCCCGTCCTGCTGTGAGCTTACATGTGGATGCTGTGCTGTGCGCTCACATGTGGATGCTGTGCATGCAGGCATGGATGATGTGCGCTCAAACACATGGATGCTGTGCTGTGAGCACAAACATGGATGCTGTGCTATGCGCTCACACATGGATGCTGTGCTGTGAGTACAAACATGGACGCTGTGCTATGCGCTCACACTTGGATGCTGTGCTGTGAGCATGGATATGGATGCTGTGCTGTGCGCTCAAACACGGATGCTGTGCTATGCACTCACACATGGATGCTGTGCTGTGAGCACAAACATGGATGCTGTGCTGTGCGGTCAAACACGGATGCTGTGCTATGCGCTCACACATGGATGCTGTGCTGTGAGTACAAACATGGATGCTGTGCTATGCGCTCAAACACGGATGCTGTGCTGTGAGCATGGATATGGATGCTGTGCTGTGAGCACGGATATGGATGCTGTGCTGTGCGCTCAAACTCGGAGGCTGCTTGCTCAAGCATGGATGCTGCTTCCTCAAGCCTGGCCGCCGCCCTCCCTGTCGTCGCTGCGTGCTTGAGCACGCATGCTGCCTGGGGGAGCACACAGGCAGGACGGCGCGTGGCGCGCGCGGGTGCAGCAGGGCTGGCAGGCAGGCCCCGTGGGCCCCCTCACCTGCGGCCTCTCCGCTGGCCCGTCCTGGATGCGGATGCCGTTGGTCATGGTGCGGCTGACGTACGGGCCCTTGGCCACCTGCATGTGCGCATGTGCATGGCACCAGAGGGAGCAACAGATGTGTCCCAGCATCATATGGGCACGAGTGCTCTTGCGCCATGGGGCAAGCCGCCGAGCGCGCCGCACGGTGCGGCACCAGGTCTTGCCAAGCAAGGCTACCGCAGGGGGGCCACGGCCCGTGGTGCCATCCATGTACGCGCTCAAGTCGATGGATGCGCTCAAGTCGATGCACAATCTCAAGTCGATGCATGCGCTCAAGTCAATGCATGCGTGCGAGTGACAGTAGCCTGAAGCAAGGCTGGATGCATGGGGCGCGCCTATGGAGATGCCGCCCACAGCTGCGTGGACGCGGTGCGCGCGGGGGCGCGCGTACGCATGGGACGCATATGTGGTGAGCAGCTGCGTGGATGTGGTGCGCATAGAAGCACGGTCTTTATGGTGCCCACACCTCTGCTGCAAGGGTCTCCCCAAAGGGCGAGCTGCGGTAGTTGGGGGCGTTGCGGGCGGCGGGCGCGGCGGAAGTCATGGCCTCTAACTGCGAGAGCACAAACTTGGCGTTTACCAGAAGCGCCTCGCGCACGCCACCGTAGCCCTTGGCCACCTGCGCACAAGTGTGTGTTTGTGTGGCGAGATAGGGTGTACGTCTTGTGCGTGCATGCAAGTGCTTGTTGAGCGCGTGCGCACATGTGCACGCATAGGTGCTCTGGTGCCTTTAAAGCACTTGCATTAATATGCATGCATGCATGCATGCATGAACATACGCACGCACACATGCACGCACACATCCCCCCCCCCTCCTCTGTTTGCCGCACCTTGGTACGCGCCAGCTTGGCCACAACCTCCTCATAGCTGGAGGTGACGCTGCCACCCACATCCGGGCACAGCGCCAGGTACACCTGGGGGCGAGGCAGGCAAGGATCCAGGCATATGGGAGGGGAAGGTCCAGGGAAGCTGAAGAGGGGCGGGCACATCCGCTGCACCTTCCACACGTCACACAGGCCCCCAGCATAAGGTGACAGATGCTTTGGAGCTGCCGCTCCGCTTACAAGTCCATGTGCTCGGCTCACGAGAGCAGTATGCTGCCGGCACAACGGTTTGCCAGGCGGCAGACACAGGCCGGCACAGGTGTCCAGCTGCGCCTCTGGTGTCTGGCCCTGCCGCACTTCAAAAGCATGTGGCCAGCCTGTGGAGGCTTGGTCGGGCTGCAGGGGCAGCATGGCCCACCTGCTGCTCTGGTCCTCTATGTGTGTCATGGCCCTGTTGTGAGTCTTGTGGAGGCTGAGGCTGGCAGCGCAACTCACCTGCTCCTACGGTTGGTATGGTCTGCTCCTAAGGTCCTCTGCATGTCATGTGGTCCTCTGGTCCTAGGTCCTTGATTCTATGGTTTAGATAGTCCTACAAGGGCAGTCGATGTAGGACTATCTAAACCATAGAATCAAGGACTGCCCTAGGCCCTATGGTCCTGTTGTGAGTCATACAGAGGCTCAGGCAGGCTGCAGGGGCAGCACGGCTCACCTGGTGGCAAATGTCCAGCTGCTCCTCCAGCTGCGCGTACAGCTTGCGGAAGGAGGTGGAGGGGCGCACACACTCATACAGCGCGCTGGCGGTCTTGAGCACCACCTGCACAGAGGCCAGCAGGCGCAGTGCGCGGGCAGACGCACAGGTAAGGGTTGAGTAAAGAGGAGTTGGGGCGCCCGCTGCGAGGAAGAGCGGCACGGGGCGGCAGGCTTTGTGCCTTGCACGGCACGCATGACAGTGGTAGGTGTGCAGGGCAGGCGCAGTGCTCTGCAGGAGGCGCATGACAGAGCCCGGTGGGGGCTGATTCCGATGTGCGCACAGGCGCGCTGCACCCCGTTGACGTGTGTCGCAGGTTGGGCTGGGCCGCCCCACACTGGAAGTGCACACAAATCTGCCTCCTAGACCTCCAGTAACCACCAGCCTGGCTGACTTCCGGTGGGGGCTGTGTGTGGGGGCTGCAGGGATTCACTGCGCCAGTGCCGTGACAGGCACAAAGGGGTTCATGCACACAGTCCAGCGTCCTCATAAACCAGATGACTGGCAAAGAGCGTGAAGTAGTCTTCCACCAAACAACCATTGGCACACAGGCACGCGCAGGAGCTGAACACTCATGGGCGCGCGCTATCATGGACACACAGTCATGGGCACATGCACACAGTTGTGGGCACTCGTGATGATGGGAGTGAACAGGCCCCGTAAATGCAAACACCCTGCCACTGCGCACGCACCTGTGGCCCGGCCTTGCCGTATACCACGCGCCACTCCTTGAGCGGGCCAAACTTGTCACCCTCCACGCGCCGCCCGCGCTCGCGCTCCTTGCTTGCGGTGAGCCCCTTCTGCGGCGCGCCTGCACACACACAGGGGTAGCGGCAGGGGCCAAGTTTAAGCAGCAGCAAGTAGGAAGGATGAGGAGGTAAGAGCCCCCTCTGGGGCATGCACAGGAGCAGGGGCTGGGCTTGTGCAGCTGCGATCAGGGAGAAACGCACAGGGGAGGGCAGGGGGTGTCAGCGCAGAGGGGCGAAGCCGCTCTTTACAAAGTTGCTACTCGTCCTGTGATACATGCAGGTGCATGCGGGTGCAGGTAAGGGGGTGTACACTTGCACCCGCACCTTCTCACACGCGCAGGCACGCGCGCAAACACACACACACAGAAACAAACACATACATACACACACGCGCGCACATACACACACATACACACAGAAACAAACACACACATTTACACACACACACACACACACACACATACTGACAGCCCTGCAAGCAAGCAGCCTCACAAGCACCTGCTTCCAGGGTGGGACAGATGATGCCAGCGAGGAATGTGGGCTCTGGCAGCAGCAGCGCGCGCTCCAGGGGTTGTACACTGCCCTCGCCATCCACCACAGCAAAGTCCAGAAGCCTGCACGCACGGGCAGCAGGACACCAAAGTAGACCACTCGGAAGACTGACAGGCAGGCTGGCTGGCAGGCTCAGCCAGCAAGGCAGAGAGCTGCAGGCACGGCACTTGTGTTGCCTATGTTGGCAGCATGGGCACAGCTAGGCAGCCACCCCAAAACAGGGGGCTTGCATGAGGAATAAGCTGCCCTGCGTGCTAACCCGGCACACGGTCATCTGTGCCCTGTTCATCTCACAACACACAAGCGTTACAAGAGATACGGTGGTAGATAGCCCATGCAAGACACCATGCAAGCGGGAGTGCAAGCTCCCTGTTGCGCTCTTTCCCCCATTGCGCGCAAGAGAGTATACTTTGCTGACACAATCAGGACAAGCGCAACTCAACGTCCGCTCCCCCCAACCACCTGTGTCTCTGCCGCTCTCTCTGTCTTTCTCCATCTTCCTATTTTCCCCCTGTCTTTCTCACACACACGCACACACACACACATACAGGTCCAGCGGCAGAGCAGGAGCCCTTTCGGCACTTATACTTGGATATTTGCACTGCAAGAGTGCACGCACCTGCGCCTTGCGCTGCCAGCATTGCCGCCTGTCTCCTCAAGCGCGGCGGCTTCACTTGGGCACTCGGTCTCCTCCTTTACGATCACCATGTCGTTCTTGCTGGCGCGCACCTGCACATGAGTCCACATGGCACCCAACCTAGCATGGTGATCCATTATGGAAGGTGTGGTCTGAAGGGCTGGACAACAGGATTGTGTGATGTGTTGAGGAGCTCGACAAAGCAAAATCAAGCCTGCAAGTACACAAGCAGTCATGCCCCCCCTCCGCGTCCTAAATCTCACCGCAATGCCGGAGTCTTTGTAGTCCTTGTTGCCTTTGGCTGCGCGGCGTTTCTTGCCGCCCTCAGCGCCCTCACCAGCAGCTGCATCCCCCTCCTGCTTCACGCCCTCCTGCATGGCATCCTGCCCATCCTCCTGCACCTTATCTTCTTCCTGATGCTCCTGCTGCTTCTTATTTTCCTCCTCCTTGGAAGCCCCTTTGGTCTTTTTGGCCTTCACGGGGCTGCGGTGCTCATCCACGTCCACACGTGGCTTCTTGGCGCCATCCTTACCATCAGTGGGGCTGCCACTGGCCGCAGAGGGTGCCTTAGGAATGCCTGGACGACAGAGTAGCAGGAAAATCGCAGTATATAGGGGAGGGTGGACGTGGCGGTACAAAACAGTGTCGTGGAGAAAGTATCTGAGATTCCCCAGGTGGTATGGACAGGTACAGTCTACGGATCGCTACACCAGACACCTTCAGCACCAGCATGAACATCAGCAGCAGTCACAACCCCAATCCCTTTTGATGGTTGCCCCTCCGCCAGCGTGCTCAGTGGTGAAAGGTTTGAGGGCCAGGGGTGCACGAGGACACAGGTCTGCTCTGCAGGGATTGACCAGCCTGCGCCCCCAGCAGAAGACCCAAGCTGGGAGATGTGCATGTAACACTTGAATACGTACGTTTCCACGGCAGGGTAGCCTATCCTTACCCCTCCAGCAGCAAACAGCCTGGGGCTGACTGACAGCTGCGATTTTGGCACAGCTGTCGCCCTCCCCTCCAGCCCCGTTCTACCTCGCATACCAGCACCCGCCACGACCAGCACATCCACGCAGATGTTTTTGCATGATCTCACCGGACTGGGCAGCGGTGCCGGCCTTCCCACGCCCACGCTTCAGGCTGGACACACCCTCTTCCTTGTCCGCATGAGCAGCCTTTTCTGAGCTGGCCGTGCGTACCATTTTGTTTCACCACTGTGAGTGGTGAATAAATAAGATGTCACAGCAACAGAAAAGGCACTTGACAGCTAGTTGTCGATGGTGAGGTGATTTATGAATTCAAAGTATAGTTTTTAAAAAATGTTTATGGTAGATATATACATGGACTGGCCATGACAGCTGACTACACTAGAGACAGATGATGATTCAGCCACTTGCTGCAGAGGCTGATAAGCACCTTTTTGCAGCTGCAGCTGCATGGTTGAGCTATGCCACCAGGGTTTCTGATTCAGCATGTACGCAAGTAAGTTGAGAGTTGGCTTCTTCAGGGCACATGGGAGCAGGCTCAATCAGGCCCATGGACTTGCTGGTACCTTGACAGGACGAGCAAGTGCATGCCTGTGGAGGGACGGCCTCCCTTTGCATCTGGTCGCCATAGCACAAGGCATGCTTCAGGGCACTTAAAGGTTAGCAAAGTGCGCATCCTTTCTCGCATTCCCACTCAGGCGGGTCCAAGCGTGCTACCTACAGCAGAAGAGCTGTCTGCTGTGGGCGCTGTGCCCAGCCAAGCCAGCGCCTTGGCTGAGTTCGCCTTGCATCAGCTTCAGGTATGGAGGAGCCGACCGTAACCAGCCCTGAAGATCTGCCTACTCTGCAGGCATGCTTGCTGATTGTCAAGATCTAAGGACAGCTTAGCCCTGGAATTTTAGCTGTGTTCCATTGGAGTGTGGCATGTGGGCTGTAGTCGATAGCAGGTGCCAATCTGTGGGTCAACCTTAGACAGGTGTGGCACGCTGACGGCATAAGTCCGCTGTCAGCGACACACCTGTCATACGAGCGCTGTGTTAATCTAGCTTGCAACTGAACACGTGGTAGAATGCAAGCTTGATGATCCGTCACTATGGCAGACAGCTTCCTCCCATCAATTGGGAATGGGTTGCCTGTCTCCTGAACGGGTGGCATCACCTGCACAGTAGCTTTAAGCACTATATAGACTAGGAGGTGAGCCCGGCAAAGCCCTGCAACCTGACCAGATTTATGGTGTGTGTGTGTGTGTGTGTGTGTGTGTGTGTGTGTGTGTGTGTGTGTGTGTGTGTGTGTGTGTGTGTGTGTG
>LKMJ01001910.1_pt1 | contig 18785 bp, 21 predicted proteins | sample 643391 | NCBI WGS metagenome assembly LKMJ01 (sample SAMN04112250, study PRJNA286221) | soda lake metagenome | biome: soda lake; feature: Kulunda Steppe; material: water; isolation source: sample PL-Br10 brine of Picturesque Lake | place: Russia: Kulunda steppe | collected 2010-07 | reverse complement strand
TCCCCGCCGACTCCGCAATCCCCGGTGAGCGGTCCCACGCGAACAACGCGCCATCAGCCGGCGACCCACCCAAAGACAGCTGACGTCACCAGCCACGACTGTCCCCGGACCCCCGTGAGGGCACTCAGAGGCCACACCACCCCACGATCGACGCCGATCGGACCCGCATACTCACCCCGATCGGATTCGACACCCACCCGATCGCCCCCGCCATCTGGCACGGCTACTTCCGAGTCCGTCGATCGATCGGTCGTCGTCGGGCCACAGCCGGCGACCCCGCTGTGGCTGGCTCCGAGGACGGCAGCTGTCTCCGGAGTGGGCGATCGGCGCAGTGTTCACTGATGCTCCCGGAGATCAGCGTCGAGCTCCGATCGGTGTGACTCGACGGCGTCCGCGAAGCCGTCGATGTCTGTCATCGCCCCGAACCCGTTCAGTAGGTCTCGCTCCCCGCCAGTGATTCGGATAATCGTCTCTGTGAAGCTCTCTCCCTCTCGTTTGTGCACTTTGAGCCGTTCGTACGCTTCCTCGGTTATCGTCAGGCTCTTCATCGCTATACGTGTGCGTCTGCACCGACGTATATCATGTGTTGGCATCCCCAGACCGAAGCCGTTCGAGCCGATCGACCGTGTCGGCGTCTGCGGGGGCGTTATCGTGGCGGACGCCGAGAAATCGCGGGAAGCGAAGCGCGTAGCCCGAGGTGTACGTCGGGGATGTCTGAATCTCCTCGGCTCCGACTTCGAAGACGACGGCAGGCTGGATATCGACGGTCTGGCCGGCTTCGGCGATGACGTGAGGTTCTAGAAGCGCTGTGAGCTCGGCCAGTTTCTCGTCGGTGATGCCGGTTGCGACCTTGCCGACGGTCGCAAGCTCCTCGCCGTCCCACACCGAGAGTTCGAACGTGCCGAGGAGGGTTGCGCGCCGTCCTTCGCCCCACTCCGCGCCGGTGACGACACAGTCGATCGTCTCCACGCCGGGTTTGCGTTTCCGCCAGTTCTTTCCGCGCCGACCCGGCGAGTACGTCGAGTCGGGATTTTTGAGCATGATTCCCTCGTGGCCGGCTTCGAGTGCCTCGGCGTCGATCGACTCGACACGGTCGGGGTCGTCGGTCTGCCAGAGCACAGAGAGACCGGGAACGTCTCCCGGCGCGTGGTCGGGTGAGTCGGTAAGCAGTTGTGTCAGCCGATCGTGGCGGGTGGTCAACGGCTCGTCGAGCAGGTCGTCACCGTCGGCGTGCAGACAGTCGAAAAAGACCGGGCGAACGGTGACCGATTCGCGGGCTTTCGCCACGTCGTGTTTGCGCCGGAACCGCCTGAGCACGGCTTGAAACGGAAGCGGGGTGCCGTCGTCGTCGACGGCAACGACCTCGCCGTCGAGGATCGCCGGCCGATCGAGCTGGTCGGCAGCGAACTCGACCACCTCGGGGAGCGCGTGGGTCACCTCCTCCATGTTGCGCGAAAAGACCGTCGTCTGCTCGCCGGGGGCGTGGTGGAGCTGGACTCTGGCCCCGTCGTACTTCCACTCGACGGCCGCCTCGCCCCACTCCTCGATCGCCTCGCCGACGGTCCCCGTCTGTGCGAGCATCGCCTTGACCGGGCGGCCGATCGTGAGCGCGAGCGAATCGAGCCCGTCGACGCCCTCCTCGCGGGCGATTCGTGCCACCTCGCCGTAATCGTTCGACACCTGCAGGGCGCGTTCGACCCGATCGACGGGGACCGAAAAGGCGGCGGCGATCGCGTCCCGGACGGTGCCTTCGCCGACGCCGATGCGCATCTCCGAGAGAACGAGGCGGGCGAGATAGCGTGCTTCGTCGCTCGAACAGCGATTCAGTAATCCAAAGAGCAGGTCGACTTTCCGATCGTGGCTGCCAGCGCCGTCGGCTGCAGCGAGCTCCGACAGCGTCTCGGCGACCTCGCGGACGGTCAGGTTGGCGGTGCTCGATCCGCCGGTAAAGGCAGCCAGCCCCTGCTGGCCGCCGAACTCGTAGCTGGCAGCCACGTCGCCGATCTCGCCCAGTTCGGCCAGTCGGGTTTCGACGTCGTCGGCGTCGACGTTCGTTCCAGCCGCGCGAGCGATCGCTTCGTAACACGTCGTCGGCCCGATATCGAGCGTGGTCGACTCCCAGGCGGGGAAGACACGGCCCTGGACGAACCGGGCAACGACATCGAGATCCTCGGTGGCGTCTGCGAGCAGTGCAGTCACGCGGTCGGTGATCTCCAGATCGGCGGTTTCGGCGTCGATAGCGGCGACCCGATCGGCGAACGTGGCGAACTCCATCGAGGGAGGCTACCGGCGACGCGAGTAAAACAGTACTGAGATGGACTGCCGGATCGCCGATCTCCGAGAGGGTGCTTTGAAGGCAGTTGAACGCACAGTCGGAGGTATGACTGGAGCGGACCTCGCGCCGCGGGTCGCAGACGTCCTCGCTGTCGATGGTGAGGAGTTTCGCGAGCGAGCGATCGACGATGCCGACGTGATCAGAGAGGCAATCACCGAGGGGGTCTTCGATAACCCACAGGCGATCATCGGCTTCGAGTACGAGTTTTATGCGGTGAAAGCCGACGACTGTGCGTTGCGACGGATGCCACGCCGGCTGCTCGAACTCATTGGCTTCGAGAAGGAACTCGGATTGCACAACGCCGAGATGACGACGAGTCCGCAGCCGTTGAACGCCCACGGGCTTCGGGCCCAGGAGTCAGAGATCAAAGCCCGTCTGCAGACGGCTCTCGACGTGACCAGCGCCGATCGGATGCGACTGGTCAGTGATGGCCTCTGGACGATTCCGCCAGAGGGCGAACAGGCCCGAACCTACCTCACCGATAGCATCGAGCGCACCGCAACTGGGCCGGACGGGACGGAGCGGACAATCCGTATCGCGACGAATATGAGCGACTCGGCCCGGTACCATGCGATGGCCAACACCGATCGGGCCGAGGCTGCTGGCAAGTGTATCATGGCCCCGCACGTTTCCTTGCAGGACGATACGGTCATGCCCGAGAGCCTGATCACGTCGATCCAGCCCCATTACCAGGTCGCCCACGCCTCGGATCTGCCGGTGTATTTCAACTACGCGCTCCGGATCGCGGGGCCGTTGCTCGCCCTCGGCGTGAACTCGCCGTTTTTCCCGCCGGATCTCTACGACGAGACGGCAACAGCCGAGGACGTACTCCGGGATGGCTGGCAGGAACACCGTATCAGCATCTTCGAAACGGTGCTCAACGATCCCACGGCCAGCGGTGGAAAGGTCCGGTTTCCACGCGATCTCGACAGTGTCGGCGATGCTCTCGATCGGATTGCGACCGACGAGACGATCGTGCCGATGCCGGTCGAAACGGGCGAGCGGTTCGACGACCAGTTTCCCTACTTTCGGCAGAAACACGGCACCTACTGGCGGTGGGTCCGCCCGGTCTTCGGCGGCCCGACCCGATCGGCCGCAAACGCCCGGATCGAGTTTCGGCCTATTTCGGCACAGCCAACGGTTCGGGACTCGGTCGCGTTTCTGGCGGCGTTTGCGGGGCTCATGGAAAGTCTCACACGACTCGAACATCCGGTCGTCGAACTCGACTGGGCGCTCGCCCGCGAGAACTTCTATGCGGCGATGCGAGACGGCCTCGGTGCCGACCTCCACTGGATCACCAACGACGGCAAGGAGACCACCGATAGCACCGAACTCTATCGCGATCTGCTCGCCCACGCCGAAGACGGGCTCACGAACCGAGGGCTGACCGACGAGGAGGCCGCAACGTACCTCTATCCGCTGCGTCGACGGGTCCGCCAGCGAGTGACGCCCGCCTCGTGGAAACGAGCGCAGGTTCGTCAGGTCGTCGATGACGGTGGCGACCTCGAAGCCGCGATCACCACGATGCAACGCGAGTACGTCGATCGGCAGTCACAGACGCTTCTGGAGGGGAGTTTCGCCGACTGGATCGGTGATCGGTAGCTCAGCTGCAGTGAGGGACGATCAAAGTGGTACCCCCTCGATTCGGTAGTGTCGTGACTCATCCGGGTCGATATCGAGATGAGCGGCTCCCCAGTCTTTGATCGCGTCCTCGTGGTAGTAGAGTCGCCAGCTACACTCATCGGGAAACGATGGATACCAGTAGCCGTGCTCGAACACATAAACCCAGTAGAGGGGTTCGTCGTTGAGTTCGGTGAGGGTGACGGCAAACGCAGCCAGCAGCACGTACTCGTCATCGAAATGGCTTTCCCAAAGTGCTTCGGCGATCGTCCGGACGGACGTGGCGACCGCCTCGATCGACTCGCCGTCGAATCGGACCCAGATACTCCCGAACTCGTCTTCAACGACCTCGTAGGGGCAGTCGGTGTCGACTGTCAGCACCGATCGAACCGCGTCGACATCTTCGATTCCCTTGTCGCCAGCCGATCGCAGCATGATCCCGGCCCGATCGGAGCTCTCGAACTTGTCTGTCGCGTCACTACAGAGCGTCTGGATATCAAACAGATCGTCGGGGTCAGGATCGGGGTCACGCCTGACGAATCGGCGGAGTCGATCGAACATAGTCGCTCAATCTATCCCAATCGGTTATTGAATTTATGATTGGCTTTTGCTGACGATCGATCGGAGCCCGCCAGTACGTTTTTTACAGAGAGATAAGAATGAATAGCAGTGAAGCGACGACAGATCCTGTCCAGTGTTGGCGCAGTCGGCGCGATCGGAGGGATCGGTTACCTGTGGGCACGCGGCGGTGGTGGCGTATCGACGCCCGAGGCGGTCACGGACCTGTCGTTCGAGACGGACCGCCCACCCGAGGGCTGGTATGTGGACACTGACGAGCCGGGTCCAGCGGACGATCCAGTGATTTCGACAGGTGGGGCAGACGGCTCCGTCGAGGTGACGGGAACGATCTGGATCGGCTCGCGAGACTGCAAGCGATCGATCGTCGACGATGTTGCGTTCGATACGAGAACGAATCGGCTGCGGGTGACGATCGGCCACGACGAGCAGTCGCGAACACTCCGTGAGCGAATCGACGGCCGGGTCTGTCGAGACGCCCTCGGCTCCGAACAGTACACACTCTCACTGCGTGTTGACGCGTCGGTCCGAACGATCGAAGCGATCGAGCGTGATTCGACCGGCAACAGTCGTTCCGCGGAGGCGTCGCTGAGCGATCAGCAGTGAGTGATCATGGCGGAGACGCTCACCGTCGCGGTCTGCGAACGGGTTCATCCACGATCACCGATCCGTCGGCGGAGACGGTGATCACGTAGCCGTGCCAGTGAAAGCTGACAGTGCCACCGACGTCTCTGTCCTCGAAGAGTGAGTCCAGTGATTGTGGATCGACGGCGTCGTACAGTGGCGGGTGCAACTCTACCACGTCGACTGACTTCCGGTCAGCAACCGCCTGGACGACCCGCTCTGAGAGGGGACGATCGTCCCTGCCCTGTCCAGTGGAGGTGTTATTGGGGCTATCGTACATTGCTCCGCACCTGTGACAGATATTAACATATATATATTATTAAATCGATCGGTGTTTCGTACTGGCTGAAAACGGTTCGTCACATCCGCGACACGATCGCGTGTGTGGCCAGCGGCGGAATCGAACGGTTTACCCACTGCCGGCCGATAGCCGCCTCCATGGAAGCCGTCGTGGAGGCGACGAACGTGCAGAAAACCTACGGCGAGACGGTTGCGCTGTCTGGTGTCTCACTCGCCGTCGAATCGGGTGAGGTGTTCGGACTGATCGGACCCAACGGAGCCGGGAAGACGACGCTTGTCCGGGCGCTGACGGGAACGACCGAGCCCGACGATGGCACGGTACAGGTGCTCGGCGACACACCCGCCGCCGTCGATCGGCGACGGCTCGGCGTGCTCCCACAGGCGTTCTCGCCGCCCGATCGACTGAGTGCGCGCGAACTGCTCGCATACTACGCCGGACTCTATGAGACAAGCCGGGAGCCAGAGCGGGTGCTCGCGGATGTCGGGCTCGCCGATGCCGGTGAGACGTGGTACGAGAACCTCTCGGGTGGCCAGCAACGACGGCTCTGTGTCGGCGCAACGCTGGTCAACGACCCGGACGTGCTCTTTCTGGACGAGCCGACGACGGGAATCGACCCTGCTGGCCGCCGAACCATCTGGCAGCTCATCGAAGAGCTCGCGGCAAGCGGGACGACCGTCGTGTTGACGACACACGATATGGCCGAAGCCGATCGACTCGCCGACCGTGTCGGGCTGCTCGCCGGCGGCTCGATCGTCGCCTCGGGCACTCCCGAGACGCTCGTCGCCGACCACGGCGGGACGAGTCGGCTCACGATCGAAACGGATGCCGATCCGGCTGCGGTCGCCGATCTCGACTTTCCGATCGACACCAGCGACGGCACGATCGTCGTTCGGGATATCGACCCCACCGAGATCGGTGCTGTCGTCGACGCCCTCGCCGATCGATCGATCACCTACACGGGCCTGACGTGGGCCGAACCCGACCTCGAAGACGTCTATCTCGCGCTGGCTGACGACGCCGAGCGCACTGGCACCGATCGGCGTCGACGCCACGTCGCCGACCGCAGACAGGCGGGTGAGACAGCGTGAGCCGACTCGGCCGCGTTCGGGCCGAAACCGGAGCCGGCTGGCGATCGTTCGTCCGCCGCCGCACGGCAGTCTTCTTTACGTTTTTCTTTCCGGTGATCCTGATCGTCATCTTCGGGGCACTCGTGCGGACGGACCCGACAGGTGATGGGCTCTTTACCGAGCCGCCAGCGTACTACGTACCCGGCTATCTCGCCGTCGTCGTTCTCTTTACGCCGCTGTCCCGACTGGGAAGCGAGGTCGCTCGCCACCGTGAGGGCAACCGGTTCGAAAAACTCGCGACGACGCCGCTCTCTCGGGGCGAGTGGCTGCTTGCCCAGACGATCGTCAACGCGGTCATCATCGGACTGGCGAGCCTGCTCATCCTCGCGCTCGTCGTCGTCCTGACCGGCGCGACGATCACCCCCTCGCCGCTGCTCGTCCCCTACATACTGGTCGGTGTCGTCTGTTTCTGTGGCGTTGGGGCGATACTTGGCAGCTACACCGACTCACAGGACGGCGCGATCGCTGCGAGCAACGCGATCGGCCTCCCGTTGCTCTTTCTCTCGGAGACGTTCATCGCGCTCGACCAGCTCCCGGGCTGGTTCGAGCCGTTCGTGAACCTCTCGCCGCTGACGTATTTCGCCCGCGGCGTGCGCGCTGCGACGTTTCCCGAGGCTGGAACGCCTGCCGTCGCCGGACTCGATCCCGCGATCGCGAATCTCGCCATCCTCTCCGTGCTCGCCGTTCTTCTGTTCGCGATCGGAGCCCGATCGATCCCACAGACTGATTGATCCCCCGAACGTTTTTGTCCGGTGCGTTGTCCACCCGGTATGAGTTCTGCAGATCCACAGGGGTTGCAGGTGTTTCCCGAGGAGCTGTCGACCCGCGAGGCGTGGCTCGAACCGTTCGACTGGTACCGGGAGATGCGCGAGAACGCGCCCGTCAGATACGATCCGGGCCGTCGAACCTGGGACGTCTTTCGGTACGCCGACGTCAAGCGGATCCTCGATGACGACGAGACGTTCTCTGCCGATCCGCGCCTGGCTGATGACTTCCAGGAGCCCGATCGGCCCGAAGAGGGGCTCATTTTCGAGACGATGCTGTTCGAAGACCCGCCGCGACACGACGAGTTGCGGGGCGTCGTCGACGACGCCTTCGAGCCGCGGGCCCTCCGTGAGATGGACGACGACATCCGCGAGTTCGCGACCGACCTGCTCTCAACGGCGCTGGCAGACGAGGCTGGCGAGCTAGAGCTCGTCGACGCCTACGCCTATCCGCTGCCGGTGTTCGTCATCGCCGCGTTGCTTGGCGTCCCGGCCGCAGACCGCGATCGGTTCAAACGCTGGTCGGACACCCTCGTCGAGTCGACGAGCGCGGAGGGAGACAGCGACGACGTGACCGACCGGCAGCGACAGGCCCAGATGGAGATGGCGACGTACTTTTTCGAGATGATTGAGGACCGCCGTGAGGACCCCCAGGACGATCTCATGACCCAGATCGTCACCCGCGAGCTCGACGACGGCTCTCGACTCTCCCGAGAGGAGGCACTCGGAATGTGCATCCTGTTGCTCGTCGCCGGAAACATTACGACGACGAACCTCATCACGAACGCCATCAGGTGTTTTGGCAACCACGACCTGTTCGACGAGCTTCGGAGTGGAACCCACCAACTCCGCCCGGCGATCGAAGAGGTACTGCGATACCGATCGCCGGTGCAAGCGATGTCCCGTGTCGCAACCGAGGAGGTGACCGTCGGCGGCGAGACGATCGACGCGGGAGATCGGGTCATCGTCTGGATGGGGTCTGCAAACCGTGACGAACGGCAGTTCGACGACGCGGACACGTTCGTCCCGGACCGATCGCCAAACCAGCACCTCGCCTTTGGACACGGCACCCACTACTGTCTCGGTGCACCACTCGCCCGACTGGAGGCAGCGGTCGGTATCGAGGAACTGCTCTCCCAGACAACGTCGATCGAGCTGGTCGATACCGACCTTCAGCCAACCCGGAGTTCGCTGGTGTATGGCGTCGAGTCGCTCCCGATTCGGTACGAGATCAAATAGCTATCGCTCCGTTGCAGTCCGTGTACTGGCGAGTCGGCTTCTTATGTAATAATAAACTACCTCAGATTAACTATGTCTCAACAACCCGACCGTGGAACAGAGTTCGAAACCGGTGCTAACAAGGCTTCAGTCGGCGCTGTGACGATGAAGACCAGCGCAGGGGGCCAGACTGGTGTCGGAGACAAGACACGATTTGAACTGGTCGGACACACCACCCTCGGAGCTCCGGACGGCGGGTTCACGAACATCGCTGTCAGCGAGGAGCGCGGACTCGCAGCGCTGGGATCGTTCGTCCTCAGCAATACTGACGTCCATATCGCTGATATCTCCGAGGCGAGTGCGCCCCGCCACGTCGCGAGCATCTCGGCCGGGAGCGGCTACGTCAACGACGTCTGCTGGCATCCGACGGAGCCGTGGCTGCTGACGGCAAACGAGTCCGGTGGCGTCGGCATCGTCGACCTGACGGTCCCAGCTACCCCCACGCTCCGCTGTGAGTACACGCTCGCGGCCGGCCACCCACACACCATCACCACCGTCGACGAGCAGTACGCGATCGTTTCGGGAACGGAACGCGGGATGGTCGTTCTCGACATTACCGACCCGGATGCCGTCGAGGAAGTCACCCAGTTCCGGGTCGGCGACGGAGCCGTCTTCGACACGCGGGTTCGTGACAACTACGCGTTTCTCGCCCACGGAGACCGGGGGCTGTACGTTCTTGACATCACCGATCCGACGGCCCCCACAGTCGCGACGGCGTTCGACTACCAGAACGAGCAGGCAGCCGTCCCACTCGGGGCAGCCCACAGCGCGGTTCCACACCCCACAGACGAGTACTGTCTGGTAAGCGATCGGGTACCGACCGATCGGGGCTGTAGACACGTAATCGAGTTCGACGTCGATCGGGGTGAGACGACGCTGCTGTCGTCGTTCCCATCGCCACGGGGTCCTCCAAGCCGGCAACTGGAGGGAGAGACGGTTCGCTGGACCGGACAGTTCGCAGCGTGGGGCACTGGCGACCAGCAGGACGTTCTGTTTAGCGGTGAGTACCGAGATGGTGTGCAGGCGTTTGATTGTTCGGACCCTGCTGAGCCGACCCGGATTGGCCAGTACTACCCATCCGAAGGCGTCGGCGAAGTCCGCTGTGCGAACCCTGCCCGCGTCGTCGATGAGTATCCGCTGGTCTGGAGTGCCACGACCGACGACAGCGAGTACGTCTACGTCTCTGACTTCCAGACGGGGCTCTACGTCTTCAGCTTGGAAGGATACTGATACTGACACTGCCGGCTGTACCCATGTCACGATTCTCGCAACCCCGGTGTAGCGACCATCCAGAACGACGTACAGCCGATACTGTGAGCGTCACATCCGATCGGAGTAATCCCAGCCGTAGACGACGGCTGGATCGATCGTGATCGTCACTTCGTCGCGTCCGTCATCGAGCAGCGTCACCGCCAACTTGGAGTCGGTTCCGCCGAGATACCGATCGAGCAGGTCTCGCAGGGTCGCTTTCCCGTCGTCGGGTTCGATCGAGGCCGTTCCTCGCCCTCGAACGCCACGGTAGGGTGGCTCGTTCGTCGATATTTCAAAGGCGACGTCGGGGGTTTCCCGCAGATAGCTGACGACATCGGCAGTGGCTCCGGTCGCACATTGAAGCACCCAGTCGCTGCGATCGGTCGCGTCCCCATCGTCGCTGACTGTCCGATACCACAGCGCCACCATCCAGAGGTGGCCCGATGGCGTCTGGCAAGCCAGCCGAACGGGGATCGTTACCTCGTCGAGAAACGTCTCGATCTCGGTGTAGGACAAAGAGCCACGGATCTTCATACGTCTGTACTGGGACGGCGTGCGTATAGTATCGATCGTTCGACACTCGGTTCGGCGATTGGCCCCGTCCTACAACAGCAACGGGACCACGATCGCGAACGTCGCGTCGTAGATGTGGTTGAGCATGAGGTAGGTGACGATTCCGAGGACGAGACTCAGAATCCACGAGCCGGCGGCAATCCGCCCGATTTTCGCGTGGGCGGTCTCGCGCAGTTCCGCGGGCGTGTGGGTCAGCCCGAGAATCAACACGTAGAGGACGACCGGGACGGCCACGATCGAGAGGATAATGTGGATCGCAAGCATGATCAGGTAGGCGTTGCGAACCAGCGCTGGGCCAACGAACTCTTTCGTGCCGCCACCACCAACTCTGATCAGGTAGACGACCAGAAACAGCAAGATGAGGCTGAACGCACTCATCATCGCCTTCCGGTGTTTGTCGACCTCGCCGGAACGAATCCAGTACCAGCCGGCGAGCAGACACACCGTCGTCGCCGCGTTGATAATGGCGATCGCATGGGTGAAGATATCCACCTGTGCGTTGGTGAGATCGGGATACAGCGGAACGTCGAACACGAACGTCCCGATCACGAGCGTGTAGCCGACGATTGTCAACAGGACGGTCGCCCCAATAGGACGTTCTCGAAGCCGTTGTCTCGCGTCCGCGGTTGCCATTTCCCGACGGTTAGGAAAGCGTCGGTATTTGTCTTGCCCTTCCGGCCGATCGGGTAGGCAACACGTTAGTTTCCGTCGTCGATCGCGTCTTCGACCGTTACTGTCTCCCCCCAGTCAACAGTGACGGTGTATCCGTTGTACTGAAACGAGACGCTCCCTCCCGGTCGAGGAACACCAGTCGATCGGCGTTCAAACAGTGTATCGAGGGCGTCTGGATCGATCGTCGATTTGAGTGGCTCGTACTCCGGTGGGCCCAGTTCGGCTGGCTGTACATCCTCCATCGTCGCAACTGCCTCGATGACCGCTTGTGTCGGCGACTGTGCTATTTCGGCCGTAAGGCTGTCGGCTTCTCCCTCCCCCTCCATTCCAGTGCGATAGTAGTCACCAGAATCGAATAAAGATACTCATTGCAGAGAAAAATAAGCGTTACTCGATATGTATCGCTGGCTTGCCGGGCCGTGCTCTCTCCGCGGCTTTCTCGTCGACTGCAGCCTGTCTGACAGTCACGTCGGCGTCGAACTCGTCGGTCACGAGCCACGCCGCCTGACTCAACACTGTCTGCTCTCGATCGGCTGAGAGCCCGCGTTCGGCCTCCGTCCCCAGCGTTTCGAGAAAGGCACCGATCGTCTCGCGGTCGACCGGCACACCCGCGTCGATCGCCCGGTCGACGACCGATCCTGCGGTGTCGTCGGCGCGCATCGAGACGACATCGTACTTCCAGTCGGGTGCGACGACCAGTTCGACCCGCTCGGGATCGTCGATCGCTGCCACGTTGACGATGTCGCGGACGTCGTCGATGGTGGTGTCGACGAGCCGCCGTTCGCGATCGTATCCCTCGGTGTCACTGTCGGGTGTTGGCCAGTCGGCCTCGACGACGAGTCCGTCACCCCGGAGTTTGTTCCACAGCTCCTCGCCGAGATGGGGGGCCATCGGTGCGAGCAGCGCCGACAGCACGAGCAGTCCGCGCCGATAGATCGCCCCGTGGGGCTGATCGAACGCACGGTAGCGCCGCAGCAAGCGGGCGAGTTTCTGAATCTCGGTTGCTGCCCGATGGAATCGGAACCGCTCGTACTCGTCAGTGACGGCGGCGATCGTCCGATCGATCTCGCGGGCGAGATACTCGTCGTGACGCTGGCGGTCGACGCGCAGTTGGCCGTCGCTGACGAACGACGTGACCAGTTCGTGGACGGTCTGCTGGAGGTCGTAGGCACCGCGGACGTCGTTTGCCGTCCACTCGAAGTCCTGTTCGGGGTGTGCTGCAGACAGCAAGAACAGCCGCGTCGTCTCTGCGCCGTACTCCTGTGGCGTGACGACGTTGCCCGCCGAGCTGGACATCTTCTCGCCGTCGTACAGCACCGTCCCCTGACTGACGAGTTTCTCGACCGGCTCTCGCTCGTCGAGCAGGCCGATGTCGGCCAGCGCCTTGGTGAAAAACCGGATGTAGAGCAGGTGAAGAATCGCGTGTTCGTCACCGCCGACGTACACGTCGACCGGCATCCACGCTGCGGCCCGATCGACATCGAAGGGGGCGTCCTCAAACGCTGGCGAGAGAAATCGCAGATAGTACCACGAGGAGTCGACGAAGGTGTCCATCGTATCCGTCTCGCGACGGGCGGGCTCACCACACTCCGGACAGGTCGTCTCGCGGAACGAGTCGTGTTCTTCGAGGGGATTGCCCGTCGTCCGGACGAACTCGGGCAACTCGACAGGAAGCTCCTCGTCGGGGACGAGGACGTGGCCACAGTCGTCACAGTGGACCACCGGGATCGGTGTCCCCCAGTAGCGCTGTCGCGAAATAAGCCAGTCGCGCAGCCGGTAGGTCACGTCGGCCTCAACCGCTGGCGACTCCGCGACCAGTCGCTCGCGAACGGTCTCGCTTTCGAGCCCATCGTACTCGAACTCGACATCGAGAACACCCTCGCCAGTGTATGCCTCCTCCGAGAGATCGACCTCAGTTGGGTTGGTCTTCGGAACGACCACGCCCTCGATCGGCAGGTCGTGCTCGCGGGCAAAGGCATGATCCCGATCGTTGTGTGCTGGAACCCCCATCACCGCGCCCGTGCCGACATCATCAAGCACGTAGCCAGCGACGTACACCGGCAGCTGATCACCTGTCAGCGGATTTACCGCCCGAGCCGCCGTCTCGATGCCCGAAAAGCCGACCTGATCGGGAGACTGGTCACGAACGGTGTCGATGTACGCCCCCGTCTCCGGATCCGTCTCAGCGATCGCTCGAGCGAGGTCGTGACCCGGCGAGACCGCAAGATACGTCGCCCCGAAGACCGTCTCCGGGCGGGTGCTGAACACGTCGATCGTCTCGATATCGCCTGTCTCGATCGCCGTCTCACTGCTGTCGAGGTCGAACGTGAGCCGCGTTCCTTCCTGCCGGCCGATCCAGTTGCGCTGAATCTCACGGACGCCGTCGGGCCACTCGGTCAACTCGTCGAGTCCGTCGTGGAGTTCCTCGGCGTAGTCGGTGATCGTCAGAAACCACTGGTCGAGTTCCCGGCGATCGACGGGCGTCTCACACCGCCAGCAGACCCGATCGTGGTCGTGATCGTGGGCCACAGCTCCGCTGGGGGCCGCGCGTTCTTCGACCTGTGCATCCGCAAGGACGGTCTCACAGTCCGGACACCAGTTGACGGTTGCCGCTTCGTACTCGACGAGCCCCTCCTCGTACAGACGGTTAAATAGCCACTGGTTCCAGCGGTAGTACTCCGGCTTGCAGGTGGTGATCTCGCGTGACCAGTCGTAGCCAAACCCCATCGTCTCCAGTTCCTCGCGCATCCGACGGATACACGCCTCGGTCCACGACTGTGGATCGCTCGCGCGTTCGTAGGCTGCGTTTTCCGCGGGCAGCCCGAACGCATCCCACCCCATCGGGTGCAACACGTCATCGCCACACATCCGCCGGTAGCGGGCGTAAGCATCCGTGATCGCGTAGTTTCGGATATGGCCCATGTGTAGCTCTCCGGAGGTGTAGGGAAACATCCCGAGGACGTACGTCGGGTCCGTCGCGTCTTCGTCGACGCTGTAGACGTCCTCGCGCTCCCAGACGTACTGCCAGAACTCCTGTACTTGCGCGTGATCGTAATGGCTCGTCATGCGGGAAGTCGTTGCCTTCCACTCTGCGTGCCGGCTATATCATTGTTCGGCCACTCATACTGATTAGTGTCACAGCACTCGATCGGGTGAGCGGTGCTCCGACATCCCGCCGATTCTGTGGACGTAGATCGGAAGGGGCATGTTCGGTTGACGGCCAACGATCGATCGGAGATACAAAAGAGAGCTACGATGACGACAGACACCATCGAAGCGATCGGGCACGAAGCGACACGGCTGTTGCTCGCTGGCGAGCAGAAGAAGCGACTCCGCGAGCAGTATGACAGCGCCGAGACGACGCTCGAACGGAGTCCAACCGGATTCTATCTTCACTTCGATCTCCCAGACGACTGTCAGCCGATCGAATCCACAGGACGCACGATCGTTCGTGGAGTCTATGCGACTGTGGAGTGTCTCCAATACGACATCGAGTTTCTCCTCTTCGTCGACGACGGACTGATTTCGATGCTCGAAGCGTACACCCATCAAGAGGAGCTGCCAACCGATCTGCCACCAGTAGGTGAGATCGCGTTCGCGTATTCGGACGGCGACAGCCCCGATACGGAGCTGTGAAAGTGACATCCGCTTCCGCCTGAACGCGGAGGAATACTGCGGGGAACCCGATCGACAGCATCGACTTGACACGTGAGACAGTACGAGTGGCGTCCCAGGCCTGATCGGGTACATCGACCCAGTTTCTGGGTGGCGGTTCGACCCACACGTCGACGCGTGGGACGGGACTAGTCCTGCGTCGCCGACTGCTCGGCAACCAACTCCTGGTTGAGCGAGTAGTGTCGCTTTCTGGCGTCCATAAACGAAATGCGAGAGGTGACGAGGTCACGATCTTCGAGTGTGCTGACCGCATACCGGACGGTTCGCTGTGGCAACAGGGTCTCTGCTGCGAGTTCGTCCTGTTTCATCTCCCCTTCCTTTTCGAGTACTTTCGCGACGAGTTTCGCACTCGGTGGCACGTCGAGTAACGCATCCGGGGCCGTCTCCGCTGAGAGAACCGATCGATTGCTCATTTGTCAGTACTCTGTCTTCGATACTACTTCAATTCGCAGGTGGGTGTGTGCCGGCAACGCACGACCGAACCGTTACCAGCACGCGATCGGACGAGTCAGACGGATAGCGTTCCGTATCAGGACTCCTGTTCGAACTCGAGTGCGAGCCCGTTGATACAGTACCGTTTTCCGGTCGGCTCCGGGCCGTCGTCGAAGACGTGGCCGAGATGGCCATCACAGCTGCGACAGACGACTTCGGTTCGGACCATCCCGTGGCTCCGATCGGTTTTCGTCTCGATCGCGGCGTCGTCAGCGGGGTCCCAGAAACTGGGCCAGCCGGTGCCGGAGCCGAACTTTTCGTCGGTCGTGAACAGCTCCTGTTCACAGCCAGCACAGCGGAAGAGTCCATCGCCCTCGACGTGGAGCAGTTCCGAGCTCCCCGGTGGCTCGGTTCCACACTCTCGCAAGATGTGGTACTCCTCATCGGACAGTGTTTCCTTCCAGTCGGCATCTGTCTCCTCGTGAGACGTGGGATTGCTCATACCACTCGTAGTGGCCGAACCCATTTGAATACCATAGTAGGTCCAGCCGATCGAACGGCGGCTGTTTTGACGACCGGCCTGTCTCTGCGTGGCCAACCGTGTAGAGGCTGGGCCACGAAGGACAGCTATGGACACGCGCTGGACGATTGTCGATGGCGTCACGGTGGAAATACCGGCAGACAGCAGTTGTGCTGACCTCCGCGAAGCGTTTCGAAAACCCGACGACGCACTGTTGATCGCGGTAACTGGCGATCTGCTCTCGGTCGTCCACGACGAGCAACGGCCACTCTCCGAGCTGATCGCTGGCTGTGCCGAGCAGTACTACTTCTGGTGTGGCGAGGACCGGCCCGAGATTTCAAACACCGACGCGTTCAAAAAAGCGGTAACCGAGACCGATGTCGCCGAATCGACCGTTCAACGCCACGAGGTCGACCACTAGCAGCGGACTGTCGTCCGGACGAACTGGCTGGCCACGAGCCCCACGGACGCTGCGATACGTCGAGCACTTTTACTGACTGGCATACTAACGAGTCACATGGACCGCGACACGATCGAGCCAACAGTCGAGACGATTCCCGGCGAGCGCGCTCGCCAGTGGGTCGAAGCCCACCATGCGACTGCTGCGCCCAGCACCTACGTCTACGAGTTCGTCTGGGACACCCAAGCGCCGGCCGTTGGCCCGTTCTGTACCGACGTCGACGGCAACGTCTTGCTGGATTTTACGAGCCACGTCGCGGCTGCGCCGCTTGGATACAACAACCCGTCCGTTCGAGACCGACTGGACGAGTTCGATCTCGTCGATCCGCTCAAAATCGCGGGCCAGGACTTCTACGTCAGCGGGGGCGGGTCGCCCGACGAGACAGCGTTTCCGGGGCCGACACAGCTGATGGATCGGCTCGTCGCAATGACCGACCACTACGAGATGGACCGGGTCTTTCTCTCGAACTCCGGCGCAGAGGCCGTCGAAAACGCGATCAAGATCTGCTATGCTGCCGGCGGCCACCGCGCGGTTACCTTCGAGGGAGCCTTCCACGGCCGAACGCTGGGCGCGCTCTCGCTCAACCGATCGAAAGCCGTCCACCGCACCGGCTATCCCGAGATTCCCGGCGTAATCAGCCTCCCCTATCCGAGTACGCAAAAAGAGTATGAGACCCGCTGGCAGACAGACGGCCCCGGCGGGAACGTCTTGGCCGATCGCCTCGACCCCGACCAGGGCGTGATCGATCCCGACGAACTCGCCTACGTGATTCTCGAACCCATTCAGGGCGAAGGTGGCTACCGTCCGGCCCACCCCGAGTTTGCTCGCGATCTTGAAGCAGTTCGCGATCGGTACGACGTGTATATCGTCGCCGACGAGATCCAGTCCGGAGTCGGCCGAACGGGCGAACTGTGGGCGATCGACCACCTCGATCTCACACCCGACGTCATCACCAGCGCGAAGGGGCTGCGCGTCGGCGCGACCATCTCCCGATCGGACGTCTTCCCCCAGCAGACGGGGCGACTCTCCTCGACGTGGGGGGCTGGCGATATTCTGGGCGCGTTGCAGGGGGTCCTGACGATCGACACCATCTCCGAACAGAACCTGCTTGCAACCGTCCGCGATCGCGGCGCGTATTTCAGACAGCGCCTCGACGCACACGCCGAATCGACGCCCGAGTTGATCGACGTGCGCGGCCGTGGCCTGATGCTCGCCGTCGAGTTCGATACGCAGGCCCGCCGCAACGCCGTCCTCGAAGCGGCGTTCAGACGCGGCCTGCTCACTCTCGGCTGTGGCTACAAAACGCTCCGACTGCTCCCCCCACTCGACGTTACCGAACGCGAGATCGATCTCGGTATGGAACTGCTTTCGGACGCGATCGATGCGGTGACCGACTGATCGGTGTAATCGGAGAACATACTGGAACGCAAGAAGCGACTGCTGGGTTCGGCACTGCCACGAACGCTTATTCAGTTAGAGGTGTAATACACACGTATGTCTGATGCAGATACAAACGATGGTGGTGGGCCGGACAAGACCAACATCAATATTCGAGTAACGGAGACGCTCTTGGAGGATATCGATGCAACATGGCACGACGAAGGATACAACAGCCGAAGCGAATTTATCCGCGAGGCACTGCGAGACGCCGTTCGTCACCCCGAACTGACCCGTAAAAGCTGGAAGGAGATTGCGGCCGTCGAACACGCACGCCGGACCGGTGACAGCGAGACGTTCACTCGCGATGAGTTGCTGAACGGCGATGACTGATACTGATACGGAGTGGACATGGCAGCTTCGGACGCCTGCCAAACGCACATACGACAACCTTGATGAACACGCACAGAGCCGGATCACAGATAAGCTGGATGAGATCGTTACCGATCGATGGCGCGACCCGGACGACTATCTCGAACCGTTGACTGGTGCTCCCCATTCGAAGCTCCGCATCGGCCAGTTTCGTCTCGGCGCCGAGTGCAACCATGCTGAGAACGTACTCGATATCTACACGATCGAGCGACGAGGAGGAGCGTACAAACCCGGTGACGACTGATCCGTATCAGTCGGTGCCCGATCAGCGACCGCGCAACTCGTTCATATGATCGATCCGTCGCTGGACGAGGTCGGCTGTGCCGATGTCGTGGCGCATGTGCAGTCCCTCGTCGCCGGCGACTTCCAGTGCCGATTCGGCGATCGTTTCGGCCTCGCTGATCGTGTCTGCGAGGCCGACGACGGCAAACGATCGGGAGGTCGTCGTATAAATGCCGTCGTCGCGTTCGTCGACGCTGGCGTAGTAGAGGAGTGCGTCACCGGCACTCTCTTCGTCGACCTGAACTTTTGCGCCGGCTTTCGGATCGGTCGGGTAGCCCTCGGGAACGGCGTACTTGCAGACCGTCGCCTGCTCGGCAAACTCGAGTTCCGGCGGGGTCTTGCCGTTTCGGGCGGCGGTAAGGACATCGAGGAAGTCCGTCTCGAGAACCGGGAGCGTGTTCATCGCCTCGGGGTCGCCAAAGCGGGCGTTGAACTCGACGACTTTCGGCCCGTCGGCGGTGAGCATGAACTGTCCGTAGAGAATGC
>LKMJ01001909.1_pt1 | contig 18791 bp, 17 predicted proteins | sample 643391 | NCBI WGS metagenome assembly LKMJ01 (sample SAMN04112250, study PRJNA286221) | soda lake metagenome | biome: soda lake; feature: Kulunda Steppe; material: water; isolation source: sample PL-Br10 brine of Picturesque Lake | place: Russia: Kulunda steppe | collected 2010-07 | reverse complement strand
CTGTATAATCGAAGAGGTCCCGCTTCTCCGGGATCGTGTCGCCGTGGTGTTTGTCCGCCGCTCCGCCATAGTAGCGGAACGTGTCAGCTGCCTCTGTGACGTCCGATCGCGACTGGTCACGGGGCTTGCCGTTTTCGACCGTCTCCAGTTCGACGAACGTCTCCATCTCGGCTTCGATCGCGTCGGCGATCTCGAAGAGGTACCGTCCTCGTTCGCGCGCACTCAGCGTCCGCCAGCGGTGCTCGTATGCGTCCTGTGCAGCGTCGACTGCGGTATCGATATCGGCGGCCGTTCCGTCGGGCGCGGATCCGATTACTGTTCGGTCCGCAGGGTTTTCGACGTCGAACCGGTCACCGCTTTCGCTTTCGACGAATGCACCGTCGATCAGCAACTGGCCATCATAGGGAAGACGCAACTTGCTTTGCAGTTCTGGCATACGCTAACACGGTGTGCCTGCTTTATAATTGTATTGTGTTCTGGGCAAGCTAGCCGTCACGTAGACGGGTACCGCGTTCCGATCGACCAGCGCGACTCACAGCCGAGCACACGATGATCACGAATGGAAAATCAGCTTTCAATGTACGGTTGCGACCCCGGCGACAGCCCGGAGGAAGCTTTATTATATGACGGCGAAAGGACGTATCATGCCTGAAATCATCGACTGCTATAGTCATATCATGCCCCAGTCAGTCCGTAAGTCCTTGCTCGATGCGAATCCGACAGCGACGATCGAAGCCCACGACGATCCAATCTTCTACGATATCGATCGGCGGCTGGCGGACATGGACGCTGCCGGTATCGACAAACAAGTACTGACGCTGGCGTCGCCGCCATCGTGGCTCGGTATGGATCCGGAGGCGGCGCTGCCGATCGTCAAACAGGCGAACGACGAAATCAGCCGCCTGGGGGACCGGTATCCGGACAGGTTCGTTCCGGTCGGGACGCTCCCGTTTCTCTCGGGAGCGTATCTCGACGAACTCGATCGCTGTCTCACCGACCTCGGAATGGCCGGTATCCAGATTTTTTCGAACGTCGACGGAAAGCCGTTAGATGCCGAGGAGTTCCTCCCCTTCTACGACGCTGTCGAGTCACTCGACGTGCCCCTGTGGATGCATCCACAACTGTCGGAGTACGGTATCACGGGCGACTCGATGTTCTACGACAAAGTATTCGGCTGGCTGTTCGATACCACGGTCGCACTTTCCCGACTGGTCTTTAGCGGGATTATGGACCGACACCCCGAGTTGCACGTCATCGCTCATCACATGTGTGCAATGGTCCCACACTTCGCCGATCGGATCCGCACGTTCTACGAGGCGCGGGAGTTCTATCCGCACACGGACTGGGCACCCCTTTCACGACCGACCGAGTCGTATTTCAAACAGTTCTACGGAGACACAGTGGTCAACGGATCGGTCCCAGCCCTCGAAACCGGCTGTGAGTTCCTCGGCACGGATCATCTCCTCTTTGGATCTGATTACCCGTATGGGCCGGACGACGGAAGACGATGGCTTGGAGACACCGATAGTGTCCGGCAACTATCACTCTCGGACGACGCGCTTGCTGGGGTTCTTGGGGACAATCTCGATCGCCTTATTGGATAAGGGGTTGTACCGCTGGCTGGTGTTCGGTCTCTCTATCCACTGCCGGTCGCCTGACCCAGTTCGCCGATCGGTAGTACAGACAACGTCTGGCCCAGCGTCCACACAGAACTGAACTTTTTTTACGACTCCGTGTGAGTACGTGATATGAGTTCCACACTCTCGATCACACGAGCCTGACGTCCCGATCGCGATGTAGAGACGACGATCACCGTCACCGATGGCGTCATCACCGCTGTCGGGGAGCCGATCGACGAGTCGGGGACTGTCCTCGATGCTTCGGGCGGACTGGTTGCGTCCGGGTTCGTCGATCCCCACGTTCACCTGGACAAAGCGTATATCCGGCCGGAGCTCCCGCCAAACGAGTCCGGAACGCTTTCCGAATCGATTGCGAGCATTCACGATCGAAAAGCAGCGTACACCGTCGAGGACGTCGCGACGCGTGCAGTGCGTGCGATCGAAGCGCACGTTACGAACGGCTGTACGCGGATTCGAACCCACGTCGACGTCAACACGATCGGTGGGCTCACGCCACTGCAGGGCGTTTTGGCTGCGCGGGAACAGTGTGCCGACATTGCCGATATCGAAATCGTGGCGTTCCCACAGGAGGGGATCTTTCAGGACCCTGGTGCCTTTGAACTCCTCGAACAGGCACTCGAATCGGGAGCGGATCTGGTCGGCGGAATGCCGGACAATGAACGGACGACGGCCGACCGGCGTGCACACGTCGACCGCTGTCTCGATCTGGCCGAGCGGTACGGCGTGGCCGTCGACATGCACGTCGACGAGACCGACGATCCGTCTGCCCGCTCACTCGAGTATCTCGCCGCTGCAGTGCTCGATCGGGCGTTCGAGCAGCCAGTAACGGCGGGGCATACCTGTGCACTGGCAGCGTACGACGATCCCCACGCCGCCCGTGTGATCGACCTCGTCGCCGAGGCAGGGCTGTCGGCGATTACGAACCCGCCGACGAATCTGGTTCTCCAGGGGCGCCACGATCGCCAACCGAAATGGCGAGGGATCACACGAGTGATAGAATTGCTGGAGGCAGGTGTCTCCGTCGCAGCCGGTCAGGACTGAATCCTGGACGGGTTTTATCCCTATGGTTGCGCGGGCATGCTCGAAACGGCGCTGCTGACGGTGCATGCATCCCATCTGACGACGCCAGCCGAGCGGCGTCTGGCGTGGGACTGTGTGACCGAACAGGCGGCGCGCATTCTCGAAATCCCACACGGAATCGAACCGGGACGCCCGGCAACGTTCAACGTGTTCCCACCAGCCGTCGAGAGTCGTCACGACGCGTTGCGGCTCGGCCATCGCCCTCGCTGGGTCGTCCACGACGGCTCGGTCGTGGCGACGACCGAATTCGAGTCGACCGTTCATCGGTGACGTGCCGGTTGTTACGATTACGCCTGGACGAACTCGAGTGGATACTCGGTCAGCAGCGTCGAACCGCTGTCGGTAATATGGACGGTCGACCCGAACTGAAGCCCGAAACGGCCATCTTCCGTCACCGCATTCGGCTGGATCACGACCACCATATCCTCGGCGAACTCGAACTCGTCGTTCGGAACGGTGTGTGGATCGTCCAGGTTCGGCCAGTAGTTCGAATCGACGGTGCCGATCCACGGTGGGTGCAGGGACATCCCATATCCATGCAGGATCGCATCGGGGCTCCGGTAGCCTGCCTCCGTAATCGGACTCGTCGCGTCGACGATATCCGCCGCGGTTGCTCCAGGACGGAGTGCATCGAGGAGGTTTTCGTGCGTTTCGAGCACGGTGTCGAACAGTGACCGATACTGTGGCGGGGGTGATTCGCCCACTGCGATCGGCCGGTGGAGTTGTCCTTTGTATCCCCAGTAGCTGGCACTGATCTCCGTCGTGATGATATCTCCACGGCTGATTGCGACGGGTGCGGGTTCGTCTTTCCAGGGATAACACGCCCCCGGTTCGGGGTCGTGCATCGACGCTGTCGAGACGAAGTTGATTCCGGGAGTGCCACCCGCTGGCAGATAGGCACTCTGTGCGATGTTTCGAAGTTCGTGTTCGTCGGTCCCTGGCGCGACGGTCTCGGACAGTGCTTCCATCGCACTATCGACGAATCTCGACGCTGTCCGGATCCGTTCGAGTTCCTCGGCGCTTTTGATCAACTGCAGCGATGCGTAGGCACCGGAAACGTCGACGAGTTCGGCGTCCAGTTTCTCATCGAGCGTTCGATAGTGGCCGTGGGGAAGGAGGATGTCGAACCGGGGGCTGGGACCGACGAGTCCGATCCGGCCACGTGCGGCCGCAGTCCCGTCGATCCGTTCGACGACGGTCTCCATCGGTGGAAATCCCCCCCAGCGGACGTCCTCGATAACCGAGATCTCACGCCCGTAGGCGACGTGATTGGTCAGCCCAACGAACAGCGTCGGGTCCTCATCCGGGTCCGCGAACACGACGAGGTAGTTGTGAAACTGCCCCAGATAGTTCGCAAGATAGTGGATGTTGCTGCACTGGCCTTTCGAGTTTGCATAGATAACGAGGGCATCGACTCCCTCGCGTTGCATCATCGACCGGACCGCAGCCAGTCGTCGATCGTACTCTGCAGCCGAAAATTGCGGATAGGATCGCTGGTGATTACGCTGTGCCATCGGTGCCGTCTTGGCGGACCTGACATATAAAATGAGATGATAGGACCGGATACCGCCCGTCTGCCGCTGGCGAGTCCGGAGCCGATTTGGTCTGTGGTTGTTCGGGACTCGATCGCTCGCCACCACCGTTCGTCGCGGCACTGTCCGGTTGGGACCGCCGATTGGCTATAGGGGTGTGTCACAAACTGACGGCCGCGACTGGCAGCCGATCAGGGACGCCCCGTTGCATACGGATTAGCGTCATCAATTACTGCCGATCGGCTATGACGGGTTCGCCGATCAACGCGGCGCGATGCGCCGCGAGCAGCCGGATGTAATCCGGCGACGGCGGTAACTACGGACACTAATCCGTATCAGTCGGTCCGAGACGCTCGACACCGATCATTGCGTTCCGGCTGACGAGGTCAGCGAGTTCGGCTTCGGTCAGGTCTTCGGTTCCGGGGGGTTGCTGTGGCAATACCATATATCGCAGGTCAGAGTTACTATCCCAGACGTGGACGTCGATCGAGGAGTCGAGCTCGGTTCCGAACTCGCGGAGCACTGCCCGGGGTTCACGGATCGTTCGCGCCCGGTACGCTTTGGATTTGTACCACGTCGGCGGCAGTCCGAGCAACGCCCACGGATAACACGAACAGAGCGTACAGACGACGACGTTGTGCGTCGTGGGTGTATTCTCGATAACCTCGATATCGCTCTCGAGTCCGTCGTGGCCCAGTTCAGCGACAGCGTCAGCGCCAGATTCCAGGAGTCGACCTCGGTACGCCCCATCCGTCCACGCCCTTGCGACCACTTCAGCACCGTTTTGGGGACCGATCTTCGATTCGTACGCGGAGATCACATCGTCGATCGCGTCCGTCGAAAGTATTTCTTTTTCGATGAGTAGCGACTGGAGCGCTCGCGAACGGGCCTGTGGGTCGAACGAAGCGATCGGATCGGAGTCTGGTGTCGATGTATCGCCCGGCTCGTCGGTCATCGTGTGGCCTCCGTTACTGGTGGACGCAGGTATCGCTCCCACATATCGATATGGACGACATCACCGTCGGTGTCCGTGCCCCAGAGTTCACTCGCCTCGAACCGAACTGTGTAGAGCGGTTCGATGACCTCGTTTCCGGCGGCGGATTCGGCAGGAACCGGCGCACCGCCATGAGCCGTTTCGACCACCGCTTTGCACCCTCGCGTGTACCACGGACAGCGAGTGTGGCCCTTGGGGTGGACCTGGCGGATGACGACTGTGTCGCCGGGCTCGAAGGCGGGGTCTGCGTCGTACTCGGTGGGGTATCCCTCCTCAATTCGAGTTCGTGTGCTGTCGGTCAGTTCCGGATCAGTTCTGTTCGGAACCGTTACAGTGTCTCTCTCAGCACTAACCGCTTCGATCCGCTCACGCAGTTCCTGTTCGGAGACCAGTCCCTTCTCGATGGCAAGCGTTTCGACGGCCGCCAACCAGTTGTGGAAATACGACGACGAGAGGTACTCGGACGGGTCGACCCGCTCACGTGCGTCCCGAAACTCGTCCAGGTTGAAAACACTTGCACCGTGGATCGCGACCGCTTGCAGGCCAAATGCCCGAGCCTCCCAGGGTTCGTGAAACACCGGTTCGTTTTCGGCTGGCTGCACTGGACCGTGTCCGTGCATGCCGCCAATATCATGAACGCCGTTCATCATCCCCATATTCAGTCTCATATTATAATATTGTATCGGCGAGATGGATATACGGACAGTATCCATCACGTGCCTCTGAGAGTCTCAGTTCCCCCTCCGAGCGTCCCAGCGGTCCCGGGCGCTATCCATTTTTTGATAAAATCCGAAAGTAACGGCTGGAAACGCTCCTCAGTAAATTTCTGCCGGGATCAACTCGGATATCATCCATAATCTAGAAAAACTCAACACTGGTGTACGAATATTGCACAGTGCCTAACCACTATATCGGTCGCAACGAGTCCACGTGTATGGGTACTGATAACACACAAGACGGATCAGGAATCGATATCAAATATCACATCGAAGATAAGCCAGGGCTGGCGAAAGCAATCCCGCTTGGCATTCAACACGTCCTGGTGATGTTTGCAGGAAACATCACTTCCGCGCTCATCATCCTGGGAGCGATCGGGCTCTCGAGCGGTGAAACGACCCAGATCCTTCAGATGGTCCTGCTGGTAGCCGGACTGGCAACGGTCGTACAGGCGTACTCGATCGGCCCGGTCGGTGCCCGGTTACCGATCGTCATGGGGACCAGTTTTGCGTTCATTGCACCGATTATTGATATCGCAAACACCTGGGGAGTGGCGGCAGTCTTCGGTGCTGTGATCGTGGCAGCACCGGTCGAAATCATCGTCGGCTACTTTATCGAAGAGGTTCGGTTTATTTTCCCGCCGCTGGTTACCGGTGTTGTGGTCATTCTTATCGGCCTGGGTCTCATTCCGAGCGGCATGGATCTGGCTGCCGGTGGGGCGGGGTCAGAGACCTACGGTAACCTGATCAATCTTGCCATCGCGTCCATCGTCATTGTAACCGCCCTCGCACTCGGTATGTTTCTCAAGGGCTTTCTCAAAATCGCGTCCGTCCTCGTCGGGATCATCGTTGGGTACGTGGCTGCGGTCGCTGCTGGCCTCGTCGACTTCGCGCCGGTCGCGGAAGCCGGATGGATCGGCTTTGCAACGCCGTTGTCCTTCGGTATCGAGTTTCCCCTTGCTGGGATCGTCGTCATGGCGTTTATTTATGTTGTCGGCGCAGTCGAGACGATCGGCGACATTGCAGGGACGACAGAATCAGTGGGCCGCCAGCCGACTGCCGACGAATACAAAGGTGGGCTCATCGCCGATGGCGTCATGAGTATGGTTGCTGGCGTCTTCAACGCCTTTCCAAACACATCCTACTCGCAAAACGTCGGCCTGATCACGTTCACCGGCGTTGCGAGTCGCCACATCGTTGCGATTGGTGGTGTCTTCCTGTTCGTGCTCGGACTGAGCCCCAAGTTCGGTGCGGCCATTGGAACGGTCCCGGATCCCGTCGTCGGGGGGGCAGGACTCGTCGTATTCGGACTGATCTTTGCCGTCGGTGCTCGCATTCTCCACCGGGGAATGACGTTCAATCAGCGCAATATTACGATCGTTGGCGTCTCCATCGCGCTGGGACTGGCGGTGGAAGTTCGACCGGAAGCGCTCGAGGGACTGCCACAGGATCTACAGATCATCCTCGGCTCCGGCCTGTTGATCGGGGGCTTTACAGCGATCGTTCTCAATCTGATCGTCCCTGGTCGGGACGAAATGGCGGCCCTCTCCGAGGAGTCGTCTATCGGTACTGTCACAGAGGACTGGTAGCTCGCGAACTGCGCGAGGTCTGGGTCTGTGGTGTCGGTCGACTCGAGCCTGTCTCGACGGTCCTGTACCAGCAACTGGAACCGCTCCCCGATCGATCGCCTGCTGTGCGATCGGGTCACGGTTGACTGGCAGTGGCCACGGTGACTGTAATCCGAACGAATCGGTTCGATTACCAGCAGATGATGGATGTATTCGTCGAAACGCGTCCGTATTCACCTCCGTTTGTAGTAAAAAAGCAAAGATTTTTAATCTTCGTCTGTAATCTAGTGGCTATGTCGAGAGACATGCGTAGACGTGACATGATGCGAAGCGTAGCCGCCGGAGCCAGTGTTGCCACGATGCTATCGATCAGTGGCTGTCTGGGTGATGACGACGGTGTGCCAGAGGACGAACTGGTGTATTCTGGCCCACTGATTCTGCTCGAGGACACGACGGATATCGTCCCGGCCCAGCTCGGATTTCAGCAGGGAACCTGGGCAGAGTACGGACTCGAACTCGAGTACAATATCTCGGCCTACCCGGAGTGGGCGAGAGCACTTACCTCTGGGCCAGCCGATATGAGTGCGCCAAACCAGGCGGAGTTTGCCCGGTCGTACGAGGAAGGGTACGAACCGATCATCTTCTGTCCAGGAGAAATCCAGTTCAACGATATTTTCGTTCGGCCCGATTCGGATATCGAAGGACCAGCGGATCTGGAGGGACGAACGATCGGTCTTCCGGGAGCAGAGTCGTCGACGACGCTGGGCTTCCGGAGCGTTATCCTCGACGAATTCGGCTTCGATATTATCGAAGATACGGATGCTGTCGTCTCCGAACCGCCGGCGATCTATGACCTGCTGCTCGAGGAAGAAATCGATGCGTGTCTCCAGTTTACCGGACAGACTGTGCGAGGATATGCGAACCCGGACGATCTTCGACCGATCTTCGATCTCAACGAATACTGGGAATCACGGACCGGTCACAGCCTCGAAGTAACCTACTGGGGTGGTCGGTCGGAGTTCCTCGAAACGAACCCCGAAGCCGCGTTGAACTTCGCGCAGGCGTGGAGCGACTCGGTTGACCTCGTCGCAGACGATCCACAAGGGGCGTTCGATCAGTTCGGGCTGCTCTCCGGACTGAGCAGTGACGACGAGGTGGACGTCGCAGTCGAACGGTTCGAGGAGGGACGGCTCCTGAACGGCGACCTGGACAGTTGGGGCGGAGCGTATCTCGACGCACAGTACGAGTTCATCGAACTGATGGCCGAAACGGGATCGATCGAGGACGCACCGCCCCGGGAGGCGATGATTTCGACCGACGAACTGGAATCACTGGCCGAGGAGTAAGCTGGCAGTTACCACGTTCAGGGACTGTTCACTCGAACGAGTGTCCGCTCTCCCACGGATCAACCCCTTTCTCGAACAGGTCCGCGACCCCAGCCCGAGTGAGGAGGTCGTCTGCCGCCTGCTGTGCGTCGGATTTGAGCGTCGACTCGTCCAGTGTCTGGATCGTTCGGTCTACCATCACGATCTCACCGTTGATGAGTACCGTCTCGACGTCTTCAGCAGTGGCCTGGTACACGATGTTTGCGAGATTGTTCAGCTTCGGGACGAATTTTAGTTCGTCCATGTCGAGCACGATCAGGTCGGCTTTTTTGCCTGGCTCCAGAGAACCGATGTCGTCGTCCCAGTGAAGTGCTTTCGCACACTCGATCGTCGCCAGTTCGAGGAGTTTCGACGGCGGATACAGCTCCTTGTCCCTGTATTTGTAATGCTGTGTGAACGCAAACATTCGCATCTCTTTGAACATATCCTGGGTGTCTCCCATGCAACCGTCCTGACCGAGTCCGACTGTCCCGCCTTTCGAGAGATAGTCGGTCATCGGTGCAATGCCGTCCCCGTACTCCTCGACCTCGCTGTCGACCGCGTACCCGAGTTTGTACGTCGGATTGTGCACGGTCTTGACATCGTTCGCTGCCATCGTCGTCAACTCGGAGTCAGACAGCCAGACACAGTGAGCGCCGACGAGCCGTTCGGACAGTGCATCGTACTCCTCAAACACGGCAACCTCGCCGTGCTCGGCCGTAGCGAGATGTGTGTGAATCCCGGTGTCGTACTCGGCAGCGAGGTCCGTGGCGACGTCCCACATTTCGTCGGTCGCCGAAAACACTCCTGCAGGCCCTGGCCAGACACGGATCCGACCGTCGGCCGATTCGTGCCACCGTTCGAACGTGTCCCGGAGCAGTCGCTCGAACCGTTCCGGGTCGGTGAGATTCTCCTCGGCCTCGAACGTATCGGCAGCGCCGATCGGAACGACCGTTCTGACACCTGCGTCCTCGATGGCGCGCATCGACTCGGCAATTCCGTACGATTCGATCGTATCCGGATTGTGTTGGCAGAGATGATTGACGCTACACGTGACCCCGCTTTTGATCATTTCCAGGCAGGTGAGCGCATTGCTCAGATAGTAATCATCGGCGGTCATCTCGCTCGTAATCGGGATTTTGAGATTGTTGATCCACTCGTAGGTCGTTCCCGTATAGAGACGAGTGATCGCTTTCATGAACGACTGTTCGTAATGGTTGTGTCCATTGATCAACCCGGGCATGATGATGCCTCCATCGGCGTCGATCACATCCGCCCCGTCGTCGGAAATCTCCGAACGCGGCCCGACTGCCGCAATTTCGTTTCCGTCGATCCGAACTGCGCCGTCCGGGTACACTTTTTCAGATTCGCCTCGCGACATCGTCAAAACGCACCCATTCTCAACTATTTTGCTGTCCATATACCAGACATGCTACCCGCGAACCATATGTCTTCGGAAACGGTCAACTGTGATCGCAATCTGCACAAGCAGTACATTAATATAACAACCGTTCCATCTTGGTAGTCAGGGTGATGATATCGACAACGATGAGGCTCGGAATAGCTCAGCCACAAAGCAATCGAACAGACGAGAGCCAGAACGTCAAGCGGGCACTGGAGGCTATGGAGGCGGCGAAGACCGATGGTGTCGACTTGCTCTGTCTCCCCGAAGGATACCCCGGGCCGTACTTTACCGACCCTCAGGGGTACAGCCCCGACGCCAGGTTGCAGGCAAAAGCGGACGAACTCGACATGCACGTCGCCTACGGGCGACTGGAAGCCGGCAACGGCGGCTACTACGTGAGTCAGTTCCTGGTGGGTCCGGATGGGGAACCGCTTGGAACGTCCCGGCGTCGGATGCCGATGGGACCACCACTCTACGAGGACGAGAGTGTGTTTCCATCGAGCGTGGCGTTCTCCGACCTCCTGTTGGACGATTCGATTCCGGTAATCGAAACGGAACTGGGATGGAACGTCGCCATCGTCATCTGTAGTGAACTGTTCTGCCCGGAACTTACTCGAGTGGCGGCACTGAAAGGTGCCGATCTGGTGCTGTATCCGTCCGGGTGGCTACCGGAAGGACTCCATCGACCGTGGAAACTGTTGACAAAAGCACGTGCAACCGAAAACCTCGTCTACACCGCTGTCACCCAGCACCGCTATGCCCGATCGGACGGCAGTGACCCACTGGCCGGGTTGATTGCTGGGCCCGAATCGACGCTCGCGGAGTCAGAAACCGATCTCCTCGTTTCGGCCGAGATCGATCTGAACCGACTCGAGTGGCTTCGCAACCGCACTGAAGGGACCGGGGACTTCGAGTACAACGTGGTCCCCGGATTATCGAACGGTCAACGCTTCTATCGACACGGGGACGACGAGATTTCGAGACGCCCCGAACTGTACGAACCACTCACGATGTCGCCAGCCGAACTGAGAGAGCTATCGGTCAGGGAAGACTTCTACGAGGAGATTCCAGATTACAAACGCGGAGACGTCGAAACGGACCATGGCCGATGACGGGGACAGCGATTCGGCGGCACACTCAGGAGCCGATCGATGACGGGGCGGCGTATACGGTGAAACGTAACAACAGTTCATTTTTCACCACCATATTGCCGAACAGCTGTATGAATGTGTGAAATTTTACCCGAGTCTTTCACACAAGGGTGCAAATCCTACGATCTCCGGTAACTATATACCTCGACAATTGTACAGTAGCCGTATGGGTTACCCGAGCGAGAAGCAGGATCGAGTGCCAGTACCCGCTGTGGCAGAGATACGATCGTACATCTACCTCAAGCGGTATATTCTCGCTTCGGTGATCGTCGTTCTTGGTGCGTTTCACCTCCTTGGTTCGCTGGTACCTGCATCGATATTTCCGAACCTCACGGAGCTGTTCCAGGCGTTTTACACGCAGGCAGTTGGACAGGGGGAGTACAACATGCTCGAACACGCTGGCGCGACGGTTATCCGGATCGTGCTGACGTTCCTCATCGCGGTCCCACTCGGAATGGCGATCGGAATCGCGATGGGGTTGAGCAGGTTCGCGGAAACGGCTCTCTCGCCTCATATTGCGTTCTCGCTGGCGTTTCCGTCGATCGTCTGGGCGTACCTCGGTGTGCTCTGGTTCGGTCTGACAACCCACTTTGTACCCGTGTTCGTTGGCGTATTGATCACGCTTCCGTACGTGATTATCAATAGCTGGGAGGGAACGAAAGCGCTCGACCCCAGTTTGCTCGAGATGGCCCGCTCGTACGATGCGAGCAACGTGTTGATACTCCGGGAGATCCTCATTCCGCATCTGTCGCCGTATATTTTTACGCTGACGCGGATCACCCTGACCGTCGCGTGGAAAATTATGCTCGTCGCCGAAATATTCGGCGCACAGAGCGGTCTCGGGTTCGTTATCAACGAAATCTTCGTCCGGCAGCGAAACGACCTGCTCCTCGTCTGGACGATTCCGGCACTGGTGGTTGTGTTCCTGCTCGAGCGCGGCCTCCGACGAGTCGAACAGCGATACGAATGGCGGAATTCGGGGTCGCAGTCAGTTGCCCCAACAGGTGCATAACATGAGTCTCAAATTCGAAAACATACAGAAATCGTACACCACCCCGGACGGTGGCATCGTCGACGTCCTCACCGGTGTCGACTTCGAGATCGAAGATGGATCGTTTGTGAGCATTATGGGCCCCTCTGGTTGTGGAAAGACGACGCTGTTGAACGTCATTTCGGGGCTGGTCGAGATGGGTGGTGGGACGATTACACAGAACGGCAGTGAAATCGCACAGGACCAGATTCCCTACACCTACGTGTTTCAGGAGCCACGGTTACTCAACTGGCGAACCGTCGAAGACAATATCAAATTCGCACTCGATGCACAGGGCGTCCCTGGCGACGCCCAACAGTCCAGAATTGATATGTACCTCGAAATGGTTGGCCTCGGGGAGAACAAACAGTCATACCCGTTGCAACTGTCCGGTGGCATGCGCCAGCGTGTCGGACTCGCCCGTGCGCTGGCAGTCGAAAAACCCGTTATTCTGATGGACGAACCGTTCAGTGCACTGGACGAGATCACGGCCCAGCAACTCAGACAAGATGTTCTCGATCTCTGGCGCTCGACGGACAGGACGATCGTATTCATCACCCACAATATCTCCGAAGCCGTCTATCTCTCGGATAAAATCCTGTTTATGAACGCCGATGGTGAGTTCTTTAGCCGAGAGCGGATCGACGTTCCACGCCCCCGTGTTCACGACAGTTCGGAGTTGCTGGAGATTCAAAAGCGCCTGCTCAAAGCGTTCTTCGATACCGTACAGGACAGCTAACGATGTCTGTTGCCAACCCCATCCACCACCAACTGCTCAAGAACGCTGGTATCGTGGTGGTGTCGATCGCCACCTTCCTGCTGGTGTGGCAGCTCGGGTCGATCGGCGTCGGGCGTAACCTGCCGAGCCCAATCGAAACAGTGACCATGATGTTGCAACTGGTCAACGAACCAGGGCCATACGGGCGGACAGGACTCAATGATCTGCTCATCTCGTTGCAACGCGTTGCGATTATCCTCGGTGTGGCCATGGCAATCAGTATCGTTGCCGGGGTCTTGATGGGATTTTCCGATCCGTTTCGCGAGGTGATGAGCGCGTGGCTTCCACTCTGGATGACACTTCCCGACGTCGTCGTAATCCTGATCGCGATGGTGATCCTCGGATTCGAGGGACAAACCATAATCATCGCGGTGATCTTTGGTGTCGTCCCGTTCGGTATTCTCAACATCTGGAGCGGGATTACCGAAATCGATGACCAGCTTCTCGAGATGGCCGACTCGTTTGGGGCTGGGAGCCGTCTCCGGTGGCAGCATATCTATATCCCGTATCTGTTTCCGTACATTTTTTCGAGTGCTCGCTACATGATCGGACTCTCCTGGAAGATCGTTCTCGTTGGCGAAGCGATCGGCACGAACAGTGGTCTCGGGTCGATGATACGCTTCTGGTTCAACCAGGGAGAGGTAACCCCTATTCTGGCGTATCTGCTCCTGTTCGTTGGGGTGATGTTGCTTCTCGAGTACGGGGTGTTCAAGCTGCTGGAACGGAGAGTATTCGCGTGGCGGAATCACGATCAATAGTCATCGATTCTGACCGAATCCGGCGCCGGTGTCGAACCTGCTGAACGCCTTTCCACACCGATCGCACAGCCTGCGCTTCTCACACACCGCGCTCGCTTACGGTGTTCGAGCGTTCGCGACACGCTATTCGTCTCCGATTACTGGTGTCCACTGGAGGGCCCCTTTCGACGAGAGCTAGCAGACTCGCAGCGACTGACAGCTCACCAGACAGCGGCCGGCGATCGGTTTTCGATCGGAAACCCATGCCAACAGGAAGCACAGTCACCACGGGCGGCGAGCCACTCCGAGGCAGACCGTCTCGCAACGATGCTCTCGGAGGCCGTGTACCACTTCTCCGTCCGCGACGATTCCAGGAGGCGCGGTTCTGTAAAGCCGATGGCGCCACTGTTTTGTTCGCCACCACACGCTGACCACGCTGTGGCGCGGGATACGTCGACGGTGGCCAGCGAGAATCGAAAGTGGAGTGACCGGCGATCGACCCCGTACGATCGGTGCCACCTGAGTCTGCCACAAGTAATATCAATTGTCAAATATATCCGCTCTAGCCGGATGTGTGTCGGAGAACAGCCACGAATAGCGGGACACGAGTCGGTACATCTCACAGTTGGTCGTGAGTGATTACGAACATACAGTTGTAAATTCATACTCTCCAGCATCGACATCGTCGGTTCAGAGCGACTGCGGAGACGCTCCACGACTCCGAATCTGGTGCAGTTGGACGGGTCCCGAAACAGCCTCTAACGGCTCTGAAACTCTCGGATGGGGCAGGATCTCGTGTCCAGCTGTTGGCGAACATCTACCGTCTCGCTGGTCCACAGGCAGTTCTTAGAGCCCTGTACTACCACTTTTCAGCCGCTATGTTTCGGGATTGGCGGCTCGAGTTGGCAGCAGTAGCGATCCTGTCTCGTCGGACGCAATCCGAACGAGTGGAGATCGATGTCCGATCGTGTACTGTCCGTCTGTAACGACTGTGGGACGTGTTCAGCAGTGTCGAACGGTCTCGATTCTGTCCGCTCAATGCGGTAGGGAACACCAGTACGCTTCTCGGCGGTCTCGGCGACCTCCGCGTTGCTGTCCGCCGGAGCACTGACCGATCGCTCACCGCAGACTAATCAGTCCGACGAGGTGGGCGTCTCGATCACGGTTCGAGGACTACCATCCCGTGGCTCGTGCCGTTTCGGATCCGCTCGTGAACGGCTGGCACCTCGCTGAGGCCGACTCGTTCCGAGACGATCGGGGTGATACGCCCGTCGGCCAGCAGTCTGGCCGCTCGGACCACTTCGTCTTTCGTCGCGTAGCGGGTCCCGAGCAGTGACTTCTCACCGATGACGAAATCTTTCAACGGCGGTGCAAACGACCGATCGTGATGCGTCGTCAGCGTGACCAGCCGACCACCCATCGCCATCGCCTTCCACGTCTGGCGAAGCGTCTCGACGTCGCCGACCGTGTCGACGACCACAGATGGCCCCTCACTGTTGGGTGTCGCTGCTCCAAGCCGATCGGCGAGCTGTCCGGGGTCACCACGGAAATCAATCGGCGTTACTGCCTGCTGCGTGACCGAATCGATCTGTTCCAGTCGACTGTCGTCGATATCGGCAGCCAGCACGCGAGCGCCACGACGGGCGGCGAGCTGGATGAGATGGATCCCGATCCGACCGGCTGCCCCGATGACGAGCACGGTATCGGTGTCGGTAATCTCTGCCCGGCGACAGATGTGTAACGGCGTCGCGAGACCATCAGTTGCGATCGCGCCGGCGGCAAAACTCGCACCGTCAGGAAGCGGAAGCAGGTTTGTCGCCGGTATTACTGCCTGTTCAGCGTACGCTCCGTCACAGTGAACGCCGTACCAGCCCCCGAAATTCGAACACCGGTTTGGCTGGCCACGCCGACAGAAATCACACGACCCACAGGTGAGATAAAAATACGAGAGTACCCGATCACCGGGAACAAACTCGTCGACGGCGTCGCCAACTGCCGCGACGACGCCGGCAAACTCGTGACCAGGAACCCGTGGCGTCAGCGCAGCGTCGTCGGCGAGTCCACCCTGGATCGCGTTCTCTATCGTTCTGGTTACGCCGCAGGCTCGAACGTCGACGCATACCTCGTGTGGCTCTGGTTCGGGAGCTGGAACGGTCGTTGAAGCGAGCTGTCCGCCCCACTCGTCGAGAAGACAGGCGTCCATGCCAGTAGGTCTCATTCTGCGTACTAATAGGTATCCCATGCCGTCAGATTCGACACTGGTAGTCTGGACGGTCGAGCGGCAGGTGTCTCGGGTTCGCGCCTTATTTACCATAAAAACTACATACAAGAGAAAGTATCACATCCATTACTTTCGAGTACTAGCACAGATCGTTCGCTACGCCGCTGTCGTCCCCTCACTGTCGATGACTACGACGGATCCGTGTTGCTACAACAGGGACTTTCGGGATCAGAACGGTGATTCGACTGCCCACCCACTGCACTCTGCAACACGTAAAACCGATCGCCAGTGGCCAGAGATCGGAGTGTACCCGCAAGAACGGCTGCGTCTACGTCGTGGACGTACAACGGGTAGTGGTCCCGCCTTCGGGTCCCGGTCGCAGACACAGGTGCTCTCAACGTGAACGATACCGGTCGTCCGGACTCTGTTCTCTTTGCCGATCGAGTCACCGGACGAGTCACGATGACTATTCGTCCGATTATCGCTGGAGAACGGCTATACTGACTATGGGGTGATTGAGAGCAAATACCACATTTGATGCACTTATCCCGAACTGATAATCAACGTTCGAACAGGAACTGCAAGGCCGTACGGACTGACGGAGTCGTCCGCTCTAGCCAACACCGGTTCGCGGTGAGTAACAGTTATCTGGCAGTAGTGCGTTCATAAACAAGTACGATGTCAACGTGAAACGTTCCCGAATCTGATATTGTGGGGGCGATCGGGGACCACCTCGAAACGGAACAGTCAGCGGTGCTTGCGACCATCGTTCGAGTTGCGGGCAGCGCCTATCGACGGCCAAGAACCAAGATGTTGCTTCCGGCGGATGGGGGCGGGTTTGGAAGTGTCACCGCCGGCTGTGTCGAGGCCGAACTCACTGCCCGTGCACAGGACATCTTAGACAGTGACAGCGCCCGGTTGGAGACCTACGATCTGACGAGTGATGACGACGTCTGGGGGCTCGGTATCGGTTGCAACGGTGTCATCGATATCCTGCTGGAGCCACTTACTCCGGCGTACAAACCGCTCGTCGACGCCTTCGAGGCTGGTGAGCCGATCTCGCTGGTCACCGTGTTCGACGATCTCGAGTCAGCCTCGATCGCAACTCGCGGGTGCTATCAGCCTGAAACAGGTCTCACGGCGGTAACGGGATCTGTTCCGGACGGCCTCAGCGATCAGTTCCTGCCGACGCTCGAAACGGCAACGGCACAGGGGACCGCCGAAACGCTGACGGTCGACGACAGGGCCGTGTTCATCGACGGCAATCGACCACCACCGCGTCTCCTCGTCTTCGGTCACGGCCACGACGTTGCCCCGGTCGTCGATCTGGCAAAGAAGAACGGGTTCCGGGTCGACGTGGTTTCGTTTCGTGGAGACGACGGGATAGCCGATCGCTCCAGTGAGTTTGTGTCCCCAGGAGGGATTACGTAGAGATCAACCAATTGCCTCGTCAGAGCAATTCATGGTACAAATGACACGTACAGCAGGAGCTTCGATCGACAGAGAGGACTATGATCTCAGACTTTATGATCGACGACTTCTGTTACCGCATAGAACGGCACTGTGTCGATGAGAGCAACCAGGAGCTTAACTACGTACTGGCCGACAACGATCGAGACCAGAGCCCAACCCGCAGAGGGTCACCGCCAAACCCGATAGCCGGGAAGGCCGCGAACCCGAGGGTAATGAAGACGAGCGTGTCGACACCCTGGCTGACGGCCGTTGAGCCGCAGTTCCGGATCCACCGATGCCGACCGGCAGTTCCGGGACTTGAGACTTGAAAACAGCCTGACGTCCATGTGTTGGGCGATCGCCAATGAGACGACCGACGCCAAAATAACCGAGTCACCCAGTATCACAGTGAACGCAGTCCGGCCGCGGTAAAATGGCGCTGTCGGCGCTCAGATGGCTGTGGAGACTGCTCTATTGAAAATGGACGACAGCGGCGAGGCTAGGCTGTGCTTGGTAACGGGATGAAGTCGAGAAGAGGGAGATATGGCAATCAACCTCCTCGACTTCGCTCGAAACTGTCGACGGCTGGCTAAACAAGCGTTTGGGTCACACGCGGGGAAACCCGCCTCCGGCGGGCTTCCCCGCTGGGTCCACGTCGTCGTTCACTGCTTACGAGTGGAAGAAGGCTGGACGTATCCGGAAGTCATCGATCGGCTCAGTCTCATGCCAAGGATCTGTGAGCTACTGGGATTGCTGCCGGAAGCGCTGCCCGATCCAACGACGTTCTGGCACTCGTTCGATCGATACGCGATGCGTGTCTGGCGGGCGTTGCTGCGCGTCTCCGCGCAGCAACACCCGAATTCTGGGCGCGTCGCTCTCGACAGTACGTTCTTCGAACGGGGACACGCCTCGCATTACTACCTCAAACGCGCCGATCGGACGATCAAGACGCTCAAAGTAACGACATTGACGGATACGGAGTCGTTGGCAGTTCTCGACGTTCACTGTTCGGCCAAATGGCGTCACGACACGATACTTGGCCGGAAGCTCGTCCGCCGAAATGCGGGCGAGCTGGTCTCTGTAGCGGCTGATAAGGCGTTTCATAACTGGCCGATACGCTACG
>LKMJ01001906.1_pt1 | contig 18803 bp, 12 predicted proteins | sample 643391 | NCBI WGS metagenome assembly LKMJ01 (sample SAMN04112250, study PRJNA286221) | soda lake metagenome | biome: soda lake; feature: Kulunda Steppe; material: water; isolation source: sample PL-Br10 brine of Picturesque Lake | place: Russia: Kulunda steppe | collected 2010-07 | reverse complement strand
AGCCCAACGCCCCGAGGTCGAACTCGAACCCAGCAACCGGGACCTCGAGGTCGTGTTCGACCAGCACGCGCGGGTGGAGTTCGCCGATGACGCCGACGGACTCGCCGTCGATGACCACACTCGCCGTGCGGCCGTCGATGTAGGCTGGGTGGTCAGTCGGCGGCGTCTCGAGGTCGACGTCGAAGCGCCGACAGAGTGCCTGAAGCGTGGCTTTCGCATCCTCGTAGCCAGCGTCGTGGCTCGCGAGGACGGTTCCGACGCGGCGGCGTTCGGCCACGCCCGTGTTCTCGGTGTCGTCTCGAGTGGCCGTAAAGCCAATTTCGGCGAGGTGCTGTGGGTACGCCCGGTGGGTGTTGCGCTCTAGGACCATCAGTAGCGACGGGGTGACCCAGGTGCGAAGCATGGTGTAATCCTCGCTGTATGGCTCTGTGATCGTCGCGGGCTCGCCACCACCGTAGACGTCAGTGCCGGGCGCGAGGTCGAGTCGCTCGTAGTTCTCGGTTTCGCTGATCATATGGAAGTTGAGCAGGTCCTCGAAGCCGAGGCCGACGAGCTGTTCGCGCACCGACCGCTCGAGCCGAGAGCGGTCGTGGCGACCGCCGACGGTACCGACGTCGGGATACCGGGGCTCGAGGTCGTTGAAGCCGTAGGCCCGCCCGAGGTCGTCGATCACGTCGACCGAATGGAGGACGTCGACGCGGTATGGCGGAATCGTGACCTCGTAGGCCAGTCCATCTTCGACCTCGAGCCGCTCGGCTTCGAGTCCCGACCGCTCGGCGAGGTCGATCACCTCCTCGGGAGCGAGGTCGATGCCGAGGATCGTCTCGATCCGATCGTGGGCGACGGTCTTGGTCTTCGTCTCGAAATCGGGACGAACGAGGTCGGGGCCGTCCTCGTAGACGATCTCGACGGACTCGAGGGTGGCCCCGCGGGCAGCGAGCGCATAGCAGACGATCGCACACATCTTGTCGATCGTCCACTGGTTGGTGCCGGTGAGTTCGACGAACAGCTCCCGGGAGTCGGTCGTCACCTCGGTTCGGCGGCCGTTGATGACTGGCGGGAACGAAAAGAGCCCGAGGTCGTCGTAGATGGCTGGATACTGGTCGTTGCCGTCGACGAGATCGGCGTACGCCTGGCCGGTTGGGTGTGCTGTAAGCGTCTCTGCAGGCGTCAGTTCCTGATCGGACTCAAGGGGGACAAAGCGGTCACCGTCCGGCTCGACGCCGGTGTAGGTGACCGTCGGGTTTCCGTCCGTCGCCTGTGTTCCCTTGAGCATCGCCAGATCGTGAATCCCGATCGCGCCTTTTGCCCGACCGCGCCCCATCGTCGCGTGGAGTTTCTCCTGCAGCTGGATCAGCGAGTCGAGGCTCGCTTCGTCTAACTCGAGATCTCGGATCACCGCACCCGTGACGTAGGGACGATACGCGGGGACGTCCTCGACAACGATTGTCCAGTCGGGATCGTTGGTCGACGGGACGTGAACGCCGCGAGCGTCGCCGTACTGGTAGCGTAGTGAGCGGGCGACGCCCTCGACAGAGAGCCGGTCGAGTCGGTCGGGGGCGAACTCGAGTTCGAACGCGCCATCCTCGGTCAGGCCTTCGAACTCGAGGCCAAGACCGAAGAGATCGGTCTTGAGTTCCTCGTCATCCTTCTGGTCAGCGCCGGTCAGCGTCCGCAGTTCGTCGGGATCAATCTCGACGGTTGGCATCAGTAGGTCACCTCCGTGGTTCGCAGCAACTCGAGGTCACAGAGCGTCCCATGGATGTCTCGGATATCCTCGAAGCCGTACATCAGCATGAGGAGTCGCTCGAGGGCGAGTCCCCAGGCCATCACGTCACAGTCGACACCGAGCGGTTCGAGCATCTCCGGGCGGAAAATACCGGAGTTGCCGATCTCGACGAGCTCGCCGGTGGTCGGATGCGTGCCAAAGAGTTCGAAACTCGGCTCAGTGTAGGGATTGTAGTGGGGTTTGAACTCGATGTCGGTGATCCCGAACTGGGCGTAGAACTCCTCGAAGGTGCCCATCAGGTCCCGCACCGAGAGGTCGTCGGCCATCACCCAGCCCTCGATCTGGAAGAACTCCAGCAGGTGGGTCGGATCGAGGGTGTCGTTTCGGTAGACCTTCTCGACGCTGAAAAAGCGCGCCGGTGGTTCGATCTCGCCGATTGCGTGACCGGCGAGATGCCGGGCCGACAGCGAGGTCGTGTGCCCACGCAGTGCGAGCGCTCGCGCGAAGTCTTCGTCCCACGGCGAGCGATACCCCTCGCCATCGTCGCCGACGCCTTCCTTGTGGGCGCGTTCGACGCGTTCGACCAGCTCGGCCGGGAGGTCATCGATGTGGGTCGGTTCTGCGAGAGCAAACCGGTCCCAGTGAGTCCGGGCAGGGTGGTCCTGGGGCATGAACAGACAGTCGTTGATCCAGAAGTCGGCGTCGACGTGGGGGCCGTCCATCTCCTGAAAGCCCATCCCAACGAGGACGTCTGTGACCCGCTCGGCGGTCTGACGCAGGATGTGGACCGAGCCGCCCTGAACGTCCTCGGCGTCGGCGGCGACGTTGTACTCGGCGAACTCGGCATCGCGCCACTCGCCACTGGTCAACAGTTCGGGCGTGACGGCACCGACCGTCTCGGCCGTCTCGATCCCCGCCGCGAGTGCGTCGACGCCCTCGTCGGTGAGCGTCACCGATCGAACCGTCGTCTCCTGGCGCTCGAGGAGATCCCGGCGCTCGAGTTGCTCGAGTGTCTCCTCGGTTGCCTCGAGGGCCGTCACCGGCACCGAATCGCCGCCGGCGAGGGCAGCAAGCGCCGCTGCCTCGGCGTCGGCCGCCGGCTCGGCGTCCGGATCGGCGGTCAGTTCACCGCTGTCGATCGCTCCATACCCTTTCCGGGCGTAGTTCGAGAGGGCGATGTCGACCTCGGGACCTTCGAGGTCGGCTGTGCCGATCACCTGTCCCATCGCGACTGGATCGACGGTGGCGTCGACCTCGCAGGCGGCCTCGTAGAGGCGTACCTCCGGCAGCCCGTCGGCTGCGTAGTCGCTGCCCTCCTCGGTCAACGTCACCGTTTCGTCGACGGACTCCTCGACGGCGACGAGGCCGGCCGCTTCGAGTTCGAACGCCGCCCCGGTGACGGTCTCTGTGGGCCGGTCGGTCGCCGCGGCGAGGGCGTCGACGGTCGTCGCCTCCGTTTCGCTCGCGGCCTCCAGAACCGCGGCCTGTGCGTCTGGAAGTTGCATTCGCTCGTTCGTACACCGGCCGGGCGGCTAGTTAGCCATTCCGATACGGCGACGCGCTACCGACGCGAAGAGGTGAGTTCGATGTCGGCTTCCTCGAGCAGGTCTGTGACCTCTGCGCGTTTTTCCTGGTGATCAGCGAGCCACTCGCGCATGAGCTGGGCTGCTTGCTCCTTGCAGTCGCCACAGAGCCGTTCCCCGCCGACACACTCCTCGTAAACGCGGGTGGCGAACTCGTCGTCTTCGGAAGCGAGTAAGTAGGCATAGAGTTCGTAGACCGGACACTCGTCGGCGTTCCCGCCTTTCTCGCGCTGTTCTTCGGCGGTCTCCCGGCCGCCGGTCGTCGCTGCTTTCACCTTCTCGTAGCCGTCCTCGGGATCGTCGACCAGCGAGATGTGACTCGCAGGGATCGACGAGGACATCTTGCCACCGGTGAGCCCGGTCATAAAACGGTGGTAGATCGACGACGGCGGGAGGAAGCCGTATCCACCGTGTTCGAGTTCGACCTCGCGGGCGAGGTCGGCGGCGTCGTCCCGTGAGTATTCGAAGGCGTCGACGTGGCCCTCGTAGACTCGCTTTTCACCCTCGATCGCCTCGACCAGTGCCTCGAAGGCATCCTCACTCGCCCGCCGATTGAAAAAGCGCGTCCGTGGCCTGAGCGGTTCCATCCCGCCGGCTTCGAGTTTTTCGATGAGTGACTGGCAGAGCTCGCCGTCGACCTCGGGCTCGTCTGTGGCAAGCACACTCGCGAGGTGCTCACAGCGAAGCATCTCGTCATCGAATGCGGCGGGGTCGAGGCGGTCGTAGTAGTCGGCGACCAGCTCGCGTTCTGGGTCTGTCAACTCGAAGCTCGCGTACGCTCGCGTCACCTTGAAATACCGCATTCGCTTTGCCAAATCGCGGGCCAGCCGGACGTGTGGGTCCTGATCCGGGCCGACGGGAATCACGGTCGGTTTCGGCTCCTCGAGTTGGGGATAGCAGATGTCGGCCATCTGGGTAACGACCGACTGCATGTGGCTGACATCGGTTTCGCCGTCGAAGCCGTAGATCGCCTGGAACTCAGAGAAATTCGCCTCTGAACCGAGGTCGAAGGCGAGATCCTGTAGCTCGCGGTTTGCTGATTGGCGGTAGAGAGTTCCCTCCTCGGGATCGAAGCCGAGGGCGAGCAACGAGAGCAGATAGCTCTCTGCGTACTCGTCGATTTCGTCCCAGCTCATCCCGCGAGCGGCGTTTGCCTCGAGGTCGGCGATCAGGGCGTAGGCGTCGAGTCCCTGTTGTTGGTGCCAGATGATCTCGTCGAAGACGAGTTTGTGGCCGATGTGTGGATCGCCGGTCGGCATAAAACCCGAGAGGACAGCCGCGGGGTCGTCGTGTTGTATCGCCTCGAGGACGGGTCGGTAGTCGCGGTGGCCGAAGATCACGCCCCGACGCATCAGATAGTGGGGGTCGGGAACGGACTCAAGGAGGTCGTCGAATGCTTCGATGCCGAACTCCTGAAAGAGGTTCTGGTAGTCGGAGACGGTTGCCGAGCCCCACGGGTCGAGCGTACGTTCGTCGTCACTCTCGCCCCCGTCGGGGACAGCCGATTCTGCCGGTGCTGGCTCGGTCTCGTCTCCGGTCATCGCTCGGGAGTCGCCGCGGACGGCGCAAAAGCCTTCGGCTTCGCCGGTCGTTGCCTACAGTTTGATATAGCTTCCCCCACCAGTAAGAGCAAATGAGTGTTGGTGGACCGCCAGTCGAGGAGGCGGCGAGAGAGTGTGGGCTGGTAATTGATCGAATTTCTGAGACAGTCATCACCGAGCGGTCGTTCTTAGAGCACGTCCTCACAGCCGTGCTGGCTCGTGGACACGTTCTCCTCGAAGACGTTCCCGGCACCGGGAAGACGTTGACGGCCTTGAGTATGGCCGACGCGCTCGGCCTCGAGTTCAGCCGGATTCAGTTCACCCCTGATTTGCTTCCGAGTGATATTACTGGCTCACACATCTTCAACGAGCAGACCAGTGAGTTCGAGTTCACGCCCGGCCCGGTGTTCGCAAACGTCGTCCTCGCCGACGAGATCAATCGTGCGCCACCGAAGACCCAGGCGGCGTTGCTCGAGGCGATGGACGAGGGGCAGGTGACCGTCGACGGAACGACTCGTACGCTCCCGGACCCGTTTCTGGTCATCGCGACCCAGAACCCTGTCGAACAGGAGGGGACGTTCGAGCTCCCAGAGGCCCAGCGTGACCGATTCATGATCAAATCCGAAATTGGCTATCCGGACGCCGCCGGCGAGCGCGAGTTACTCGATCGTCGCAGCCAACGGAAGACCAAACGGCCATCGGTCGAGGCAGTCGTCGACCCAGAGCACGTGCGGGCGCTCCAACAGGTCTCTGAGGGAATCAGCGTCCATCCAGCCATCAGGGAGTATCTCGTCGACATCGCTCGAGCGAGCCGTGACGACGATCGCGTCGAGATCGGGGTGTCCCCGCGGGGGATTCAGCGGTATTTCGAGGCCGCCCGCGCTCGCGCCGTCATCGAAGGCCGGTCCTACGTCGTCCCGGACGACGTCAAACGGATCGCCGTCCCGGTGATGCAACATCGGCTCGTTCGGACGACCGACGCCCGTATCGACGACATCGATGGGGCCACGATCGTCCGCGACGTCCTCGAGGCGATCGAGGTCCCTGCAGTCGACGCCTAGGGTCACTGTGGGTCATCACGGGAGCGGTCAGTTCGACGGCGTGTGGGACCGGTCTGTTCGAGTGGCTGCTCGCCGAGACTTCCACGGCCGGGCTCGAGTGGCTCACGGTCTGGATTCATCCGCTTGGCCCGGCGTTTAAGCGCGATCCAGACGGCCAGCAGCGCGATCGTGAGTGTTCCGAGGACGGTCACGCCAGTGTGAGCAGTCACACGATCGGCGAGAGAGACGAGGGAGATCGCGAGCAAGACGCCGACGGCCCCAACGACGGCACTCGCCGTGATGTGAGCGACGGCCGGTCGCCGAGCTGGTACGTCCCGGCTGAGTTCGTCGGTGATGACGACCCCATAGCTTGCGGCGTCCCAGGCGACGATCGCACAGGCAACTGGGATCGCCACGGTGAGTGTGCCCGCATCGGCTGCTCCAGCGGCGACCGCTCCCAGGACGAGTGCGCCAGCACCGAGGGCACCCGGAGCCCCGCGGTCAGGGAGCAACTTGAGGGCACCGAGTGCCGAGATCGACGCGAGTACCAGCACGAGCGTCCAGAGGACACCGACGATCGCGAAGCCAACGATGGCGATCCCACCTGGTGGTGTGAGCCGCTCTACAATCGTCGACAGCATCACGGCGTCTCCGGTCACAGGGTTCGAAACGAAGACATCGTCGTCGGTCAGCGAGGAGAGTGCTGGCTCGAGCCAGGCGTCGAAGGCGAGTGGATAGGCGACGACCACGAGGACGGCCGCGACGACGCCACCGGTAAGGACGGGAAGCCAGCGAGCGAGGGCGCTGTGACGCAGGCGAGTGAGCCACGGCAACCGCGTCACGAGATAGGCACCGACCAGTCCGCCGAGCACGCCGAGGAAGGCAACGCGCAGGCCAGTGACCATCATCAGTGGCACGACGGTCGTCTCGATCGGTGACGCAACCGGGTCGAGTGACTCCATGCCGGCGTTTGCGAGTCCAACCGTCCCTGCACCGACGAACGCGAAAAAGACCGTTCCAAAGCCGGCGAGCCAGCTAACCGAGCGAACGCGGTCGACGGTTTCCGTGGCCGATTCACGCCGATCTCGCGGAAGGAAATCCACGATCGGCAATCGTGGGACGACGAACGCGATGGTCCAGAACGTGACGGCGAGTAAGATAACGAAGGTCACAGCTGCATCCAGGGTACTCTCGGGAGCGACCGTGGAGTCAACGACAGTGGGTGTCGCGGCCTGGAGTGCCTGCCCGAGGGGTTCCCCGACTGTTCTGATGGTCTCTGTAAAGAACACACTGCCGAGGGCGACCGGGATCGAGGTCGCGACGACGACCGGGATCGTCGACCGGACGGCTCCATCGCCGACAGCGCCGGTGGCAGCAGCAGTCGCGCCGAAGACGGCAAGAGAAACGGTGAGGACGACGCCGAGCTGTGCCAGCAGGGTGGTTGGATCGCTGCCCGCTGTGCCAGCGAGGCCGAGGGCGGCGACGGTGGTTCCCGCTGCGAGGATCGCAACGAGACTGCCACCGCCACGCCAGCCAGGGGTCGTCTTCGTTGCCGCCGTGACGGTTGCCGTGAGAAATACACCGGCGACGATCGCAACGACGACCGGGACGAGTACGTTCGCACCGACTCCGAGGACGACCGCGCCGAGGACCGTCGCGAGGACGGTGCCGACAGCCGTTGCTGGCGTACTCGTCGTCACTGCTCGTGGCTCGTCTCTCGGAGCGTCCTCGAGTGGTGACCGCTGTGTGGTGTCCCGTCGGCGTCGTCCAAGCTCCGGGTCAGTGGGTGGTCCGTTCATTGGACCACCCCCATGCCGTGATCCAGCGCACTCGCGAGATTCGTCTCGGGGTCCCAGTCGACGACCGGGCCGTCGACCCGCTGGAGCCGCTCGAGTCGTGTCTCGCGGTGGAGCGCAGCGACGCGTGCCCCGATTGTCTCACCGGTCGTCACTGCTGGCGAGACGACCGAGAGCGGGTAGCCACGGCGGCGAAGTTCGAGGGTGAGCTCGACGATGGCATCGTCGACAGCTGGGGTACAGCAGACGAGCTGACTCCCCGGCGGGAACAGCGCGTCGAGGCGGTCTGCCGAGACGATCCCGCCGTCGGCGGCTGGGGGTGCATGGGACGTCGCTGCCTCCGACCGAGCCGCCGCACTGCTCTGGGCGGCAACGTCGTCACAGACGCTCGCGATCCGCGCACCGACCGTGTGACCGCGTCCCGGCTCGACGTATGCGGGTGGGCCGTCGTAGACGCCGCGTACCGTGCCACGGACGCCGAGTCCGACGAGCCCGACCTCGTGGCCAACGGCGGCGAGTGCCGACGTGGTCAACAGGCCAGCGTACGCCGAGAGAGTAATGCCATCGGGGTGGCCAGCACCTGGGGAAACGCGGGCTGGCGGGCGACCATCGACGATCACGACGACGGAGGCGGCCTCCTGCTCTCGGTACCGGACCGTTCCGAGTTCACCGGATCTGGCATACCGTCGCCAGTTGATGCGGTTCAGCGGATCGCCACGGCGGTACTCCCGAGTCGAGTGGAACTCATAGCCGGGGCCACCGCTGTCGGTCGCGACCGCTCCAACGAACGGAATCGTCTCGCGGTGCAGGGGCAACCCATCGAGAGGAACTCGACACTCGAGTGAGTCGTCACCGGCAGCGGTCAGATCAACCGTTCCGACGGCCGTAGCGCTCAGGCTGCGGAGTCGGAGCCAGACTGGCTCGAAGGTGTAGGACCCTCGCCGCGGGCGGAGCGTGTAATTAAGTGTCCGCTCCTCACCGGGGCTGAGACTGAGTGTCGCGGCCTCTCGTCCCTCGAGTACCTCCAATCCCTCCGGGACGCCGTCGCGAACACGAACGTCAGGGAGGGTCCGTTCGGACTCGTTTCGAACCGTCAACTCGACAGCGACCGGTTCGCCAGGCAGCGGAGTCTTCGGAGTACACTGCCGGTCGGCTGAAAGCACCGTCTCCGGAGCAGGCACAGCCGAAACTGCAGCATATCCCAGAAACGTCACCGGGACGATCGCAGCGAGGATGAGCGCCTGTGAGCCAACGACGATCCCCGCAGCCACCAGGAAGATCGACGCCGAGACGGCCGAATGCCATCGTGAGACGCGTGCCATCAGTGGTCACCTCTTCTATCATCGGCATAGCGTTCGATCTCCGTAAGCGTTCGCTCGAGGCGACGCTCGAACGTCCGGGCGGGAAACAACCACCGTCGGAGCCGGTGCCAAAACGAGAGTCGGCCAGCCGAGCCGTCGCCGAGGAAGGCGGCTGCAATCTGATCGTCGGTCCACACACCACGGTCGATTCGGTTGGTCGCCTCCTCGACGGAGCGGCCACGGGCAGTCTCGATCGCTATCACCGCCTGCTGGAGGTCGGTCCTGACTGGACCGGTATCGACGTCACGGCCGCGCTCGAGGGACGTGACGATGTACTCGACACGGTCGGTGAACGCCTGGCCGACGACGCCGACGGGACGGTCACGGACGGGCTCCACACTCGGTGGCACAGTCGTCACGTCACTCCCTCCGGAGGCAAACGATCGCCAGAGAGCAAACAACCCGATGAGACCCCCAATCGCCAGCACAACCAGCTCCGGTTCGAGGGCAGTTTCGACCGTCTCCACCGCGTCGACGATTCCTGGCGGGAGAACGCCAGGAGCCATCGCGAGGACCACAGCGACAGCGAAGGCGACGACGGCGATGAAGACAAGGATGAGATCACCGACGGACGTGTTGCTCACGGGGACTCACCTCGCTTTTCTGTATTCGGTTGTGACCGCTCACGAAGCGCAGACAGCGCCCGTTTGACGCGCTCGAGCCGTGTCTCAGTCGGCGATTCGTCCCCATATTCGGCCGCACGGAACGCATCGACAACGGTCTCGACCGGCTCCGTGGGAAGTCCGCGGTCGACGGCGTACCGACCGATCTCACCCGGCGTCCGGGTCTCGAGACTCGGCGGCTGAACGACCTCGAGAAACGACCGCCAAAGTGAGCGGATCTGCGGTCGGTGCTGACTGGACGACTCCCCGAGGTCGGTACTCGAGGGAGTCGAGTCGCGTTCGAGTGCTGTCTGCGAACGCGACACCACCGACCGAAGCCAGGCGACGATCGACTCAAAGAGTGCCCGTGGGTTCACGACAGCAAAGGCAGCGAGTCCACGGTCGGCGACCGCCCGTGGGAAGCCAACGAGCCAACGCAGGCCGTCACCGAGACGCGAACGCAGCGTCTGGCCCTGTTGGCTGAGCCACGTTCCGAGTGTGACGAGCCGATCGGCAACGCGAACGATGGCCGACACGGCTCGGCTCGCAAGCTGGGCCGGCAGCGCTCGGAGTGACCGATCCGACTCGGCCAGGCGTCGACGCCCCATCCGGGCTGTAAAGAGGCCCACACCGCCGACCACTCCGAAAAGAATCGCGGCGTTCCGGTAGAGGCCGGTGACGGTCGTCTCGGCTCGCTCCCCGGCGACCTCGGTTTCGATCGTGGCGGAACCACTCATCGGCAAGGTGACACTCGCCGTGCCATCGTCGGCCGTCGTGACGAGGTCGCCATCGAGTGCGATCGGTGCGCCGTCAGTGTCGGCGTGACTGTCGGTTACCGCTACGTCGACCGTCCGTCCCGGCAGTGGAACTGACGAGGTGAGTTCAACCGACAGCGTTCGCACCTCGACAGTCTCCATCGCGGTAATGTCACCTCGTTCGACGGCGATCGTCACGTTTCCATCTGTCTCCTCCGGAATCGGCACCGCTGTCGCCCCATCGCTCCCGGTCGCGCCGACGGACTCGTTGTCAACGATCACAGTTCCATCGGGAATCGGTTGCTCGTTGATCGTCGCCGTCACCGATGTCTCGGAGCCGCCGAGGACGGGATCGTCGACCGCGAGGTCGGTCTCTGCCTCGATGGGAACGGTCACGTTCGAGGCAGTCTGTGGACTGCCAGCACTGGCGAGCCCAGATCCACCCCGGGCCATCGCTGGCTGACTCGAGCCGTCGGGATCGATGCTGACCGAGAGTTCCTCGGTGTATGGAACTGTGGCCTCCACTACCCCATCACTGTCGGTCGTCCCGACCGATTCACCGTCGAAAGAGACCGTCGCGCCCTCGAGTGGCTCGCCGTCTTCGGTGACCGTCGCCTCGGTCGTCTCGCCAGGAGTCGGTGAATCAGCGAAGCTGACCCCGAAGTTCGACTCCTCGTCCTGTTGGTCTGACTCCCCGAAGACGAACTCGCCGTCGTCGTCCACATCGCCATCAGTCGGCTGCTCTCCATCCTCGTCTGGGTCCAGTTCGCCCCCGTCTGCCCCGTTATCAGGGGCGTCGTCTAGGTCCTCACCGTTGGTCCCGAACTCGTCGTCGACCTCCTCGGAGTCACCCGCGTCCGGCTCGTCAGCTCCCGGCTCGTCTTCGGCCGTGCCATCGGCCTCGGAGTCGATTCCATCGTCGACCTCGTCGTCGGCTAACTGATCGTCGGGGAGGTCGTCGTCGGGGAGGTCGTCGGGGAAGTCATCGAGGTCGTCGGCGTCCGCTGGGTCGAGCTCGTCGTCTAGCTCCTCGTCTGCATCGTCGAGATCGTCTGCAAACTCGTCGTCGAACGCATCGCTCTCGTCTTCGTCAGGGAGTTCATCGGAAAACTCGTCGGCGAGTTCGTCGTCTAACGCGTCGTCCCCATCGGCATTCGTTGACTCCTCGAAGGCCGCATCTTCGTGGAGATCGTCACTCAGGTCAGTCAGCGAGTCCCGGTCGTCGACGAGTGACTCACCGACCGAAAGCGGGCCAGCACCACCGAGGGCTGGAACTGCGGCCGCTGTGAGTGCCAGCAGACAGATTGCCAGACAGACCAACAGTAGCTGCCCCCAGTCTGGTCCAATCGCATCATCACTCCCCATGCTGTGTTCGAGCCTGACATTCGGCCGTGGCTACTTAACCGGTCCTCTCAGCCCCAGTACATTCTCGGGAGAAATTATGTGGCCTCGATACGTCGAGCGCTCAGGGTGTCAGACGCTCGATCGACCACCAGTCGATTCCGTCTTCGTCGACGAGTGCCATCACCATCGTCTTTCGGACACCGTGAGCCAGCCTGACGTCGAGTGCCAGGTCTCGTGGCTCGAAGACGTGGTCGCTCGGGTGGACCCGGACGAGCAGTTCGGAGTGAGAGAGCTCCTCGACACTCGAGACCGAGGCGTACGTCCGAAAGTCTGCACCGAACTTGTAGCCGGTCTTGGGGACGAGCCCACGTTCCCGGAGGTCGGTGTAAACTGCTAGCCGCCGGTCGAACCGGTCGCCTTCGACGGCTCGGCCGCGTTCGATGACGGTCGTCGGCTCGAGGTCGAGACCGCCCGCCGCGGCCAGATACGCCGCCTCGAGTAAGGAACACTGCAGCGTTGGCCGGTCGTACGCTCGACCCTCGAGCGGTTGGCCGAAGAAGGTGCGTTCGTAGAGTTCACGAGGGGGCTCCCAGACGACGACCCGATCGGCGAGTAACGTCGCCCCACAGGCGTCGGGAAGCGTCGTGTCGGTGTCGCCGGTTGGCGGGTGACGGTCGACTGCGAAATAGGTAATTTCGCTTTCCTCGTCGACGACTGCGAGGACGCCCGGTTCGAAGGCGGCAGCCGGAATGTCCGTTCGCTCGCCAACCACCCGGATTGCGTACTCGAGCTCGTCGTCCTGTGGCCCTTTGCCACGCGGGAAGACGGCGAAGTCGGCGTTCGGCGGCTCGGTAACCCACGGCTCAGCGGCCGGTGTGAGGTAGAAGCCACGGGATCGCAGGTCGGCATAGACCATGAATCGGCTCCCAAAGCCCTCGCCGGGTTCGCGCTCGAGGAACGCCTGGAAATCGAGGCGTTCGCCGTCGGCGACGACGACCTCGAGGTCGCCCCGAAAGAGCAGGTGTGCGGCCTCGACCGGTGCGAGTGCGATCTCGTTGCCCGTCAGTGGATAGCCATAGCCCCGGGCGTCGTGATAACGCTGGCGGGCGTCTGCCCCCACGCGGATCACGCCATCGTCGAGCCGTCCCTCGAATGCCATGGCTCGGCGTTGGCGACCCACCCCTAAGTCCGTACGGTTTCACTCGAACTGGGCGTCGAGGACGACGTGGGAGACGCCGGCGCTGTGGCTTTTGACCCGACGTTGCTCACGGATCGTCAGCCCGCGGCCGACTTCGTCAGCCGCTCGCTCGAGGCGCTCACGCGGGCGCTCCCAGAGCCGCGACTCGGGTGTCGCCTCGTGGTAGTGGACGACACCGTCAGGGGCGAGCGCCTCGAGAGCGGTCGGCAGAAACTCGTGGGCTTCGTCGATCCGGTCGACTGACTCCTCGTCGGCCGCCCGCCCGTAGTAGCCCATTACGACGCGATCGACGTCGCCGTCGAGGACGACCGCACGGCAATCCCCACGGGAGGCGGTGATCCGGTCGTCGACTTCGTTCAGGCGAGCGTTCTCGAGTAAGTAGCGGAACGCAGTCGGGTTCAGCTCGGCGGCGGTGACCCGTGCGCCGGCCGCAGCCATCGGGAGGGTAAAGTAGCCAATGCCGGCGAACATATCGAAGACGTGTTCGTCCGGCTCGACCAGGTCGCCCATCCGCACCCGCTCGGCCTGGTTGCCCGGCGAGAACATGACCTGCTGGGGGTCGAGTGCGTACCGAATCCCGTATTCGGTGTGGATCGTCTCAGTATCTCGCTCACCAGCCAGCAACCGGGTCCGGGGCTCGCGGTAGGTGCCCGCCTCGCCGGCGTTCGTGATCCCCTCGTCGGCAAGCACGCTGTTGGCTTCGCCGTGGAGCTCGAGCAAGGCCGTTGCGACCTCGGTCTCGTCCGGACATCCATCGGGAATCCGAACGAGGATCACCGATCCGATCACCGCCCACGAGCCCGGCGCATAGCCGAGGTCGGCGTCGGACCAGCCACGCTCTGTGAGTAGCGTCTCGAGGTCGGCCTTCCGGAACTCAGGCTCGAGTTGATGGACGACCTCGCGGACGTGGGTGTCGGTCGGTGGCTCCGTAATCGGCAGGGCAACCCGGTCGGGGCCATCCTCGCACACCCGTCGTGTGTCATCGTAGATACCTTCAGCGCGCAGGGATTCGATCGCGACCTCGGTACGCGGTTTCTCGACGATGGCGGCGAGTGGGGTGTCACTCGTCGCCGTGAGCTCGTCAGTCATTGCTCGGGCAGGACGTGCAGTCCGGCACGGCTTTTCAATACCGGGACGGTCTCGGCGTCGGGATCGACATAGTCGGGTCGGGCGACGGTTGTGGCCTGGTAGGTCTCCGGATCGAGAAGCTGGATCGCGTGGTCGTCCTCGACGGTAACGACTGTCGTCTCGTCGCCATCTTCGAGTGTCCCCAGTCGGCGGGCATCGGGGGCGTTCCCCTCCTCGTAGCTCGCCTCATAGCGCTCGCCGGTGGTCAGCCGGATTCCTTTGAGGTTTCCGCGGGCACTCCGGACGAGAACCGGGCCACCGTCGTCGTCCCGGAGGTCGATGACCTCGCCGGGCCGGTACGGCGGGAGCCGGACGGCGAAAGTGACCCGATACACTTCGTTGCCGTCTTCGTCCTCGGTGACGAGGGTTTCGGCGTCGGTCACCGTCCCGCCGAACTCTTCGACCATCTTGGTGGCAATCTTCTTTCCGATCTTGTTCGTCGAGACACGGATATCGAGCCCGTCGGAAACCTCGCCCATCTCGGTGATGAAGGCGTTCCGGTCGCCGGTGGCCTCCATGTCGGCGACGACCTGATTGGCGATTGCCTTCGCCCGCTCGAGTTCCTCGGGGGCCGGCGTTCGGTCCGCCGCACGAATCTGGACGATACTGGCGTAGTAGTCTCCGGCGATCCGTCCACAGCGGGTACAGGTCTGGCGGGCGATCCGCACCGGGACGACGACTTCTTCCTCGACCGGCGTCCCGCGGACGACGCCCGTAAAGAAACAGTGCATCCGGATCGTGTTCGGGTCGACCTGTTCGGGTTCGACCTGCCAGGCGATGTCCTCGACGTCGACGTGAACACCCAGGGAGTCACTCACTTCCTCGATTGCGACATCGGTGTAATCGTCGGCCCCGACGTCGACCCACCGGTTCCCGCGGTGGACGGCCCCACACTGGCTGCAGACGCGGACGTCGATCGTCTCGGGTGCGTCGACAAACTCGAAATCCTCGAAGTAACACCCATTACAGAGGTCGACCTCGGCTCCCGGTCTGAGCGGATCGGTCGCGTCGCTTGCGTCCCGTTCTGGAACTGACTCGCCACACCGCGGACAGAACGCACGCGACTCGGTCATGCCACCCTGTTGTCGACTGGAGACATTAAACGGCCCGCTCTCCGTGTCCGAGCCGGAGTACCGGCCCACTCGAGCGTACCCGAACCGAGTGGAGGAAATGAAAATACCGTGATCTTATTTCGTCGGCCCGGCTAGGGCGGCTATGGACTGGCAGCCGGACTGGGGACTGCGAGCGCGTATGTTTCTGACGATGGCGTTGCTCGTTGGGTTGTACATCGTCTTCGCCGGCGTGTTGACGCTGTATATGCAGGGTGGAATCGTCTTTTTCGCCCTGATGTTTGGGGGCATGTCGCTGGTGCAATATTACTTCAGTGATACGCTGACACTGAAGACGATGGGGGCACGGGTCGTCGAGCCAGCGGAGTACCCACAGCTACACGCCTCGGTCGACCGCCTCTCTCAACAGGCCGACCTCCCGAAGCCAAAGGTGGCCGTTATCGACTCGGGGACCCCTAATGCCTTCGCAACGGGTCGCAACCAGAAAAACGCCGCCGTCGCGGTGACGACCGGGTTGATGGACCTCCTCGAAGAAGACGAACTCGACGGCGTCATCGCCCACGAACTCGCCCACATCAAAAACAGAGATATGATGGTGATGACCATCGCCTCCTTCCTCTCGACGATCGCGTTCATGATCGTTCGCTGGGGGGCGATCTTCGGCGGGCAGGGTCGCGGTGGCAAGGGTGCCGGGGGCGTCATGGTCGCCATCCTCGTCTCGCTTATCGTCTGGATTATCAGTTACCTGCTGATTCGGGCGCTCTCACGATATCGTGAGTACGCTGCCGACCGTGGGGCCGCGGCCATCACCGGCCAGCCAGCCGCCCTCGCCTCCGCACTCCAGAAGATTGCCGGCGGCGTCGATCGCGTCCCCGATAAAGACCTCCGGGAGGAAGCCGAGATGAACGCCTTCTTCATCATTCCGCTGAAATCGGGCGTCGTCGGCAAGCTGTTCAGTACCCACCCACCCACCGAAAAGCGCATCGAGCAGCTGCGCCAGCTCCAGCAGGCGACCTGATCAGACTGACTTGAATCGTGCCTCGCCGTTCTCGAACGTAAGGTCTACCCGACCCTCGATCGTGGCTGTGTCGGGAAGCTCATCGAGGAGGGCTACAGAGACATGAACTGTCGTGAGTTCACTCGTATTTTCGATCCAGGCCAGCCGGAGATCATCGGGGGCCGGACCGCCGAGGGCAGTTAGTGCGACATCGAAAGCGACCTCGTCGTCGGGGACGACCGGCGGTAGCTTCGCTTTCTCGAGGGAGCCACTCGTCAGGGCGTTTGCGTAGGTCTGTCGTACGTCGAGGTCGTCAACGGCTGCCTGGCGGGTGAGGTCAGCCAGTCCGATCCCGTTCCCGTTGCCCTTGGTCCCCTCGCTCAACCCACGTGCGTAGATCACGTCGATGTCCGGTCGCTCGGGATCGGGGGCGTTTATCACTCGGTACCGGCCGATGACGTTCGTGTCCATGCCAGCCCCGGAGATGTCTTTCCCAACTTCGTCGACGACGAGCAAGTCGAGGTCGTCAACAGGCAAGGTTGGCATTGCATCACGAGCGGTCTCGAGCAGGGCGGGCTCACGTTCGAGGACCGCATCAGCCGGGAGCGATGCAATCTGGGCGACCGCCTCCTCGAAGTTCTCGACAATCGCCAGCCCGCCGAGCAGTGGCGTTTCGTCACTGATCGCGTCGTAGAAGGTCTCGATCGTCGGGACGTAACCTTCCCGCAGGGCCGTCGCATGGAAGGCACTCGCCCCACGCTGTTTGCCAAGTCCCACCGCAACCATCTTCGCACAACCGCTCTCGATTCGCCCGGTGAAGTTGGTGTGGGGTTTCACCCGGTTGAGTACCACGACGCCGTCGGCCTCGAGTGCGGCATCTGCGACATAAACTGGGGCCGTCGTCTCACCAACTGCGACCTCGGCGACCTGTGTAACGTCCATCCGGGCGTCGATCGGTGCGATCTCGTCGGTAATGCCGAGGGAAGCAAGGAGCTCACGCTGGCCGTCGGCGGTCGCTCCACCGTGGCTCCCCATCGCGGGCACGATCACCGGCTCGAGGTCGCGGTCCCTGATCGCCGCGACCGTCGCTGCCGTGATCGACTCGATGTCGGTAATCCCACGGCTTCCGACGCCGACGGCGACCGTCGCTCCTGGCTCGAGGGTATCCCACTCGAGGGTCGCGAGCGTCTTACGGGCTCGTTGGGCTGGATGCGGACACGTCCTCGTCTCGGGCTCGTAGCGAACGCTGGCGAGCGTTGGATGGTCCGCACGCGGAACCAGCTCTGTAAGCTCCTGCCGACGCGGAAACTCCATACAGGCCACTCCCGTCGCTGGCCCTTGAGCCTGTTCCACCACCCCCGATTTATCACCCATCACGAGCAACGACCGCTATGCACTCGGTGTCGTTTGCCAACCGGGAGCGACTCGCCACTGAAACCGCCCGGGAGACCGCCCTCGCGTGTCTCACAGCCGGTATCGAGGCCGCCCAGCCGGCACATCTGGTCGCCGACACCATCTCCGTCGAAGACGGCACACTACAGGTCAATGGCCTCGAGACGACTGACAGCTACGACCTCGGGACCGTCGACGAAATCGTCCTGGTCGGCGGCGGAAACGCAGCCGACGGGCTCGCAGACGCACTCGCCGCGGAACTGGGCGACTGGCTCGACCGTGGTGTCGTCGTCAGCGACGACCCACAGGTTACAGACGAACGGATCAATGCACTCACCGGACAGCATCCGGTCCCGAGTGCGACCGGCGTTGCCCACACCGAACGTGTCCTCGAGGTCGCCGAGGCGGCCGGTCCCGACGACCTCGTGATCGTGGCGATCACCGGGGGCGCGAGTGCGTTGCTCGCTGGCCCGGCCCCGTCACTCACGGTTGTCGACCTCCAGGCGACTACCGAAGCCCTGCTCGGGAGTGGCGCACCGATCGACGCGATCAACGCCGTTCGGAAACACTGTTCGGCGATCAAAGGTGGCAGACTGGCTCGCGTGGCTGCGCCCGCGACGATCTGTACGCTCACGATCAGCGACGTGGTCGGAGACGATCCGAGCGTCATCGGGAGCGGCCCGACCGTTCCCGATCCAACGACGTACGCCGACGCACGGGAAGTCTGTGAGCAGTACGAGCTGACCCTCCCCGAGTCCGTTCAGGCCCACCTCGCGGCTGGGGCAGCTGGCGAACGCCAAGAGACGCCGACCGTTGGTGATCCCGTCTTCGATCAGGGCAAGACACACGTCATCGGCTCGAACTGGACGGCGTTACGGAGAATAAAGGAGAAAGCCCCGTGCTTCAGCGCGGGGATGAATCCGACAGTCGATGACACAACCCTCCGACGAGAGCACGGCCTGATATTCCAACAGATACTTAAGCCAACGTATCTAATTACAAATGTAATGGTCACGGTGACTGTCACCGCGAAGTTCCATAACCCATCCCTCTCACGGCGCAAAGAGTGGCAACGCGCTACTCGTCTCTATCGTGACACCAAGCAGTTCTGCATCGACGGATGGGAGAACGGCGACTTCGGCAAATCCGTGACCACCGCCAGCATCGACAACGACCTCTACTCGGCTATCCAGAACCAAGCCATCCGAGAGGCGAAATCCGACCACAGTAAGGATGGAGCGGTTCGCTACCGAGAGAGTCAGCCGTT
>LKMJ01001905.1_pt1 | contig 18804 bp, 26 predicted proteins | sample 643391 | NCBI WGS metagenome assembly LKMJ01 (sample SAMN04112250, study PRJNA286221) | soda lake metagenome | biome: soda lake; feature: Kulunda Steppe; material: water; isolation source: sample PL-Br10 brine of Picturesque Lake | place: Russia: Kulunda steppe | collected 2010-07 | reverse complement strand
GTAAAGACTTTACAGTTCTTGGAAATGCAATTCTTCAGCAAGAACCATTCAATATGCATCCTGATGCGATTGTTCTTCCAGATATTAATACATATATTGCTGAAGATGATGAGCGAAATTCTGTTGGCCATATCACAACAGCACTCCCTGTGAGTGAGTTAGGTCTGGATGAGTTATCAATGGATGATGCAGAGCGACCTGTTGTTGGAGAATATGAAACTGTCCGTATCAATGGCGTTGAACACGCTTATGTTGAAATGTCTGGCCCATTTGAAGTTGGATTTATTTCAAATGAATGGATGCGACGAACAACTCCTGTATCAATGAGTGAATACATTTCAAGTAATTAGTGTGAATTAACTCTATCTATAAAGATTTGCGTATTCTATTATACTATTGCTATTTTATTTTAATCAGATAAGTCATACTATAATATATCATGTAATCGAAACAATTTAATAGTTTAAAAATTATATATAAGTTATAGTGAATTTAAATAAATATAAGAATGACGTAATAGAAACTATTGTAATATTTATTGTTGTATTTATTATTGTTGGATTAGGACCTTTTCTAGTGAGTGGTGTTTGGCCTCCATTTACAAGTGTTTTAAGTGATAGTATGGAACCAAATATTAATACAGGAGATATGGTATTTATAGTTGATAATGAGAGATATGTGTCGGATAATAATTCATTTGCAGGTGTGAGTCCTACAGAAAATGAAGCGGTAAATTCTTTTAACGAATATGGTAATATTATTGTTTTTTACCCTAATGGTGATAAAACAAATATACCAGTAATTCATAGAGCAGCATTTTATGTGGAAGAAGATGAAAACTGGGTTAAAAAAGTGAATGAAAATAGTATAATGTCAAATTCATGTGGTGAAATTTCAAATTGTCCGGCTCCGCACAATGGTCTAATTACAATTGGAGATAATAATGCTCAATATGACCAGATTACAGGGGTATCTGAACCTGTTAAAGAGGAATGGATTATTGGTAAAGCAAAATATCGAATACCTTATTTAGGTACAATTAGAAACACGATGGAATACATATCACCGAATATAATCGTACTAAAACATACACCAACAGTATTTTATTGAAGTACCACGGTTACCCGTGGCGTCCATGTTCAGTCCCGCACTTCTAATGCAACAGATTTTAATTCTTCTTGCACTTGGATTTCGTCTCGTGTCTTTGTATGATGGTGGAACATCCGAACTCGTAGACAGCCCATGAAAGTTCCAACACGACCTGACAACTCCCATTATCAGTGAACGGTTTTAAGAAGAGCCACATTCTATTAATTGCATACATAATAGGTCTTTAATAAGTATTCACAGGTTTTTATTCTAACAGTAATTGCTTGTTAGTACTGTACATTAAATGTTTTGATAGTATTTACTCATGGTGGTATTCTGTCTAATAAACATTATAGACGATACTATTAAATATTATAAATACTATAGTGTATAATACATATGTCTAAAAAAGATGACCGTGCTGCTGGTGGATTAATGTCTTCCGCAGGTTTAGCTGTATATACTGATGCGGAGCAAGAAACGTTCGCACTTGACCCAAAAAGCGTATTTTTATTTGGAATATTAGCATCAATAATATTAATATCATTTAATGTGGTATTAGTTTAATAACCGATACATTATTATATTATCATGTCATATAATGACATAAAGTATGTTTCAAATATTTTCCAATAGTTATTATTTAAAATCTTACTGGATTGAGGAAAATCCAAATCATAAGAATAAAATAAACCAAAATGAATATGATAAAATTAAAAAATTATATAATGATGCACCAATTATTATGAAAATTGGACCTATACATTTTGAAATAAAAGGAAATGAAAATGTATCATATAATACAATTGAATTATCATCATCTATTATATCAAATCTTCAATTAAAAAGATTGCCAAATTATCATCCTGTTTTAATAACAAAACCAAAATTTATAAAACAGATTATAAAATTAAATAATCCTAATATTAAAAGTGGAATAAATAATATATAATTAAATTAAGTTTTATATTGTTTTTGAATTAATGCTATTCCAAATACAACAATAATAGAGGATATTATACTAGGAATAAGTAATGAAATAAATATAAAACTTATAATTTCCACTAATAAAGAATAATTTGTATTATAAACATATAATTGCCAAATATAATATCCTATAAAAATTGAAATGAGTGGAATTAACCGACCCACAAATCTTCTAATTTATTTAATGTATTTTCGAAATTAATTTCATCAGTCATTATGTATAATACGATTTAAAAATATTTAACTCATACGATATTTAGTTATAATATTCACTTTTATTATGGAGTTTTGTTTGTAATTCACCGAGCTTAACTATGAGACCTCTCGTACATTCTTCTGTAGGGGCCTCAGATTCGTTTTCTTTAACAAAGTGGATGATTGTATTGATATTATCTCCTGCTCGCTTAAATCGTTCCTCAGAGACGTACATATATTCAATATCATTGATGTACATAATATTTCGTTGAGTGAGCCAACCCGTTGAAACGGCATTTTCAATATCCGCCCGGATATCTTTAAATAATTCTAGTAGAATATCATTCGATTCGCCCGACATATCATTAGAGATAGTTTCACATTGTTCCATATACTGTATTATACAAGCCATAAATATATAAATTTCGATATTGATTAAATATGTCAAATGTTATTTTTTTGCCACAACACCAAAACGTCTAGATAATTGTGGTCTGAATAAAGTTAAATAATCTATAACTTTTACGGCAGTATTCTTTTGATAAGGAAAAAGTGGTTTATAATCTTGAATCGTATAATTATAGTATTTTAACAATTCAATAAATCCAATAAACGTGGGCGTGCGAATATGATATAATATTTCATCATCATTACACCATGGTGGGGTATTAACAAGAGTTTTATTTGAAATTTCAACATTCCGAGGTTGCCATCCACCTAATAAACAAATTCTGTTTATCCAACTACCTAAGTTAGGGAGCGCAAATATTACAATACCATTAGATTTTAAAATTCTTTTTATTTCTTTCAATATTGTATCATATTCTGGTAAGTGCTCTAATGTGCCCAAACATGTTACAAAATCAATAGAACAATCATCAAAAGGCAATGGTGAGTCAATAATATTTAATTCATGCGTTATTATATCTCTATTTTGAGCTTTCCGTAATAATTCTTTATTTTTATCTATACCATGAGATTTGTTTAAATTAAAATACTTTTGAATTACCTTAGTAAACCCGCCTGCCCCACAACCAATATCTACAAAATTTGCATCTTTATCTAATTGTATACCTTTTAATAAATGTTTAAATTGCGATAAAGATTGAGATGTAGATTCTAATTCATAATCTTTTTCCGTCAATGTATTATGTACAATTTCATCTATATTATCCATTTATTTAACAATAGTATATTAAACTATATAAAATAAACGTACGAATTACGTCTTCGTAATATATTATTTTATATCAAATATAGCACTTTAGGATTCAATTTCTTGTTTTATTTTTTCTTTATTTCTAAATGTTTCTGTTGCTATATCAATAATGTCATGCTGTTTATATCTTGGTTCAAGATTTACATTCCGATAACTTAATTCTGTAAGATATGATTCAATAGTATCAAATAACATATTATCAAGTTTATTTCGGACATCATATTCTCCTGTTAATTGATTTACGGCGATTTTATTTTCTGTTCGAATAAGAACTCCATCATATTCTTTGTGTTCATTAACCCATTTCAATGCATCAATCAAACCAATGTAAATTACACTTACTTTTTCGAGATTATGTGTTTCTGAATTAACAATTTCAGCATTAGAATAAATCTCTTCATTTTGGAAAGTAATCGTATACATATATGCTCCAGAATCTTGATTTATAGGGTCCGAAACTCCAGAAATATTAATAGTTACACCAGTGACGAATCCATTATTTACTCGTGTTAATTTGTTTATCGGATAAGCGTATTTTTTGATACCTTTCGTATCAATTTTTTGTTTTAATTCATCTCCATCTAGAAAAGCCCAATCGGGAATGGCATTTCTTAATGTTGATTCAAAAACCGTTAAAATAACAGACTCATCAAAGTCACATCCAGTATATTGTTTTACGGTTTTATTTAATGGTTCGATTATATATTCATCTGCTTTTTTATCAGATATATCATATACAATAACAGGCGAAATATCTGATTTATTCACATCAATTAAACGGTCGCCAATTTGTAATTCTGAATTGCTCATACTACAGAATTAAAATCCACTAACCTTAAACTTTCGATTTAATTCTGCAAATCTGTGAAAAATCAATACAAAAGAATTACTTTATATCTATTCTATTGGAATCCTCTTTTTGGTACGTTTTCTCCGGTGTTTTGTTGTGTCGCACTATTCTTCTCAAACCGTTCTTCAATCTTTTCATATTCTTCGCGTGTTTCTTCTGTAACACTTGCCTGTACTTCATTTAAAGCCGTAACGAAGTGACGCATTTCAACTTCTTTTGTTGTATTTTTATATTCTTTAGATTCAGCTTCTTCAGGTGTAAGAGATTGGATTAGTTCTCTGGTTGCAGACATTGTTGCTTCTCTACATAGAGCTTCAATATCTGCGCCCACAAATCCTGATGTACGCTCTGCCAAGTTTACAAGGTCTACATCATCGGAAAGCACAAGATTTTCTGTATGCACTCTCAGAACTTCTTTGCGAGATTCTACATCAGGGACAGGGACGTGGATGTGTCTATCAAGTCGCCCCGGTCGAAGTAACGCACTGTCAATTAAGTCTGGTCGATTTGTTGTTGCAATTACAACAACATCTTCAAGATTTTCGAGACCGTCTAGTTCTGTGAGCAGTTGTGAAACCACACGTTCACCAACTCCACTATCTCCAGTCCGATTACCACGTTCGCTCGCAATTGCATCAATTTCATCAAAGAATACAATTGTTGGTGCATTAGAACGGGCTTTTTCAAAGATTTCTCTAACACCTTTTTCTGATTCTCCAACATATTTATTTAATAATTCAGGACCCTTAATCGAGATGAAATTACTATCGCTTTCATTGGCAACAGCTTTTGCCATCAGCGTTTTACCTGTACCCGGTGGACCATACATTAGTACGCCTTTCGCGGGGGAAAGACCCATATCGTTGAATATAGTACCATATTCAAGCGGCCATTGGATAATTTCACGCATTCGTTCTTTTGTATTTTCTAGCCCGCCAATATCGTCCCATGTCATATCAGGGACTTCAACAAACACTTCACGCAATGCACTTGGTTCAATATCACGAAGTGCATTTTTCATATCTTCTTGTTCAATTTCAATTGACTCCAACACGTCTGCGTCAATTGTATCATCATCAAGATTGATTGTAGGTTTAACGCGGCGAATTGCTGTCATTGCAGCTTCTTTACACAAAGATTCAATATCTGCACCGACAAATCCATGTGTCTTTTCTGCATATTCATCAAGATTATCACCAGCTACATCTTCGCTCAATGGCATTGAGCGCGTGTGCACGTCAAAGATTTCACGGCGGCCTTTTTGGTCTGGTGCGCTAACTTCAATCTCTCTGTCAAATCGCCCGCCACGCCGAAGTGCAGGGTCAATTGCATCAACACGATTTGTTGCACCAATAACAATAACATCTTCACGTTCTTCCAAACCATCCATTAGTGAGAGAAGTTGAGCTACGACGCGTTTTTCAACATCTCCGCCAGATTCGCCTCTTTGTGATGCAATACTGTCAAGTTCATCCATGAAGATGATTGCTGGCGAATTATTTTCAGCTTCTTCGAATATATCTCGCAGTTGTTCTTCAGATTCACCGTAATACTTTGACATAATTTCTGGACCACTAATTGTATAGAATTCAGAATTAACTTCGTTTGCTACGGCTTTTGCAATAAGTGTCTTGCCTGTCCCCGGTGGTCCGTGGAGTAAAACTCCTTTTGGCGGGTCGATTCCAACGCGTTGGAATAATTCAGGATGACGCATTGGTAGTTCAATCATTTCTCGCACTTGTTCAAGTTCTTCTGTTAATCCACCAATATCTTCATATGCAACGCCTGAATTATCTACAGTAGAAACCGATTTAACTTTTCCTTTTTCTTGTTTTTCAATATTAATCTCTGTTTCATCTCGGACGATGGCAGGACTACTTGGCTCAATTCCTGTAACTTTAAGTGGGAGAGGTTCTTGTTTTTGTGCTCCCAATGTTCCGAAATCTAACGAGAATGGTAGATTTTGACCAAGTTTAACGGGATTACCATTTATTTTCTGTTTAATTATACTTTCTAGATTTCCACGAATGTTATATTTTTTAGGGATAGATACCGTAATACTTTCAGCAGGCCCAATATCTGCTTTTTTAATTTCAACGTTATCATCAATTGATACATCTGTTTCTTTTCTAACTTTACCATCAACGCGGATTATTCCTTTGCCTGTATCTTCATCATATCCGGGCCATACACGGACAATAGATTTTTTATTTTTATTATTTGGATTTTCAACGAAGACATAATCTCCGTTGGAAATATTATGTTCCTTTTGGAATGCCTTATCGACGGCAGCCAATGAGCGACCCGCATCCTTTTGCTTTAGTGGTTTGACAGTCAATTTCATATTTTATTACTCTATCTTGTATATAACATCATAGCCATTTAAACATTACGAAATAAAATTTTAAATGGCAATATGATAATACATATGTATATACGCATATATACTATATAAATATATACTTTTACTATATAGCTATCCGAAACAAAAATTATACAATATCTATAGTGTTGTAATTATACCACTCTGGTTCTTTTATATATTCATCAGGAATTTTATTCGGATTTTGTAAATAATCGTATACACCTATTAAGTGACCTCGGCCCATTACCGAGATAATATCTTTATCTTGTTCACTAAGCCATATCAAATGACCTGCCATATATTTGTCACGTTCATCTATAAGTGCATCTATAACCTCCGGGGCAATATCTTCTATAGGGTCTAAATTATTTTTAACTTCAGATAAAGGTTCATTTTCCATTCGTTGAACATATCCTTCTAAACCGTTATTTTTATTAATCTCTAGAGCAATTTCATTTTGATGTTTAATAAGTTTTTTAATTGTATGTATAATTTCTTCTGAAGATTTATTAAATAATTCTATATCTATTTTTCCATCTGTAATAGCATTGGATTTTATTTGTGATTTTAAATCAGACATAGACATATCAATTAATGCAATATCACTACCAACATTAATTCCTTGTTCTACAGCCGGTAACATATCAGCTTCTCCGGGTTGTAATAAATTATCATTCTCACTAAATATATTTTCTTGATATTTTCCAATTAAATTGCCTAAATTAAAATTCGATTCTGTATGATTAAAATCTGCTTGTTTATTAAATAATTTATATAGTCGTTTCGAATCTAATTCAATTGCAACAATATCATGTTCTATATCTGATATAGTATCAATTACGCGCTCCCGTGTGGATTTAGAGACATGCACCGTTCCAACTAAAGTAACATCTCCACCGTTTAAATCATCAATTGTAACGTATCCGTTATCATTTAACTCATCTAATTTATTTTCTGTTTGAGGCATACGTATTAATAATGTATACGATAAATATAAACTTTTGGTATAAATATCAATATATATACATTTTTTTCAATCGATAAATAATACTTAAAATAACAGGAGATATAAACACTAATAAAACAAATATATTCATAGATGCTTCATAATTTATTATATATTGATATAAATAAAATATAATTGTTGAAAAAGTTATAGATACGGAAAATAACATGAAACTACCCATAAATAATTCATAAGTAGATTTTTTATGCAATTGATGATATCCTAAATATCGCATAAATTTATCTATATGATATTTTATTTTATACTTTTTTGTTAAATTATCTGGAATATATAAATTCCAACTATTCGAATTTTTTATTAATATAATTTCTTTACCAATTAACTCGAAAGGTTCTTTTATATCATAATACAATAAAAATCGAACGAATTCTACATCTTTACTATAGTTATCATCTGTATTTAACACACATTCATATGTTTCATATTTTGTTCTTATAAATAATTTAATTTGATTATTTTTTAGTTCTATATCAAATACTTTTCCTTTTTGTAATCCTGTATAATTAATTAAAAATGGAAGCCTACGTTCCTTTTCTTTTTTATTAGTAACTTTATGATATTTTGAATCTTGAAGTTTATCAAAATGATTAATTAATTTATTATATTTTTTCGTTTTTGATTCAGAATTATCTTCCATTTATAATATAATATATAATTTTATTTATATATAAACTTTATTACGATGAAGAAACAATTATAACTTTGGTTGATTTAATATATAAACAATGAATGATTCTATAAAAACAATAGATGTAAATTCTGGAAATTTTGCTTCTCCAATGCAAAAAATATTCATAACATCAGATACAGTTGTTATTAATGAAAATATTTTATACTTCAACGATATAAAAAATATTGAAAAATCAGATTTTAATCCTAGAGATTGGAAGTCTATCGGCATAATTATATCAAATATATTCCTTGTATCATATACAGCATGGATGCTTTCACTTGGTATATATATTTCCATTCTGTTATATATTATTATGTTATTATTTACATATTTTATAATTCAAAAATTTCGTACAGATATATACTCTTATATATTAGTAGAAACAGAGTATGGTGGATATTTAGTTGGTGTTGTATCTAAAAAAGACGCTGAAATGTTATTAAACATAAATTTTAAAGAATCGTAAACATTATGAGTATGTATATACAATACAATAAATAAGAATGAGTGAAGAATTTACTATTTCAGATATTTCAAAAGAATTAGGGAAATCTGGTTTGATGATTAAACCAAATGCAGCTAAGTATATTATAAATTCATCTGTAAAAACGGAAGAAGTTTTAAATTCTATTTTACAATCAGAAAATTCTACAATTGATATTGATACTGTTAAGAATGTTATTGAAGACATTCAAGAATCAACACAAAATGATACTAATAATGATGAATTAGAACAATCAATAGATTCAGAGAATAACATATCTAAAAATAGTTCACAAGAAAAAAATACAGAAAATATATCCAAAACAAACATCAATGAAGACGATTCTAAAACACAAACGAAAAATAATCAATCTATAGAATCAAATAGAAAATCTAGACAAAAAGAATTTAATGAAGAGAAAGAAAAAATAGAAAATGAAGATAATATTGATAGTGAATTTATTAATCCAAAACAAGCATTACAACAATTAGAAAAATCTATCACAAAGACAGATGAAATTGAAGATAAAGGAGATAGGAAAGACCTATTAAGTAAAAGATATCCAGAGTGGTATGAAACAATGTTTGATAGAAAATTACCGGATTCTCAAAAACGCGTTAATGCAACGGAAGGATATACTGTAAATGGTGATATAACAGGTGAATCAAGAGGAACAGGGGATTTTGAAGATTTTAGACAAATATTCAAAGATAGACACGAAAGACTTACGAAAATATTAAGTAATAGAGCTGGTGGAGTTTATCGTGTAAGTGATATTAATGCACAAACACATGGTGGAAAAAATATTATTGTTACAGGCCTTGTATGGGATACTTTCGTAAGCAATAACGGTAATTATTTTGTTGAGTTAGAGGACCCAAAAACTAATGAGACACTCCGTACAGTTTTTACAGATGAAGATATGAAAGAAACATTTGAACAAATTGTTTCTGATGAAGTTATTGCTATTTGTGGTCAATTATCTGATGATGGTGGTATTGTATTTGGTAATTCTGAAATTAAACAAGGTAAACCGCCAATTATGTTCCCTGATATACCAAGAAGACATAAACACAACGGACCTGATGAAACAATACATGCTGCTTTGATTAGTGATATCCACGTTGGGGCAGATGAATTTTTCCCTGAATATTGGAATCAATTTGTAGATTGGGTTCGTGAAACACCAACAGTAGAATACGTTATTGTTGCGGGAGATTTAGTAGAGGGTATTGGTGTATTTCCAGACCAAGATGAAGAATTAACTATTGTTGATATTTACGACCAATATGCAATGACCGGTAAGATGTTTGAACAATTGCCAGATGATGTTCAAATAATTACAAGTGTAGGAAACCACGATACTGTGAGACTTGCAGAACCTCAACCTACATTAGCTGAAGAATTTACGAAATATTTCCCAGATAATGTTGATTTTGTTGGTAATCCTGTTAATTTAAATATTGATGGTTCGAATATATTAGTTTACCACGGTATGAGTATTCATGCATTAGCAGAATCTGTCCCCGGTATTGATTCAAATATACCGACAGAAGCCATGAAATTGATGCTTCAAAAAAGACATGTTGCTCCAATATATGGTAAAAATGTGCGGCTTGCTGGAGAAGAAAAAGATTATCTTGTGATTGATACGATTCCTGATTTATTACATTGTGGTCACGTTCACAAATATGACCAAGATAAATATAAAGGTGTTCAAATGGTCAATACAGCTACATGGCAAGGACAAACATCATTCCAAAAAAGTAAAGGTATAGAACCAGATGTTGGTTATTGGGCTACTGTTAATTTGTCTAATATGTCTATTAAAAAATATTCTGTTGATAATTAGAGTTACATTTATATATTGTACTATATATTTATAATATATTACGCGCAAATATTACTATTTAATATTATTAACAACTATATTGCTTGTCAGTAATTTGCTCATTCCTTATGGAGGATATTTTGTTGTAGCAGGTAATAGTATGGACCCGGCAATTAATAAAGGATGTAATATTATACAAGCAAATCAATGGGATAATGAATCACCATTAATTGGAGAAGTCGTTGTATATCAAACAGAATATCAAGAACAAACATTTTCTGTAACAAATGAACATGAAATTAATCATTCCCCATTGTTTGTACATAGAGTTGTAGCAGAATATAAGGAATATGATATGTCTAATGCTAAATACTATATAAATGAACATGATGTATTAATTAAAGAATCAAATCAAAATATAATTGAATTTGATACGAAAATATACACAGACCAATCCTATGAAAGTGCTAAAAAATTAGAGGGCGAACATGTAATTATATTAAAAGGTGATAATAATCCTCACATAGATACAGAAATTGTACCTGTGGATAATGTTAAAGGGATATTAAATGAAAACAATTATTATCAATTACAAAGTTTAAAATCATGGCCATGTGAAGTTACAAATCAATAACCCATAAATTTATTATACTATATTATTAATACATAACAAATGAATAATTCTTTAAAAAACATTTCAATTGTATTCGGATTAATAATATCTATTGTGTTTTTATATATATTTTATAATTTTATTGGTGCATTATCTCTTGGTATATTCATATATTATTCAACAAGACCTGTTTATAGAAAATTACGAGAAAGAGATATTAACAAAACAATATCCGCAGCAGTTGCACCAATCGCATTTTTATTGCCTGTACTTATACTACTTATGTATACTCTTCGAATCGTAACGGTTGAGGCGCGCGCAATTTTTATCCAAGCAGGAGATTCATTATTTTCATTTATTGACGAAGAATTTATAGAAACTTTTATTGAAGGAGAAGAATTAACAATGATTCTTCCAGAAATAGATTCTATACAAAATTTAACATCAACAGAAATTGCACATATTATTCAAAATATTGACTCTAATGCACTTGAATCTTTTCTTGACTCAGGTATGCAATTTGGATTTGCACTATTCTCATCCTTGAGTGGAATATTTTTTACATTATTAATAGCTTTTTCTTTAGCATTTTATTTACTAAGAGATGGTACAATATTAAAAAATAAAATATATTCTTTTACAAATTATGACCGTACAATTACAAAATATATTAAAAAATTAGATAATGATTTAGAAGTTGTATTCTTTGGAAATATTCTTCTTGCTATATTTACTGGTGTTATTGGAGCTATATCATTTACATTATTAACTATATTTTTCCCCGGCGGAAATATTCTTGCATATCCTGCTCTAATCGGAATATTATGTGGCGTAACTAGTCTTATACCAGTTATTGGTATGAAATTAGTGTATTGGCCTGTAACTGTCATAATATTAGGTATAGGATATATTGAAAATGGAATCCCCGGTTTGTTATTCCCAATTGTATTTTTTATAGTTGGATTAATTATTGTTGATACTATACCAGATTTTATCGCAAGACCATATATTAGTAGTCGTGGCGGCATCTCTACGGGTTTAATATTCTTTTCTTATGTATTAGGTCCATTAACATTCGGATGGTATGGATTATTCTTAGGGCCACTTATATTCGTTATTATGTATGAATTTATTGAAATTATTCTTCCCAAAATAATTCACGAATATAATATTTAGTTTAATTATCACTATATTTATATACAATATATATTAATACGGTAGATACGAATGAGGGAATAATTACATTATATATAGTAATATTTGTCGTCATAGGGATTGCATATCTTGAACTTACAGAGACGGCAATTAACAATACAAATATATAAGACCAAATATATATTTGAGGCCACGATTCTTTTGGTAAAAATTTTTTCATATAATATTATTAATAAATACGTGTATATATTTCTTCTGTTTATAATATATATGATTAATAGTCATCGCTATGTATTATAATTAACACAATAAAAATGTAGTGGTTCTGGTAAAAGCCATTAAAAAATACAACTTGATAATCCAATTTCACACCTCCACCACGCGACCCTTTGAGCGTTCCAATGTACCGTAGTGTGCTGTTCACTTCCGTGCCTGACACATTACCACGATTAAACATGTGTAAATCATCCCTGCGGATGACTACAACATGACCACGAACCTCAACGGACGAGATTTCAATAGCGCGAAAATGGGTCAAGTCGATTTTTTAACGACCTTTACCATTAGTTCTCCTCACTTAGCACTTAGGAAATGACAGGGCTGAACTGTCGAACTTCCACTACAAATAATATGTAGGGCAGGTATGTATTAAATGTTATGCTATTCTGAATCTTCTACCATATTTAACCATTTATCTGGCAAATCATAAATTAATATTTCTTCATTTTCCGGGTATCTTTTATTATTTGAATAAGATGAAGAATTATTAGATATAAATATTTTTGGTACCATATTTTCAATTTGTTTATCAGAAATCCCTGTTTGTTTAAGGTCTTGAATACATGTCAAAACATCATTAACGGGTGCCTGTATATCAGTATTATTTTTCTTTAAATCTATAGCAAATCGAATATCGCTTGATAATTTCATATATTTATTTATAAAGACAGAATATATAATACTTATGATATATGTAAATTATATGACACCATCTATTTTTTTAGAACATTCTGGACACAAATTAGATTCACCCATAAAAATTGATAATGTTCTAACAGCTCTCACTTCTTTGCGTTTCAATTCTTTACAGATTGTGTCATCAGAATCTTTCTCAATTACGTGTATAATCTCATCTGCAGATTGTCTACCATCTCGTGATTCTCGGACTAAGATATAATCACTCATTATACTATATTTGTGTTATATGTTTAAATATATATTGACATTATGATATTACATCAATACAAACATTTAAAGGAATATATTACTTGAAATTTATATATGGTACATGTGAAAGTATCTTACCAAACCGGAAATGAACGGATTGTTGTACATAATAATGATGCAGAAGATGGACCAACAGTATATACACGAGAAGAAGCTGAAGAACTTCAACGAAAATTAAATAATATTTTATAACACTTTTATCACTAAAACTTGTCGTTGTCTAAAATTCATTTATATAATAAAAATTACATATATAAAACATACGTTTCACACCCCTGAAATGCCTATAACCTATAGTCATATATAAAGAAATATATACCGTAAAGGTTTTTATTAACCACCCCTAAAACAAATGTAACATGAGCGAAATTACAGACCGAGAATGTTTACAAGAACAGATTCTTCAAATTCGAGAAGTTATTGCTTCCGTTGAAAATCAAAATAATGGCGTACCTTCAATTCAACCTGAAGAACTTTGGGGTTCAATGAATTCTGCAGGTGATGAAAGTAAGCCAATGCATCCGCGACTTCAACAAATGTTCCAAGGTCATGTCGATGTCGAACAAGTTAAACAAGGTCTTAAACGCCTAGAAAATGATATGGCAGACTTAGAATTAAAAGGTCGTAGCATGTATGACCCATTTAAACATGAATTAAACGGTAAAAAAGAAGAATCATGGAATTCTGAACCGCAAATGGATGAAGAAACAGAAGATGTTGTTGAATCAAATCCTGCAGAAATGAGGGATAAGAATCAACGACCACTTTCTGCATATGGCGTTAAAGAAACAAAAGAATAATGTTTAAAATCATTTCGACATATTTATAATACTGTAACATAGATATAAATATATGCTAGATATTGATTGTTCTAAGTTGCCTAAAGAATTATCTGATGATATATTCAACCATGTTGAAAAAAGATTAACAGACGAAGAACTATTTCAAGTTAAAATAGCACGTCACTCACAATTTATTATCGTTAATGCAGATAATAGATTCTTATATGGACAACTTATTGCGTTAACAAAAGGTCATCTTAGAAAACAATTATTTAATGAATACCATGATAAATATTCAAAAGAAGAAAAAGAAGAATTTATACAAAACGGTATAGAAATTGAACATACAAAATATAACAACTTTACGTGAATCACCTCATGTCAAGCTTCCTGCTTTTATGACAGAACTTACATTGTAGTTTCTCCACAGTTCGGGCCATTTTAGTCATAGCACTGTTTGCCGGAACATTACTTTTCTTACTTGAATATCTACTATGAACCACCTTATGAATTCGGGAATTCATTGTATGCATTTCAGATTTTCAAACACGTTCGGGTATTATCATCCATCATTGATAAAAATAGAAAATTATTTAATCAAACATACATAATCAGTATGTATGAATGATTTGGAAATAGGTATAATAGGATTTATATCTGGTTCTATTGCAGGGGCATTTTTTGCATTAATTGCTATAATATATTTATATATGTATTCTCAAGATAAAACTGTGGAAGATATAGAACCCGTACATGTTATATATGAATTTATGAATATATATTATCAAGAATCAGAAACGGTATTTGCTATATCTTTTATACTTGGATTTCTTAGCAGTACGAGTTTATTTGCTCGTTCTAGTTCAAATTGATTTAAATAATTTATTTTTAGATGGTAAATCGAGCGAATACAAGAAAAATAATAAATAAGTTGTTATAAAAATAATTATTGATTGTGTATGGATTTGAATTCCTAATAAATAATTCATTATAGCAATATACGAATAAATTCCAGATAAAATAAATATAGAACTTTCTCTCGTTAACGTTTTTTTAGTTTTATTCTTATTATTGGATGTCATCATTGTATAATCTATTTTTAAATCATTCTTATCATACTTAACAGGCAATTCCACATTTTCTTCCGAAAAATTATATATTTTAACACCCGTATAATTTTGAATTAATTCTAAATCTGAATTTTTATAGTCTTTAGTTTTGGGACAATTTATAGATATTTTTTCTGAACTATCATTTAACAATTCTACAACAAGCGTAACATCAAATTCTTCATTATAATTAACTTTTTTATCAGGATATATAACATCTTTAACAATAGCCCTATTTATATCAGAATTCATCTCTATATTTTCTAAATCTGTTTTCAAGTCTTTACTTACGCCCTTCTTGATATTTTTATTCATTTTTATCACCGTAAATTGTAAAATTATATAATGATAAATGCAATATTGTAATATATAATATAAATGGAACAGTTAATAACAAAAATGTACTCATAGAATTGGTGATTCTATATATAAGTAATATAAATACAAATACACTCACCATTCCGAAGAGTTCATCTTTTAATTCTTGATTTATATTATGAATTATTCGTTCTAATTTATTATGATAATAAGATGATTTGGTTTCTTCATTTGATAACACATCTAATTTTACTTTTTTACCAATCATATCTTCTAAAGAATCTGCCGTAACACCTTCGGAATATAATAATTGCTTTATTTCAGATTCTGCCCACGAATCTTTTTTTGGTTTATTAATTAATTTAATAAAAATAGCATCCGTATTTTTATGTGTAATAAAAAATCCAATTTTTTCTTTTTCTAAGTTTTTAATTTTTTCTACAGAATCTATTGTTAAATCTGATACATCATCAATAGGAAGCTTTTTCTCCATACGAATATTTGTTTTATTATCTAATTCTGCAATATGTTCTATCGTACCATAATCAAACATATCAGAATTTTCTCTAAACTGTATTCGTTTTTCAAAATGTTTTTCTAAATTTACATTATCTTCTTCAGGAATTAAATTATATAAATTTAAGTTCTTTTTTAGTTTTCTTGTTACAGATTTTTTAAACGTAGACATTATATAATAAATAATTAAGACTACAATAACTTAATTATTATTATAAATTATATTACAATTTATTCCTCTTTAACTTCACTTTCTATAACGTCATCATTTACAACCGGTTCTTCTACAACTTCTGAACGTTCACCGAGTACAGAACCTACATATGCACCAACACCTGCACCTACAATTGCTACTTTTCGACTGAACAAAGCACCAACACCTGCACCTACAGCTGCTAACTTTGCTGATTTTGAAGACCGTACAGGAACCTTAGATAAAACACTTTTCTTAATATTAACCATTGCATGTAATGGTATGGTTTCTATACATATAAATCTAAGCTTTTATAATATAATCAAAAGGTTTATATACTTACAACCATATGTATGATATAGACACATGACGCTGACACTGTTCACATCAAATGTGCTTGCCTTCGGTGTTGAGCAACAGCGTCAAGAACGCGAACAATGATTCTTTTACTCACCTGTGTTGCTTGTTCCTAAAAAGAACAAGTGGCATGGGGAGTTTGTTAAAGCAAGCAAACATTTGTAAACTATATTAAATCCAACATAGTTTACACACTTGTATGCGCGAATATAAAATAAACACAAGTGTACTCCATGAGTATCCGTTGGCGAGGTACGCTAGGCTTTGAACCTAGAGGTCGTCGGTTCGATTCCGACATGGAGAATATGCTGGTGGAGTATCCGATGGCGAGATACGCTAGGTTTTCATCTTAGAGGTCGTGGGTTCGATTCCCATCACCAGTATGAAACCACGTAAGGCAGCGCGGGGGTTCGAATCCCTCATCGTGGTTGCCGCCTTCTCGTACTACCACGACGGTGGTGGGCGGAATAAGTAAATATACGAGAAAAAATCAATCCACAACCCACGGAAGGGAATTCAAGATAAAAGTAGCTCTTGTAATTGAATAACTTTGTGAGGCAGGTCGTAAGACCGATACGGATTGATGTGCGCTCGATTAGGGTAGTCCGGCCAATCCCATCGTCCTTTCGAGTCGAAAACTGGAGTTCAAATCTCCAATCGAGCATTATGAGTAAAAAACTTGTAAACAAAATTGGTGCAAAAAACACCAAACAAGATTTAAAGAGATTTGAAAAATTAATCTCTAAAAATATCCAAGTAAATATGACATACGAAGAATTCAAAAATAAATACGAAAAATAATAAAATTCAGTCCCATAGGGTAGTGGCCAATCCTGTAGGTCTTTGGAACCTACGACAGCGGTTCGAATCCGCTTGGGACTATTACGGTATGACAAAAAATAAAGAAAATAATGATGAAGAAAATGATAAAATGAATATCACTCCCGAAGAAATAGAAAAAATTCGAAACGGTGAATTTGTCCCACGAAAGGTTGATTCAATCGAAGATATGTGGAATGAAATCAAATATTGAAATAAATAATACGTTCGTATATTTCGAAAGATTTAATATAATATACCATAAACGTGTAAATGTGCTCCAGTGGTGTAGTCCGGCCAATCATATCGGCCTTTCGAGCCGATGACAAGGATTCAAATTCCTTCTGGAGCGTTGCGGTGCAGTCCCATAGGGTAGCGGCCAATCCTGTAGGTCTTTGGAACCTACGACAGCGGTTCGAATCCGCTTGGGACTATTCTTACTATAATTTTAAATCATAAATATTAAATATATACAAATAAATTAGCATATATGACATACGAAAATGGCGTTCTTTCACCATTCGAAGGTATCAATTATTATGTTCAAGCATTTCAAGCTGTATTAGATAACAATGAACATGTTATTGATTATGTACAATATGATTCCCCAGAGACATATTTTGATATTCTTGTTAAAGGGTCAACAAAGAACATTGATAATATAATGTATCAGTTTGATACTTCGAAAATATATCGAGTAACTAATATTGATACGACAGACGTAGATTATGAAACAGAATTAACACAAAATTATGATGAGGGATTACTTGTTAATCTAAATCTTATTCGAGCAAAAGGTAGAGATTGGCATCCTGTCCACCCATTTGAAGTATATGAATTGGACGGTCCAGATAATTTCTATGAAGGACTAGTATATCTATTTGGAGGTGAAAAAGAAGATTACATGTTCGAAGATACAAATTGGGTTACAGAAGCAATGGAATATTATCACAGAAATAAGTAATAATTTAATAAGTTACAAATGTAAATCAATG
>LKMJ01001904.1_pt1 | contig 18804 bp, 15 predicted proteins | sample 643391 | NCBI WGS metagenome assembly LKMJ01 (sample SAMN04112250, study PRJNA286221) | soda lake metagenome | biome: soda lake; feature: Kulunda Steppe; material: water; isolation source: sample PL-Br10 brine of Picturesque Lake | place: Russia: Kulunda steppe | collected 2010-07 | reverse complement strand
TCTGTCTCATCGGGGCCGAAGACGTCGACCTCCGCTACGAACTGTTCTCCCGAGAGACCTCTCGGGCCGCCCTGTCGACCTACCGGCTCGAACAGCCCTTCGAAAACGCACTGGCGGTCGAAACCGTCAGTCTCGGTGCGGCCGTATCGCTCCTGAATGATCTCAACTGGTATCTCGTCCGGTTCGTTGATCATGCGCTGATTACCGAACCATCCATTAGCGACACTGAATGGCTGTCTCGGGCGCTTGCGACTGCAGTTCGTGACCGCGAACTCCCGCCTGAGGAGACAGACCAGTTTCTCTGTGTGTTCGGCGTCGAGGACAATCGGCTCGTCGAGCCGATGTACGTAACCCGGACCAACGGTGCCATCCCCGAGTACGACTTGCGAGCGGTCGAAAAAACCGTCGTCGTCCGTGTATCGCAGGCCGAATTTTCCGGCTGACCGAACAGCACCGCTAGTCGGTCTCAAACATTCCCGTCGAGAGATATCGCTCACCGCTGTCCCAAAAGACCGTAATGACGAGCGGATCGTCGAAGCCGTAGTCAACAAGCCGAGCGGCAACCCGTTTGGCAGCGAGATTCGAGGCCCCGCTTGACTGGCCGACGAAGATTCCTTGTTCGCTGACGAGCCGGCGGCACTCGGCTTCGGCCGCGGGCGCCGAGACGACTTCGATCGAGTCGATCAGTTCGGTATCGAGATTCGGACTAATGAAGCCCGGTCCCATGCCTTGGAAACTGTCGCCTGTTGGCTCTTTGCCTGAGAGGACTGCCGAGTCGTCGGGTTCGACGGCGACGATTTCCATGTCTGGAAACTCCTCGCGGAGCCGCCGGCCAATTCCCGTGATCGTGCCGCCGGTGCCGACACCCGCAACGAGTGCGTCGACCGTGCGGTCGCCGATCTGTTCGAGGATTTCCGGGCCGGTCGTCTTGTAATGGGCATTTGGATTCGAGGGATTGTCGAACTGCCGAAGCTGGATATAGCCCTGTTCGGCTTCGAGTTCGTCCGCACGGTCTTTCGCGGTCGAAATGTCGCCCTCGACAAGGTCGAGCTCAGCCCCGTAGGCTCGCATGATCGACCGCCTTTCGGGGGATTTCGATGCGGGCATCACGATGTGGACATCGTAGCCCTTGGCTGCTCCAACCATGGCAATGCCAATCCCCGTGTTGCCGCTTGTTGGCTCGACAATCGTATCGCCAGCCGTAAGCTGCCCATCGCGTTCGGCGTCTTCGATCATCTGGAACGCTGCACGGTCTTTTGCCGAGCCGCCGGGATTCCGTGATTCGAGTTTCGCGGCGATTGTCGATCCCGCCGGTGCATCGACCGCCACCAGCGGCGAGCCGATGGTTTCTAAAATACTGTGGTGCATTGGAGGCTGTTTCGGCTCAAAGAGTAAACTACTGACGGACAGTGACTGCATCCCCCGAAAACATGTACAACAGGTCCCAACAGCTATTGACCGAGTAAAAGCCGCATACTGGCATCGTAGACACTGTCTATCAGTACCGTAGTTGGCATGTACCAATATGAGTTCTCGTCCTCGTGTCGGTGTGAACAACAATCCAACCAGACGGCGACTGATCGCAGCCTGTGGTGCAACAACCCTTGTCGGAATTGCAGGTTGTTTGGGCGACGACGACGATGATGACGAAGACGAACCAACCGATGCGACCGTTGGTTCCGATGGTGACGACGGCCACGACGACACTGAGAACGACGCAGACGACCCGGTGCTCGGTGACGTACTCACCCTCGCAGATTCGTACGTAATCGACGTCGAATTCGCAGAATCGGACGACAGAACAGTCACCCAGACAGTACACGAAGATGATTGGAAAATCATCGCTGAGGTCAGTGGAGTCAAAGCTGAAGCCTATTACGTCGATGGAGAGCACTACGAGCTGCTCGACGGCGAGTGTTTCAGCCGACCCGAATCGATTGCCGAAAGTCAGCTTCCCGACCTGATGAAACTACGCGAAGACCAACCAGCAGGAACCGTTGTCGAGACGACCTCGCTGTGGGGCGAAGACGCCGATGTGTATGAAGTCGACGACGGCGATCTGCGCTGGTATGTCAACGCAGACAGCGGCCGTCCGATGAAAGCGCACTCCTCAGGATATACCGCCGAATTCCATTCGTGGGACGACGTAGAGCCGATCTCCGCACCTGACAAAGACTGCCACAAGTAACGGCTGACAGCAGCCGACAGCCGCGGAGGTTTTAGTGCTTGCTGGCAAACGTTGGTGTATGAATCTCGAGACGATGCAGCCAAACGTCGAATGGGAGCCAGCTGGATACGAAACCTCGATTGCGGCACTTGGTGCCGAGGAGTACGAATTTCATGTTTTCGGTGGCGACTGGTGTATCGACTGCCAAGAGCAGCTCCCGGATTTTGCCGCCGCCCTCTCGTCGGCTGGGATTGATCCCGATACTGTCCACCATTACCCGGTCGAAAAAGAAGACGACGGCTCGAAAACCGGTCCGGGTGTCGAGGAGTATGGCATCGAATACATTCCAACCGTCGTTGTCGAACACGATGGGAAAGAAGTCGCTCGATTTGTCGAAAGCGAATCGCTCCCGATTGCACCGTATCTCGGAAAGGAGCTACAGGCACCGAACGACGACGCCTAAGTCACTTACGGCCAGTTGCCACCCTGTTTGTAAGCGTTGGCAACCCGTTCGACGGCGACGACGTAAGCCGCCGTCCGGAGGTTCGGCGTTGCTGTCGATTCAAACGAATCAATGAGCCCATCGAATGCCTCGACGATCACGCGTTCGAGTTCGTCGTTGACCCGGTCTTCGGTCCACGAAAACCGCTGTCTGTTCTGGACCCATTCGAAGTACGAAACGGTCACGCCGCCGGCGTTCGCCAGAATGTCGGGGACGACATGCACGTCCTTTTCAGTCAGGACGCGGTCGGCGGCCGGGGTAATTGGTCCGTTTGCAGCCTCGACAATCACGTCTGCGGAGACGTCTTGAGCCAACGCCTCGTCGATCGCGTTTTCGAGTGCGGCCGGAATCAAGAGATCGACATCGAGCGTCAGGAGCTCGTCATTGGTCAGTTCGTCAGTGTCGCCATAACCCGAGACAGCACCGGTTTCGCGTTTGTGATCGGCGACTGCAGCAGTATCGAGACCTTCGGGGTCGTAAATACCTCCGCTCGAATCCGAGACGGCGACAACACGGCCGCCCTGTTGTTCGATCAGTTGGGCAGCAGTCGACCCTGCGTTGCCGTATCCCTGTACGGCAACCGTTGCGTCGGGGAGCTCGCGGCCGAGCCAGTCGAACACCTCACGAGCGGCGAGCATGACCGATCGGCCGGTCGCCTCGACGCGACCCGCAGAGCCGCCCGAATCGAGTGCTTTGCCGGTGATAACGCCTGGTGCGGTCGTGTTTTCGAGCGTCTCGTAGGTGTCTTTGATCCAGTTCATCTCCCGCTGGCCGGTGTTGACATCGGGGGCCGGAATGTCGACGTCCTCACCGATAAATGGGCGCAGTTCGACCGCGAACGAACGAGTGAGTCGCTCAAGTTCGGCTTCGCTGTACTGTCTCGGATCGACAACGATGCCCCCTTTGGCCCCGCCATACGGGATATCGACGACGGCACATTTGTACACCATCCAGCCCGAAAGGGCGATCACTTCGTCACGGGTTACCCCAGGGTGGTACCGGATCCCGCCCTTATACGGCCCCCGGTCGCCATTGAACTGCGAGCGGAAGGCCGAAAAGACCTCCAAGGAGCCGTCATCGAGTGCAACCGTGAGATTGGTCTCAAGAACACGTTCAGGATGTTTGAGCCGTTCGAGCACGTCGGGCTCGATATCCAGATAGCCACCGGCGTCATCGAGCTGTTCTTGAAGGCTCGCAAATGGATTGGCTTGGTCGGCCATACGTAGCAGACCGGGCGGCCGGGCGTTAACTGTGTCGTCTGATTTGCGATTGCTGAGAATTGATTGCCACGAGGCGGTGTGGGAATCGGTGACGGCTGAGTGGCGTCGGTGATTGCTGACTGGTTATTCAAGCGAGGCCAGTTGGTTACAGACGTAGATTGTCTGTAACATCGCGGCCGACGCCCCGCGATCAAAGACGAGGTCGTCGGTCGCACGGACGTGAGCGAGCACGTCTGATGAGGAGTGCTCGGGTGCGGCACTGATTCCACAGTCGGCTGATTCAACCCACTCCATCACTCGAAGATCGGATTTGCTGTCGCCCATGACGAGGACGAACGGATCGGAGATATCCAGTACGTCGAGTGCGGCGTCGACGCCGGCTGCCTTATTGAGTTCGAGCGAGCCGATTTCGGCAGCATCGGCGTGATAATATGCAACATCGATCCGGTCGAAAATCGCGGTGACATCCTCAGGAACGTCGCTTACCTCGCTGTCGGCGAGCGACCCCTCGTTCGCCAATACCTCGTGGATTTCCGGATCGGCATCCGCATAGTAGGCCCGTGCATACTCAGTGATTGCTGTGAGATCATCGTTGACATCAGTCGTGTCAAGCGCAATGCCGATGGCTTTCGCCAGCAAGTCGATTAGATAGACGAGGCCTCCGTCAATGACGGCCTCGGCCCGATCGCTGCCGGTCTCGAAGTTCGGCTTGAGCGTGATATTAAACTCGTTGCCCTGGAGGTGACAACCCCGTCGAATTTCTGTGGGTGCTTCCGGGAGGACACGGCTTCGAACCGAATCAAATATCTCCTGAATAACCGGATCAAGTCCGTCGTAGAGCAACTGCTTTGTCTCGGAGCCATGGCCGGGGGTAAAGACACCAGTGCCCGCCTCGTAGACGATACTGAGCGCACCAGAGTGGACGATCTCGTTGCCGAGCCCCTGGATCATGAAGCCTTTGACGTTTTCGAGCGTCTGGCCGGTACAGATGATAATCGGGATCTCGGCCTCATAGAATTCGATCAGCGCGTGAAGCGTCTCGCGGGGAATTTCATTGTCGGTCTGGCCGGCCGACCGGAGCGTTTCATCGACATCGAGCACGAGCCCGTTGATTCGACGGCCGTAGGTGGTGTATAAATCAAGCGCGGTAAAGGCCTGATCGTGGTCCGCACGGGCGGCGAGTTCGGCAAACGTCTCTCCGTCGTCGAGTTTGGCGGCAATTTCGGCCTTCTGTCTCCCGAGTTCTGCGGATGCATCCTCCCAATGAGAGAGCGCAACCGGCGAGTCAACCGGTGGAAAGAGAGCAACAAACCGCTGGTGTGCCCGGAGCGTCTCAGTATCGAATGCCGTGTAGAGCCGGTCGAGACGATCATACAATTGCGATGCCATAGCACAATGGCTCTACGCACCTGTATAAATCGTTTGAGATGCGATGTTCCGTTGTTGTTCAAAGACACGAACACAGCAGCATGCGTGCAGATTAAATACACTTCTGAGTGAGTCGAAGTCTCATATGAACCGCACCGATACAACATAAACAACAGTGACGAAATACTCGCCCAAACCGAGGTTCCAAGCGTTTTGAGTGGATTTATATCATCGTTTTCACTGAGCAACCACGTAGACAAGCAGACTGTTTAACTGTCTCAAGATCGTCTAGAGAAATGTATTCCGATGACAAACTCACACCGCGTTGATCGACGTCGATTCATGAGTGCTGTCGGTGGTACCGCCCTTGCAGTCGGCCTTGCTGGCTGTGCTGGCGACGAAGATGGGTCTGAACCAACAGACGATACGGGTGAGGAACCCGAGGAAGAGGAAGCGGAATCTGAGGCCGACACCGATTTCACGGGTCAAGAGACGGTTGAAGTCGATGTCGGTGCTGGCGAGCGAGGACTGCAGTTTGCCCCTGCGGAGATCGAGATCGATCCAGGGACGACTGTCGAGTGGGTATGGACCGGCGACGGTGGCGAACACAACGTCGTCCATGACGTTGAGGAGCCTGAGTTCGAAAGCGAACTCGTCGACGAAGAGGGCCACCGGTTCGAACATACGTTCGAAGAAGCCGGCACCTACGACTACGTCTGTACGCCCCACGAGGCACAGGACAAGGTTGGAACCGTCGAAGTCGTCGACTAACGGCTACTGTTAGGCCCGACCTCGAATTATTCGGATTCTGCGACGGTTGCGGCGATCACATCCGCCCGGAGTGCTGACAGCGGAATCGTCCGGCCACCGGTTTCTTCGGCGAGTATTGGAATTAACCCGTTTCGTTGATCGGGGGCCGCATCGACAATGACGACCGGCGTTCCACTCGCTTTGAGCCGACGGGCGGCCTGTCTGGTCGCCGCTGTCGGACTGCCGTCAGCAACCGTCGCCCGCCCGTCAGTGACGAGGACAACGATTCCGAGCGGAGAGTCAGTCTGTTCGATCACCTCTCGGGCGGTGTCGAGCCCGGCTGGCAAGGGCGTCTGGTCGCCGGTTGGCAGTGATTTGAGGTGCCGTGCGGCCAGCGAGACGCTCCGGGTCGGTGCCAAGAGTACCTCAGCGTCCTCACCCCCGAACACGACGAAGGCAACCTCGTCGCGTTGGACATACGCCTCTCGCAGGAGTTCGAGGACCACACCCTTTGCCGTCTGCATCGCTGGAGCCATCGAGGCACTTGCATCGACCGCAAACACAATCGTTGCAGCCCTCTCTCGTGTTCGGATAGACTTTCTGAGGTCGTCGCGTTCGACCCGGCGGTGCCCCCGTGTTGCGGCCGCCCGAACCGAGGCCGCGGCGTCGACTGGCTGCTCACTACGTGCTTGTTCGGTTCGGATTCGTGGGCCACGACTGCCGGCCGCTTGACCCTGGCCGCGACTCCCGGCGTGGCCAGTTATGTCGGTCGCCTGTGGTATTTCATCATCAAGATCGGGAGCAGTCGCCTCACCGATTGCAGCTCGCTTTTCCCCAGGGAGCCGAGGTGTTGCGTCGGTCCGGGACCCATGGTTGGCGTCTTCATTAGCCTCGTTTCCCGATTCGGTGTTCTCGCTGCTGTCACCGACCTCGCCGATATCGCCGCCATTACGGCCCTCGCTGGCGTTACTGGCTGTGCCGTCCTCATTGAGATTTGATTCGTCGGCGGAGCCGTCGGTGCCGTTACTGGCAGTCTCGTCCGTGTCGCTACTGGCAGACTCATTGGTGTCGCTGCCGGTAGACTCGTCCGTGTCGTCACCGGTGGTTTCGTCGGTGCTGTCGTCACTACCGGCTGGGCTGTCCTCGGCAGTGCGGCCGTCACCAGTGTCCTCGTCACCCGATTCGTCGGACTCGCCGTCGGTTTCAACATTGCCGAAGTGGTCATCCAACAGCTCCTCGGGATCTGGTGGCTCTTCGAAAGGCTGGCTCTGCAGTCGGTGTGGAAGGGTGTATTTTCCAGCCGTCCGAATGTCCGATTCGATTACTTTCGGTCGGCCATCCAACGCCGCCAGAGCCATCGCAGCCCGAGCTGTGGCGATATCTGCGCGGTGGCCGTCGACGCCGGCGTCGAGACAGAGTTCGGCAATCGTCCGCTTGAATTCGGTCGGAAGCGACACGGAGTCGACCCACTCACGCGCATGCTGGATCGATGCACGACTGTCGTCGAGTGTTGCTGACTGCTGGTCGGACTTCGTGTCTGCATCGTCGGTGGATGGCTGATTGCGATCCTGGGCGAGCGCGCGGTCGATGATTTCAATTCGGTCCGCAAGATCGTGGCAGCCGGTGACAGTCGCCTGCAGGTCAAACCGATCTCGAAGCTGTGGCCGGAGGTCGCCCTCTTCGGGATTCATCGTTCCGATGAGCGTGAAATCCGCGGGGTGAGAAACGCTCATGCCGTCGCGCTCGACCGTGTTAATGCCACTTGCGGCCGCATCGAGCAGGACATCGACGAGGTGGTCATCGAGCAGGTTGATCTCGTCGACGTAGAGAATACCGCGGTTGGCGCGGGCGAGCAGCCCCGGATCGAACTCGGTTTCGCCGGCCATCGCGTCTTCGATCGAGAGCGTGCCAACCACACGGTCACGAGTCGCTCCCAGCGGCAAGGTAACGAGCGAGACGGGCCGTGTGTCGACCGTGAGTTCATCAGCCGGCGTCTCCTGACAGGTCGAACACTGTCCGGCCGGGTCGTTTGGATCACAACCGTAGGGACAGTCGGCGACGACCTGCTGGTCGCCTAAGAGATCGACGAGCGCTCGAACCGCAGTCGATTTCGCGGTTCCTTTTTCGCCACTCAATACCGCGCCACTGAGGCCGTCGTGAACGACAGCGAGCAAGAGCACTTCCTTGAGATCGTCCTGGCCAACGATCCCGTCAAAGGAGACGGTCGATGGCTTTTTGCTCGCTGGATCTGCAACCATACTTGCGTTAATACAATAAGGATTTATAAAGATGACACGGATCGGCCTCTACACTGCGACCGAAAACGAACTCGGCTCCGTCCAGCGGGCGGCGGACCGACTCGATGGAATCGACCTCGTCGTCCGCTCGGAAAGCGACCTCGACGAACAGCCCGATATTGAGGCATTTGTCGACAATCTCGAAGACACTGCGGCCGTCATCCTCTGGCTCCACGGCGGCGAAGATAGCATGCCCGGCTACGAATATGTCGTCAAACGGCTCCGTGAGGCGGGAACTCCGCTGATCGTCAAAGCCACGGGCGACGCCTTCGCACCCGAAGATACGACCGTCTCCGAAGCCGACCGCGACCTCGTCTATGAATATCTCGACTGTGGCGGCACAATCAATCTCGAGAACTGCTGTCGGTTTCTCGCCGTAGAGTACGGCAGTGAGACCGACGGTCTCGACACAGTCGTCTATGATACGCCGACAGAACTGCCGACAGAAGGCGTCTATCACCCCGATCATCTCGGTATTGAATACGATGACCTCCTCGATACCTTCGACCCCAACGCGCCGACAATTGCCGTTTGGTTTTACGAATCACACTGGACACACGAGAATACGCGCTACGTCGACGCCCAGGTTCGCGCACTTGAAGCCCAGGGCGCAAACGCCCTGCCGATTTTCTGCAACCCTGCGACCGACGCCGACGGCCAAGAGAACGCCGAATGGGTTGTTGACAACTGGCTCATCGACGGGGGCGAGTCGATTGTCGATGCTGTCATGAGCTCGTTCATGTTTTCGCTCTCGATGGACGAACGCGGCCGGTCGGCCGATGATGAAGGCCAGTCGGCCGAAGATGTGTTTCTCGACCGACTCGGCGTGCCTGTCCTCCAGACGATCACGACCATGCGCTCTCGCTCGCGTTACGAATCGAGCGCGACGGGCGTCATGGGGTTCGAACTCGCTTTATCGGTCGCGCTTCCCGAGTTCGACGGCAACGTCATCACGCATCCGATCTCCGGGAAAGAACGGATGGACGACGATGCGGGAATCGGCAGCGCGCCAAAACAACACTTCCCCATTTCTGACCGCGTCGACCACGCGAGTCGGCTGGCGGTCAACTGGGCGCGACTCAGCCACCTCGACAATGGCGAAAAACAGGTCGCCATCGTTCTTCACAACTATCCCCCAAGTGACGATGGAATCGGAACCGCCTTCGGCCTTGATTCGCCCGAAAGCACGGTCAATCTGCTCGACGAACTCGACAGCCGGGGCTACGAACTCGGTGACGCGCTTCCCGAGTCTGGCCAGTCGCTCATCGAGACACTCACGTCGCAACTCACACTGGACAACCGGTGGGTCGCTCCCGAAGATATCCGCGAACGGTCGGTTGACGTCGTTTCGACCGGCCAGTATGCCGAGTGGTTCGCCGAGACTGACGAGCGATTCCAGAGCAACATCATCGACGAGTGGGGTGAGCCACCTGAGCGACCCTTTGCGATTCCCGGTGCGAACTTCGGCAACGTCCTCGTGACCGTCCAGCCGCCGCGTGGCTTCGGGATGGATCCGGCGAAAGTGTATCACGACTCGGATCTCCAGTCGCCACACGATTATTTCGCCTTCTATGCGTGGCTCCGCAACTCCTTTGAGGCCGACGCTGTGGTTCACCTCGGGACGCATGGTTCGCTCGAATGGCTCCCCGGAAAAACTGTGGGGCTCAACGGCGAGAGTGCGCCCGATCAGCTAATCGACGATCTGCCGAATATCTACCCCTACATCGTCAACAATCCCGGCGAAGGAACCCAGGCAAAACGGCGATCCTACGCCGCTATCGTCGACTACCTGACGCCCGTCATGGCGACCGCCGGAACCTACGACGAGTTGGCCGAACTCGACGAACTCGCAACCCAGTACCGTGAGGCCGGAATGGAAGACGCCCGCGAGGACGACGGCGCACATCTCGAAGAGCTCATCCGAGCCCGCGTTGACGAGCTCGATCTCGCGGTCGAACTCGGCATTTCGGGGACGATCAGCGAGAAAGCAGCCGTCCGTGGCCCCGACGAAGCGGGGTCGACGCTCGCCGAAGGGAGAGTCGAGGGTGACGATCTCGACATCGACGAACTGGTCGAACGAATCCACGAGTATCTGACCGATATCAAAACAACGCAGATTCGGCTGGGGCTGCACACGATGAGCGAGCCGCCCGCAGACGAGCGACTGGTCGAGTATCTGGTTGCACTCACCCGGCTCGAAAACGGTGATGCGCCCAGCCTCCGCGAAAGCGTCGCGGGCGTGCTCGGTGTCGACGCTGACGCCCTGCGCAACACCCCTGGCGCGTACGATGAACAGTTGGGGATGACCTACGCCGCCGCGGCCGATCACATCCACGAGACGTGTGTCGAACTGGTTGCGGCGCTGGCCGAACACGACTTCGACGTCCCTGACTCCGAACGGGAAGCAGGGCCGGATGACGAAATAAACGTCAACCTGCTCGTCGTCGACATCGACACCCTCGGTGACGGGCGGGCAAAATCTGGCGCGCACAACGAGTTGCGCGAGGTACTCGCGTTTATCTGCGAGGAGGCCGCCCCCCGCGTGCAGGGAGCTGAAGCCGAAATTCCACGGACAGCCGACGCCTTGAGCGGCGCGTATGTCCCACCCGGCGGCTCGGGCGCACCGACACGCGGCGGTGTCGACCTGCTGCCGACGGCACGAAACTTCTACACGCTTGATCCGCGCAAAATCCCGGCCAAATACGCCTGGAACGTCGGCCGCAACATCGCCGAGGGCGTCCTCGACCGCCACTACGCCGAACACGACGAGTATCCCGAGGAGATGGGCGTCGTCGCCTGGGGTACCCCAACCGTCCGAACAAAGGGCGAAACCATCGGCCACGTACTGGCACTCATGGGCGTCACGCCGGTGTGGACCGATGCCGGACGCATTGACGACGTGGAACCGATCGCGCTCGACGAACTGGGTCGCCCCCGAATCGACGTGACCACCCGCGTTTCGGGACTCTTCCGCGATGCCTTTCCCGCCGCCGCGGGCGTGATCCACGACGCCGTCGCGGCCGTCGTCGACCTCGATGAGCCTCACGAAATGAACTACGTCAAAAAGCACGTCGAGGAAGAAGCCGCCGAGTTGGAGGCCGACGGACTCGATGCAAAAGACGCCAAAAGCGCGGCAACAAGCCGCGTCTTTACGACCAAGCCCGGCGGCTACGGCGCGGGAACGAACAAGGCCGTCGACGAGGGCAACTGGGAGGATCGGTCAGATCTCGCCGATGTCTACGTCCAGTGGGGCGGCTACGCCATGGGTAAACGCGGCACGGTGAGCGAAGCCCACGACAGCTTCGAACGCCGACTCGCCAGTGTCGACGCGACGGTCAAAATCGAGGATACGATGGAACAAGACGAGTTCGATTCCTCCGACTGGTATGCCTTCCACGGCGGGTTTATTTCGGCGGTCGCAGAGGTCTCGGAAAGTGAACCCGCCTCTTATGTCGGTGATTCGTCGGACCCAGAACACGTCTCGGTCTATACCAACGAGGAGAAAGTCCGAAAGGCAATGCGCGCTCGCGTCCTCAACCCTCGCTGGCTTGATTCGATGGAAGAACACGGTTACAAAGGTGCGGGTGACCTGTCGACGACGGTCGATGTCGTCCTCGGCTGGGACGCCACCACGGGCGTCGTCAGCGACACGCTCTGGGAGGATGTCGCAGACAAGTTCGCCTTCGACGAGGAGCGCCAAGCGTGGATGGCCGAGGTGAATCCGTGGGCGCTTGAATCGATTTCTGATTCCTTGTTGGAGGCCATCGACCGCGGGCTGTGGGACGCCGACCAGCAGACAACTGACCGACTGCGTGACATCAACCTCTCAGTCGAGGGAGATCTTGAAGCGCGTGCGAGCGCTCCAGCCGCGGAGGTCTCGGATGACTGAGCAAGAAACGACCGCAGACGACTTCGACGAGGAGTACGCCGACCTCGGGGCGACAACCCAGGAGGCGATGGAGATTGCCGAGACAAGCATGGATATCGTCCGGCAGTTCGTTCCCGACGAAACCCTCGCCGACAGATTCCGCCAGAAGGCTGTCCACTCGATGGGCGATATCGAGTTCCAACACCTCATTCGGTTTACCGGCAGCGACGAGGCTGGCGATCCGGACGACGAGGCACCGATTCGCGCAGGGGCCACGGCGGTACTTCGGGAGTCGACTATCGTCACCGACATCACGATGTCGAAAGCCGGAATCACGGGCCGCGGTCATTCCTGCGAGAAACGCAAGGCCATCGGCAACGGCGCGGAACTCGCCAAACGGACAGGGATGACCCGGACTGCAGCGTCGGTCCTAGAGTTGGACAAACAGGGCGTCTACGATGACACGATTGCCGTGGTTGGCAACGCGCCAACCGCCGCCTTCGCGCTGGCCGACTGCATCGAACACGGGACACGCCCGGCGGTGATCGTCGCCACCCCTGTCGGCTTCGTCAAAGCCGCAGAAAGCCGCGAGCGAATCCGCGAAGTGGCGGCTGAGTACGACGTGCCCGCGATTACGAACGTGGGTCGACGCGGCGGCAGCGGCCTCGCGGCGGCGCTCACGAACGAGCTGATTCACGTCGCCAAAGACGTTCGAACCGGCGCGTTGGACCTCGATTTGCAAGCCGAACGCGAGGCCCGTTCAAGCGAGGTCGACAAATGAGCGATGACTACGACCTCGAATCAGGTCCCGATCCGGCAACCATCGCCGCAGCGGCGGCCGAACCCGACATCGACGAAGTGAGCGACAATCCGGTGTATGCAGTCGGCATCGGTCCCGGAAATCTCGACTACCTGACGCCACGTGGCCGTAGAGCCATCGAAGACGCAGACGTTATCGTCGGCTTTTCAACCGTCGTCGACTTCATTGCGGGTCTCACCGAGGCCGACCTGCTGACCTGTGGCTACAAGGACGAACGCGAGGCGCTCTCAACGTTTGCCGACCGGGTTGCCAACGGCGAGTCGGGAACCGCGGTGCTGATGGGTGATCCGAACCATTCGGGCTATCAGTTCGTCGGCAAAGTCCAGCAAGTCGTCGACGCACCCGTCAGGGTGATTCCGGGCATCTCATCGCTCCAAATGGCTGCGAGTCGCGCCCGGACGCCGATGGAGGACACCGAGTTCGTCACACTCCACAAAAGCGGCGACATCACGCCCGGACTGGAACAGCTGGCCGATGAAGTCGGCTCGCGGCATCTACTCGTCCTCCCGCGACCGTTCGATTGGATGCCCGGCGACATCGCGGCCTTCCTGCTGGAACACGGTGCCGACCCCGCATTGGAGGCGCTCGTGCTCGAAAAACTCACCCACGACGACGAAGCGATTCACCGATTTTCGCTCGGCGAGCTTTCGGAACACGCCGGTGGCTCGGGCGTCGATGACACGCCGTTTTCGGACTTGTCGGTGCTGGCGGTTCGACGGAATGATATCCCGAAGCGACGAGAGGACGCTACATGAAGGGATTCGTTGTCGGCGGCGTCAGCTCCGGTGTCGGCAAAACAGTTGCCACGCTCACGATTATCCGCGCGCTGGCCGACGCCGGATACGAGGTACAGCCCGCAAAAGCCGGTCCCGACTTCATCGACCCGAGTCACCACGAAGCGATTGCGGGTCGGCCTTCTCGAACCCTCGATCTCTGGCTCCAAGGCGAAGCCGGGATGGCGCGCAACTACGCCCGTGGTGAGGGCGACATCTGCGTCGTCGAGGGCGTCATGGGGCTCTACGACGGTGACGGCTCAAGCACCGCGATGGTTGCCGAAGCGCTCGATCTGCCCGTCGTGCTCGTTGTCGACGCCAAAGCCGGCATGGAGAGTGTCGCGGCGACCGCGTATGGCTTTCGGGAGTACGCCAGATCGATTGGTCGCGAGATCAACGTGGCTGGCATCATCGCCCAGCGCGCCCACGGCGGCAGACACCAGCAGGGAATCCGCGATGCGCTGCCCGAAAGCATGGAGTACTTCGGTCGGATTCCACCGTCTGAAGATCTCGAGATTCCTGATCGACACCTCGGCTTGCAGATGGGCGAGGAGGCAGCGCTGCCCCAGGAGGCGCTCTCGGAGGCCGCTGAACACCTCTACACCGAACGGCTGGTCGATATCGCCCGCGAACCGCCACAGGTCGATCCCGCGTCGCTGTCAGCGGGTGCGCCAGTCGAGGCGACCATCGCAGTCGCAAACGACGCCGCGTTCTGTTTCCGGTATCCGGCGACTGTCGAGCGCTTCCGCGAGCGGGCGACGCTGCGCACCTTTTCGCCCGTCGCCGGCGACCCGGTTCCCGACTGTGAGGCGGTCTATCTGCCGGGCGGCTATCCCGAACTCTACGCCGAGGAGTTGGCCGCCGCGTCGACACTCTCAGAACTCGGCGAGCGTGCGGCCGATGGCCTTCCCGTCTTCGGTGAGTGTGGTGGACTGATGGCGATGAGCCAGTCGTTGACGACCGTCGACGACGACACACACGAAATGGCAGGAATTCTCCCGGCGGATGTGACGATGCACGGGCGGTATCAGGCGCTGAACCACATCGAAATGCGTGGGCTGCGTGATGGGCTGACCGTCGGCAAAGGCAGAACGCTCCGCGGCCACGAGTTCCACTACTCGCGCGCCTCGGTCGACGACGACGCTCGCTTTGGCTTCGAAATGGTTCGCGGTGATGGCATCGATGGCGAGCATGACGGCCTGCTCGAATACGAGTCGATGGGTACCTACGGGCACGTCCATCCCGAAAGCGGCGCATTTGACTGGCTGCTCGACCAGCTCGTGTAACTAGCAGAGGTATACAATCGGAGTTGTGCTATACCAAGCAAAATTGTTTTATTGGTTCGGTCTGACTGCAGTGATATGCCAATTGCGCTGCCACATGATGCCAAGGCAGGACCGACAAAACCCGAGGTTCGGTCGGTACTGCTCGGTAAGCTCGATCTCGATGAGACGGATCACTTCGTCGAGGTCGGCTCCTGTACCGGCGCGGTGACGATTGAAGCGGCCCGACACGCGGGTCGCGTGACCGCACTCGAACGCAAAGCCGAACGCCTCGAAGTCACCGACAAGAACCTCACGGCCAACGAGGAACTCCTCGCTGCCGACGTCGACCTCCGCAATGCCGAAGCCCCTGAAGAACTGCCTGACGACGCGGATGCGCTCTTTCTCGGCGGCAGTCGGAACTTCGAGGCTATCCTCAACTATGCCGTCGAAACCGAAGTTGACCGAATCGTAATGAACGTCTCACGACTCGAAGTTGCCGGCCGCGCGACTCAGGCGTTCCGCGACCGTGACATACTAGAAGAAGTCGTCCAGTTTCAGGTGAGCCACGGCTACGAACTTGCTGGTGCGACGAGCTTCAACTCCGAGAATCCGGTGTATATGCTGGTCGGCAGTGCGAGCACAGACGGTGACAAAACCGATGGCAATAACGGCGAGCAACAGGGGGCCACACAGTGACGCTCTATGGAATCGGTCTCGGCCCTGGCGAGGCTGATCTTGTGACTGTTCGCGGTAAGCAGATTCTCGAATCGGTTGACATCGTCTACTCGCCCGGGCGCCTCTCTCGGACGGTCGCACTGAATCACGTCGGCGAATCGAAAATCGGCGACCTCGACTTTCCGATGACCCGCGACGAGGAGAAACTCCGAACCGCGTGGAAAAAAGCCGCCGAGGAGATTGCCCCGAAAGCCCGTGGGGGCGACGTTGCCTTCGTCACCCTGGGTGATCCCAACGTCTACTCGACGTTTGGTCATCTGCGTCGAACCTTGGATGCCTTCCACCCCGATGTTGACGTCGAAATCGTCCCTGGCGTCAGTGCGATGACCGCGTTTGCGACCGCCTTGGATGTCGAAATCGAGGCCGGGGCGGGCCTCTCGCTTCGGGAGGCCGCCAATGGCCACGCGCCGACCGGCCCGGACCGGATGATTCTGTTCAAAGTAACCGATGCGCCTGCAACTCACGAGAAACTCGTTGCAGCGGGCTATGACGTGACCTACGGGCGTCGGCTGTACATGGAGGAGGGCGAGACCATTATTACCGACGATCCGACCGAGATCAACGAACGCGACTACTACACACTCGCATATGCGGTCAAACGCGATCTGAACATTGAGTCTGCGACCGCAAAATTTGCTGTCGACGCTGACGGCGAGGAGGGCAACGCGTGAGCGACGCTGGTAACGAGACTGACCCACAGTCAGCGATTGACGCACAGGGCGAGCGTCGACGCGAACAGCTCGACGGCCGGATTTTCGAACACAACGCGGGCGACCAACAGGATGGAATCCCCTTCGTGGGGGCCGGCCCCGGTGACCCGCGCCTGCTGACGGTCGCCGGAAAGGAACTGCTCGAAGACGCAGATCTGGTTGTCCACGCCGGCTCGCTGGTCAACAGCGAACTCCTCGACGAATACTGCGAGCACGCCGAAACCGTCTCGTCGATTGGCAAGGATCTCGAAGAACTCATCCCACTGATGCGGGATGCCTACGAGGCCGGAGACACGGTCGTCCGGCTCCACAGCGGCGATCCGGCGATCTACGGGGCGGCAATCGAGCAGATGGATGCCCTCGAACACGAGGGTGTCTCAACCTACTTCGTCCCGGGTGTCACCTCGGCGTTCGCCGCGAGTGCGACGCTTCGAACCCAACTCACGCTCAATGAGGTTTCGAACCACGTCGCCTTTACCCGCCCGCAGGGCAAGACGCTGACTCCCGAAGAAGACCACATCAGCGAGTTCGTCGAGATGGGCGATGTGACGACCTGTATCTATCTCGGCACCCACGCTGTTGCCGACACGATGGACCGACTCATCGACGACGGCCACGACGAGGATATTCCGGTCGCTGTGGTCTACCATGCCTCATGGCCCGATGAGGACGTGATGGTTGGAACGATTGGAACGATTGGTGAGATTCTCGAAGAGTCGGGCCACCGCGCCTCGGCGATGGTGATCATCGGCGATGCGGTAACAGGCGCGGGCTACGAGCGATCCTTCCTGTACGATGGCTGGGCAAACCGTGGCGCAGACAGTGACGACGAAGACGATGAGAGCAACGGAGCAGCCGACGCGGACGCGGAGAAAACGGAGACAACACAATGAGCACGGATGACAACACTGACAGTTCTGATGCCGGCGGCCACTGTAGTGTCGCCGACAGCGACGGAGAAGTCGCCGAAGAGATCGCGATCATCTCTTTCGGCCGCAAGATGGAGACTGCAGAAGAAATCAAAGCGGGACTCGACGACCGCTACGAGCAAATCGACATCATCGAGTACCACGGCACGGTGTTCGACGAACACTGGGGCGAGTACGACTGCTTTATCGGCCTGATGGCCAGCGGGATCGCCATGCGGAAGACCGCTCACCTGCTCGACGACAAATGGGACGATCCCGCCATCTGTGTCGTCGACGAGGAACTCACGTGGGCGATTCCCATCACTGGCGGCCACCACGGCGCGAACCAGGTCGCCCAGGACCTGGCGACGATGGGTGCGATTCCGGCGATGACTACGGCCTCGGAGGCTGCGGGCAAGCAGGGCGTCGAAGCGCGAGCAAAGGCGATGGATTCTCACGTCGTCAATGGGCGGTCGACGATCAAAACGAATCTCGCTGTTCTCGACGACAACCTCGGCCCAGTCGCCCGCCTTGACGGCCCCCAGGCCGTCTTGGTCGGCGACGATGTGACCGTACTCAAGCGAAACAAGGACGAGGGAATTGTCATCGGGACCGGTAGCGTTTCGGGTGCCTCGGCGGAGTCGTTTATCTCCGCCTGGGAGACCGCCCTCGCCGAGACCGAGTATGACTTCGAGGATGTCGACTTCGTTGCGACAGCAACCAGAAAGGAAGACGAGGAGGGGTTGCTGGAGGCTGCCCAAGACCTCGACCTTGGCGTGGTTGCCTTTGATAAGGAGACACTGCTTGAGCACGAGGGGCCGACACCGTCGCGTTCGAAGGAACTCATCGGCTGGCCCGGCGTCTCGGAGGCCTCCGCCATCGCTGGCGGTCGAGACCAGGAGCTATTGCTCAAGAAGATCGGCTACGAAAACGAGGTGACGGTGGCGATCGGCCGATGAGCGAGTCAGTCGACACCGCGACCAGTGAGAAACCAGCCGACCTCGGCACACTGTCTGTCGTCGGCATCGGCCCCGGCCTCCCCGACGATATGACCAAACGCGCAAAGGAGGTCATTGAGACCGCCGACTGCGTGATCGTCTCGGACCTCTACCAGGCGTTCCTTCGGGAGGACGGTACCCTCCCGCCAAAAGACCAGGTCGACGACGATGGATTCGTGACCCGTGAGAACGGCCACCAACAGGAGATTATCCGGTCGACGATGGGTCGACAGATCGAACTCGCCAAAGTCGCCTTCGAGCGCGTCCGCGCGGGCGACGATGTGGCCCACGTCTCAGGCGGCGATCCCTCGGTGTACGGCAAATCAGATTTGGTTTTCAAGATGGCCGAAGAGGAAGACGCCACTGACGTTCCAATCGAGATCGTACCCGGCATTACCGCCGCACTCGGCGGCGGGGCGATGG
>LKMJ01001903.1_pt1 | contig 18809 bp, 21 predicted proteins | sample 643391 | NCBI WGS metagenome assembly LKMJ01 (sample SAMN04112250, study PRJNA286221) | soda lake metagenome | biome: soda lake; feature: Kulunda Steppe; material: water; isolation source: sample PL-Br10 brine of Picturesque Lake | place: Russia: Kulunda steppe | collected 2010-07 | reverse complement strand
CTCGCCGATGACGTTAATGTTGTTTGCAACCTGATCTGAGCTGTCCTCACCAGTCTGTTCGGCCTGAGTCTGCAAGAATCCGGCAGTGTTGATCAGCACACCCGCCGCAATGGCGGCAACCAGTACCAGCGCAATGAACACAATCAGTGTTCCAATCCCAACCTGACCGCGATCGTTCCGTTTTATGTAACCTTTCATAGTTGTTTCGTCTGCATAGTTCTGTTGCAGACTTACTCATCTCTTCCTGACTCGTACTAATAAGGGTAATCGCCCAATTATCGGATGTGAAAACGAATCTAAAATCGAGTATATCTAATGATAACAGGCAATACAAGCAGTCTACCACTTCTATTCAGGGGACTATCGAGCGATGCGAACGCAGAATAAATTCTGTTCTGATAACAGTTTTTCGAGTGATTTTCCCTGCTTCAGGGAGCCGTTTCGGTGAGGATACTCGTCACTCGACAGTGCCGACAGGAGCCCAACCGGGAGGATGTCTCAGAAATAGTGCAGCTGTCAGACAACTATCAGACGTCGTACTTGACGATGCTCAGCATGACGAACAACAGTCCAATTGTGAGTAGGCTCGTCTGGACCAGCAGTAGCCAGCGAGGGTTTTCGAATCCAAACAGAAACGCACTGATCAATGTGGCCGCCGCACCGGAGACCGCCAGCGCAAATCCGATCGCGAGAAATAACATCGACGGTCGTGATGTCTGTACGTACGCGCGCAACCCCATTCCCGACATCGTCAGCCCACTGGCGATAAACACCACAGCACTCATCCCATACAGTAGTTCGATCACGGTAGACACTATAAGACCAGTTCTTCCCTCTCTAATTTAAATTCAACTATCCAAGTATAGCTGTTGATAATGGCAGAATTGTGCTGTTTCAGTTGCTGAAATTTGAGACAGCGGAACCAACGGCTGAATGGCTGCTGTTGACTGCCCCCCGTTGATTCAGGACAGAGAGACGACCAGCCGGCTACCGAACGGTTCTGGGTGAGAGACGACGCTGGACAGCGAACAATAAAAAAACGCGGGTGGGGAAAGCGCTAGCCTTCCGAGAGGGTTCGCCAGGCCTCATCGAGGGTGTTGGTCACTTCCTGGCGCTCTTCGATGTTGACAGTGAGCTCCTCACCGAACTCGATGCGCACCGAGTCGACGTTGCGGCGGTAGACTTTGATCCGGCGACGGTCGTCAGAGAGAATATTGTCGTGGAGTTCGAGGAGATCGTTCTCGGTCAACTCGTCGATCCGCCGGTAGCAAGTTGCGATCGGAATCTCTAGCTCGTCGCTCAACTCCTGGGCTGACCGTGGCTCGTCTGTCGCATCCAGGATCTCTGCGCTGTATTTGTTCCCCAGCGTCTGTAGCAAATCCACTGAAGACATCTATTATCAGATTATAAAACAGGATAACCATAAATCTACCGGCCTCTATCTGCCGGTATCAAGAATGTAATATAGAGTATCTAATTGGCAAAAATATAGTGGCAGAAACGCTGGGGGAAGTATTTTCACTCGTAATAACAAGATGAACAGTTCATAAATAAACATGTGCCACCGAGAGAGATTCTATCGCCCCAATACAAACCGAAGCGTCACCCAGACAGACCGTAGCAGAAAAACGAGGTGGGTGCAGGTAGTCGATTGCCGCTCAGATCGGAGAGGTATCTTCGTTCATCATCGAAAAGGCCGAGGCGTTCTGGTGGACCTGGATGCCACCCTCAGCGATCTCCATCGGGAAGATGTCGGTATCGATGTTTTTTTTGCGCATCTTGGCGACCCAGACGTACCGATTGACTCCGGAGTCTGTCGGTGTCTGGAGGAGGTAGATGTTCCCGTCGGTCAGGAAATTCTCCAGGCTGATGTCCGTTTCGGGGAAAATCTTCCCCTGCTCGTTCGTCATCAGTGTCGTGAGATCGTTCTCCGCGAGGATGTCCGTAAACTTGAGCAGGTAGGTTCGCTGTTCGCGTTCCGTATCGAAAAACAGCTTGAACATCGTCAGCGAGTCCAGCACGAGTCGTTCGTAGTTCTCGTCGTCGAGTTCGCTCAACAGTAGATCCAGCGAGGAGCTGAAATCGTTCTCACGAAGCAGTACCTGCTTGTCGTAGATCGTAATCTTCCCCTCGTCGACGTACTGCTGCCAGTTCTCGAAGCCGATCGACTCGGCTGCCTGGCGGAGATCCTCGGCGTTTTCCTCGAAAGAGAGGAAAATCCCCTTCTCGTCGAACATCTCGACGCCGTTGTAGATGTACTGCAAGCCGAGGATGCTCTTTCCAGCGCCAGGGTTGCCGCTAACGAGTGTCGTCGAGTTGTTAACGATGCCACCGTTGAGTATCTCATCCAGTCCGTCGATGCCGGTTTTTGTTTGCTCGATCATGCGTGTACCTGCTGTGGATCGATCCAGATAACAAACTCCCCGTCGTCCTTTTTAATAACACCTTTGATTGCGTCTTTATCTGCTGCTGGTGCCTCGTCGACATCTGCGTAATCGACCTGCACGACCTGTTTAACCTCATCGACCAGCCAGCCAGCCGCACCCTGGTTGTTGACTACCTCCGGGTCATAGACGATAATACGAGTCGCCTCGCGGTCGTCGTCGATCCCGAGCACCGTCTTTGGGTTCACAATCGACGTCGTTCGGCCGCGGAGATCCATCACGCCCTCGATGTACGGTGGCGAGTTGGGAACTGTCGTCAGCTCGCCGATGTCAACGATCTCTGTCACGTAGTCGATGCTCACACAGTAGGTCTCCTCACCGAGTTCGAATTCGAGTACCTGTCCGTTCGTAGATGCCGTCGAGTGGTCCTCCGTGGTAGCTGTCATATCTATCTGGATTTTGCTGGGAAGATAGTCGGAAGCGGGCGTGCTCTGGCCCAGGTTCCGCCTCACCAGTAGCTTCGTCTATGCTGACAGACCTGCCGGCGGAACTTAAATCTGCCCACTGTGCTATCACATTTGATTACGCGGGCGGAGTCTTTATCTGATACTTCCACGGAGTGTGAGACGAATGCAGCCGACGCTCGGACAGCTGGCGGCGGGCAACCACGTGGTGAGTCGACGATGACACGAGCAGTGGTCGCTGATGACTCCCATTTCATGCGGAGTGTCATCTCGGACATCCTCGAAGATGGCGGAATTACCGTCGTCGCACAGGCGCGAAACGGTGTCGAGGCCATCGAGGCCGTCGTCGAACACGAACCGGACGTGGTGACGATGGACGTCGAAATGCCGGAGATGAACGGGATCGAGGCTGTCGAGGAGATCATGGAACGGCGGCCAACGCCAGTGCTCATGCTCTCTGCACACACCGACGAGAACGCAGACGTGACCTTCCAGGCGCTCGATAAGGGGGCAGTGGATTTCTTCACGAAACCCGGTGGCGAGGTGTCGATGGAGATGTCACGGCTCAAAGACCAACTCGCCGAGATGGTTAGATCGGTCGCACAGGTCGATCTCGGTGGCGGCGCGACAACAGCGACCCAGCAGACACAGACTCGCGACCCGACCGATCAGTACATCGAGAACCCGACACTGCTTATTGGCTCCTCGACCGGCGGTCCGAAGATGGTCGAACAGGTGCTGTCCCAACTTCCCCTGGAGGCAGATCTCCGGATACTCATCGTCCAGCATATGCCCGATGGGTTCACGAAACGGTTTGCCGACCGGATCGACGGCGGGACCGACTACGCAGTCAGGGAGGCAAGCGACGGTGATCGCATCGCTGGCGGGGAAGCGCTCGTTGCCCCCGGCGGCAAACACATGGTCATCTCGAACTACGTCAACGGTCGACTCCGTGTCCGGCTGACCGAGGATCCGCCGGTCAACAGCGTGCGCCCAGCAGTCGATCTCACGATGTCGAGCGCTGCAGAGGTGATCGACGATCCACTGACTGGGGTGATCTTGACAGGGATGGGCGAAGACGGCGCAGCAGGGATCACATCGATCAAAGCTGTCGGCGGGGAAACGATTGCACAGGACGAACAGACATCTGCAGTGTTCGGGATGCCAAAACGGGCGATCGAAACGGGCTACGTGGACGAGGTACTCCCGATCAGCGAGATTCCCGAGGGAATCGTACGGACAGTAAAGATGGACACAGCAAACAACGAGGTGAACTAACGATGGACGATCAGTACCTAGATGCCTTCATTCGTGAGAGCGAAGAGGAGATAACGAAGTTGAACAACTCGCTTCTCGAACTGGAGTCGGATCCAGAAAACCGGGAGGCGATGGATCAGATCTTCCGGACAGCACACACGCTGAAGGGTAATTTCGGCGCAATGGGCTACGAGGATGCGGCGGATCTCGCACACGCGATGGAAGATCTGCTTGATGAGATGCGCGATGGCAACATGGAGGTGACGCCAGCGGTGATGGATCTCATCTTCGACGGTGTCGACGGAATCGAGGCGATCGTTGGCGAGATCGAAGAACACGGCGAATCAACACTCGATACGTCGGCGACGGTGGCACAGCTCCGCGAGGTACTCGAAAACGGCGTCGAGGCGGCTGGTGATGCTGTCGACGGTGCGGGCGGTGGTACGCAGCCGTCTGGGGACAACGCCACGGGCGGTGTCGGGACAGCTGTCGATTTTGCTTCGGTCGAGATCGACGAATCGGATGTCGACGAGCAGATCGCATACGCCGAAGTCAGCCTCGGTGAGACGGATATGCCAGGTGTCGACGCGATATTCGCGATGGAGTCAGTCGAAGAAGTGTTCGACATCCTCGCGACCGAGCCGGGCCGATCGGCGATCGAAGACGGCGATTACGAGGAGTATTTTGGACTCTTTCTGGATGCAGAAGATCTCGGCCGAGTCGATGCCGAACTCGGCACCATCAGTCAGATCGAGGAGACGACAGTCGAAGACGTGACCGACGCAGTGTTACAGACCGGTGGCAGTGCGGTCGGTGCTGGCAGAGATGATCACTCCGTCGACGAAATCAAATCCGTCCGCGTCGACGTCGACCAGCTGGATGATCTTCACGGACTGGTCGAACAGCTCGTCACCTCGCGGATCAAACTCCGTCGTGCCGTCGAGGACGAGAATATGGATTCAGCCGAGGAGACGCTGAACGAACTCGACAAGATCACCGCAAACCTCCAGAACACGGTGATGGATATGCGGCTGATCCCACTCAAAAAAGTCGTTGGCAAGTTCCCACGGATGGTCAGGGATCTCTCCCGGGAACTTGGCAAGGAGGTCAGCTTCGAGATCGAAGGCGAGGAGATCGAACTCGACCGGACGATCCTCACGGAGATCTCGGATCCGCTGATGCATATCATCCGGAACTCGCTCGATCACGGGATCGAACCGCCAGACGAGCGTGTCGGAAAGGGAAAACCACGCGAAGGCCAGGTGACACTCCGTGCCTCACGCGAGCGTGATCACGTCAATATTCAGGTGCTCGACGACGGGGCAGGGCTCGATGTCGAGCAGATCAAAAAGAAAGCCATCGAGAAGGAAGTTCGCACGCCAGACGAGCTAGAGACGATGTCGAACTCCGCAATCTACGACCTCGTCTTCCATCCCGGCTTTTCGACGGCAGAGGAGGTGACAGATACCAGCGGCCGTGGTGTGGGGATGGACGTGGTTCACGATACCGTCACCCAACTCGACGGCTCGGTCGATGTCGACAGCACACCTGGTGAGGGCACGACTGTCTCCTTGCGACTGCCAGTGACGATGGCGATTGTCAAAGTACTCTTCGTCCAAGTCGGTGACGAGGAGTACGGCGTCCCGATCAAAAACGTCGACGAGATCACGAGAACAGACAATATGAAACAGGTCAACGGCCGGGACGTGATCAAACACAACAACGAGATCTATCCGATCGTCGATCTCGGTGAGACGTTCAACGTTCCACGGGATGCGGCAACCGATGGTGGGACCGCAGAAGCCGGCAACATGCTCGTTCGCATCCGTGAATCCGAACGACAGATCGCACTCCGGTGTGATGCGGTCAACGCCCAGGAAGAGGTCGTGGTAAAACCGCTCGAAGGCATTCTGAGTGGCACACCCGGACTCTCCGGGACGGCAGTACTGGGCGACGGAAACATCGTCCACATCCTCGATGTGGTGACGCTATGAACAGAACGGACGACGCGTTCGCGAACTTGCTTTCCTTTATCGAGCGAGAGCTCGATTTCGAGTCGTCATTTTACAATGATGCCTACCTCGACCGACGGATCAGCGCACGGATGCGCCGGACCGATACGGACGAGTACCGGGCCTACCAGCGACTGCTCGAACGCGACGATGGCGAACGGGAGAAGCTGCTCGACTCGCTGTCGATCAACGTCACCGGCTTTTTCCGGAACCCAGAAGCCTGGGAGAAACTCCGCCTGGTGTTGCGCGATTTGACGGCCGAGAACCGCCGTGTCCGTATCTGGAGTGCGCCCTGTGCGGACGGTCGGGAGCCGTACTCGATCGCAATGCTCGCAAAAGACGACGACGAGATCCGCGACCGGCGGATCGAAATCACCGCGACCGACATCAATCCAGAGATTCTAGAGGTCGCACGGGCCGGCGTCTACGAGACCTCTCAGACGAGCGACATCGCAGACGAACTCGAACCACTGTCTGACTACGAGAGATACGTCGATCAGCAAGAAAACCGGTTCGAGGTCAGAGACGAGGTCAAGAAGATGATCTCCTTCGAACAGCACGACCTCATCCGCGGCGATCCAAAACGGGATTTCGATCTCGTGCTATGTCGAAACCTGCTCATCTACATCGACGCCTCGTTCAAGGTCCCGATCTTCGAGACGATCCGTGGCTCGCTCCGGACGGATGGCTATCTCATGATCGGAATGACCGAGACCTTGCCGACGGAGTGTCGCAACGATTTCGAATCAGTCCACAAACAACAGCGGATCTACCGGCGAAACTAATGTCGCTCTTTCAGTACGAACGGGACGGAAACGCCCAGGCGATCATCGAGGCGTTACACGGCGCCTCCAGTACGGAGGTCAGAAAACGGGCAGCGGAGATGCTCGGCAGAATGGACGAACACGACGACCGTGGCGATATTATCACTGCGCTGGTCCGTGCCGCCCAGGAGGACGAGGCTGATGTGGTCGTCGCAGCCGCAATCGACGCACTCGACGAACTCGGTCAGGAGGCACTCGAACGGCTGATCACGAGCATGGCCGATCTCAACCTGAGCGAAGAGACCGCAGACTGGAAAAAGGCAAAGGCGTTCGTGCGAGCACTGTCGGCCGACATTCCAGAGCTGCGGATGGCTGCGGCGAACGCGATCGGCGAGTTAGGGGTTCCAGACACCATCCCTGCACTCGCAAAGCGGTTCGAGGATTCAGATCCACGTGTTCGTGCACGCGCGGCGCGAGCCTGTCGAAACATCGGTGATGCACGTGCGACAGATGCACTGACGGGACTACTTACAGATCCAAGCGGCGAGGTGCGTCGGGAGGCTGCAGAGGCACTTGGCCGGATCGGTAACAGACAGGCCCTACAGGCGCTGCTCCAGCTGTACGACGACGACAACGAGCAGGTGAGACGGATCGCTGTTCGTGGCTTTGGCAAGTTCCGAAACGACCGTCCAGTCGAGTATCTTGCGAGCGCAATGGTAGACGAATCCGCCGCAGTCCGCCGGACTGCTGTCTTTTCGCTTATCGAGTTACTCTCGAACGTGCCGACCGAACAGAGCCACCAGATCCGCGAAGCCGTCGTCGAGCAACTCGCCGAGAGCGAACAGGAAGATAGATCCGTTGTCGATCCGCTCGTCGAGATTCTAAACGCAGGGACGAAAGCGACACAACGGCGAAACACTGCCTGGCTGCTCGGACGGATTATGGAGGGCGAGACGAACCGCGAAGCGATCGACGCACTCGTCGAGACGCTCGAAGACGGCGGAACGATGACAAAGCAGTTCGCAGCGACGAGTCTGGCGGAGATCGGAGCCACGTACACCGAAAAACAGCTGCTCGCGCTGGCACGGGACTCGAATCAAGACACCAAGGCCCGCGCACAGGCCGTGTTTGCACTCGGCAAGATCGGCGACGAGGACACCGCAGAAGAGATCGAACGACTGCTCGACGAGACAGAGGACGACCAGGTCCGCAAACGGGCCTTTTCGGCGCTCTCGAAACTCGGCGGGCAGGCCCAGCCCTAAGCCAATGATTAATACCGACTCACACCCAACCGAACACCATCGAACACAGAGATGAGCAACGGCGAAAGCACACTGGCCGACCAGAAGGGGAAGTTCACACAGGTCGTCAAAGACGGGAAGAAAGTCCCCGATGTCGAGTGGATCCCTGGCAGGATCCTGCTGTCTGATAAGCGGCTGGTGCTTGCAAGCAACCAGGGGAAACGAACGATCCCGCTGTCGAAAATCGCAACCATCAAAACGAGAGACGATGCGAGTCAGCCGTTTGCGAACGTCTCGAGCTATCTCTCCTTGCAGGTCGGATCAGATGTCACACTCGTTGCCCCACAGGAACACGAGGAGTTCGAACACGAGCTGTACAGTGCATTACTGGATGGAGAGATCGTGATCGTCAAACATCCGGCTGTCAAGGGTGGCGTCATCCAGGATGCAGAGTGGCAGAAAGGGCGGATGGCAGTCGACGAAGAGCTCGTCGGGCTCGCACTCGCAAACGGACAGTTCATCGAAGTCGAGACAGACGACGTGGGCTCGGTCGAGCGACAGAAAGGTGAGGTGCTTGACAGAGAGCGGCTCTATCTCGAGGTCGAACACACGGTCGGCTCGACCGCTGTCGAGACACACATCTCCGGCGACCACCAGGAAGTGAACATCCTCGCCGGACTCCTTTCCTCGAACGAATCGAACGACCCAGCGGAAATCGAACTCTCCCCGGAAGAACAGGAGGTGGTGATGGCGCTGTATTCGGGTGTCTCGCCGTTTCAGATCCCACAGTTCGTCGGGATGGATGTCGACCGTGTCGAGCAGATCTACGACCAGCTCATCGAACAGGGTGTGCTCGAACTCGAACGCGAGCGCCGGGATGTCGAACTCAAAGCCCGTGGTCGAAACGTCGCCAGCGAGGCGATGGGCGAAGAATAAAAAGCAGGCAATATCAGGGGTTTTCGAGGTACTATCCTCCCAGCGTCGCCGGCTTGCCTTACATTACCTTGCGACACAAGTAGGTGCCGTGGAGGTCAGTGAACTTGCCGATCAGGTCGCTGTACTGGAGGGTAACCATACCCAGAGCCACTACGAACGGATCTGTACGAGTCTCATCCACGTCCACGTGCCGAAGTTAGTCGATACTGGGATACTCGTATACGATCCGGGAGAAGAGACAGTCACTCTGTGTGACGGGGCCGGCGAGCTGACTCCGTATCTTGATCTCGCCGCGAAAGACGACATCTGTTGACCGGAGTTCGTCCCAGTCGGTTCGACTCTCCGGAACGGATCAAACGTTCACATCTTCCAGATACCGGTTGACGACGATCTGCCCTTTTGGCGTGAGCCGCGTGCCGGATGCGGAGTCGACGACCAGCTCTTTCTCGTCGAGCCGGTTGAGGATCATCGTCACGTTCGACGGATCCGTATCGACAATTCCGGCGAGCGAGACGCCTTCCTGCCCGCCGCCAGAGTAAACCGCAGTCAGGATCTCTTTTTCGTCTTCCGAGATCTCGACGTTTTTCAGCTCGTTTATTAACTCGGTGTACTCGATCCGGAGATACCGGCCGAGGATGATCATCATCCGCCGGGAGTTAAGCGCGACCATCGTCACCATCGCTTCGCCAGCGGGCATGTGCTGGAACTCGATAACCGGCTGTTCCCGGCCATTGATCTCACGCATGGTGCGTGAGAACTCGGTCACTGTTGCTAGCGTGATCTCGACAGTGTCGTCGCCTCTGAACTGCACGGTCCGTGGCCGAAGATAGAGTCGGGCGGGAACGAACGATTCGTCGGTGACACGACCACCGATTCGTGCCGGATGTTTGACCCGTATTTTCGTGCCGTTCAGCACCGCCTTGAATAGGACAGTGGAGAACTTCTCGATCGTACTGTCATCAGCCTCGATGACAGCCTTGTGCTGTTTCCCTTTGAGTTCGAAGGCGATCGTCACCGTCGATTCGAAAAAGCCCTGGATGTCGTCGGGAACGTGTCCAACGGCGATGTCGACGATCTTCGACAGCGGAATCGTTAGCCTGTCGGTGCTGTTGACTGCGAGAACGAGCCGTTTCTGGCTCAGGAGCACTCTACCCTGTGTCGGTTCAGCGCGGGTCGCAACGCTCGAGTCGAACTGCGCGACGAAATCCGCGATGACTGATTCCGACATGTCGTTGAACACGCGCAAGCGAGCGCGACTGTCTCCAAGGATGGCGTGTGTGATCAAAAGTGTGACGGCACCGCCCGAGCGCCGAACTCAGGACTCTTCGACGGATTCAGCGATATCCGTAAGCGATGTGTTCGGCTTCGCTGTCGCCTCGTAGACGACACGGCTGCCGGGTTCGCGCACCCCGTAGGCGTAGCCCTCGGTGATGACATCGAGGACGAGTGTCGTCCCGGGGCCAAACCCGTTCGCGTCGAGCCAAGCACCCAGACGGTCCTCGCCGTCGTCTGACCGGGCGAGTCCGCGGTTCTCGAACGCACCGCGGATAATTGGCTCGTCGGTCAGTGTCGACTCAACGTTGGCGTACAGCTGTTCACCACCGACCGACAGCGAGACGATATCCCCGACAGCACAGGTTACCGCCTTGGGGAGCGGCAGCTGTGATCGACGGGTCCGACCGACCGGTTCGAGTGCTACCCGGTGTGAATCGACAGCGTCGTGATCCGACGGGATCGCGTCGCCCATCTCACTCGTCGTCGAGCAGCTCAGCCACGTCACCCGAGCCATGCGACGTGATCCTGGCGTTGATCTGGCGTGTTGCGTCGCTGACCTCGCGACCGCGGACGGTGACACGTTTGCGTTCGCCATCTTTCGACGGTTTGAAGCCGACACCGCCTTCGAGCAGGATCGCTTTGAGGTTTGCACCTTTGACATCTGACCGCATCGGTCGACCGGCGTTATCCGAGCCGCCGGTAAGTTCGAGCGTAAAGCCATCGAGTCCGACTGCACTACCCTCGACGTCGTCGCCAAGCTCTTTGCCAATGAATCGGTTTGCGTCCTGATCCGAGACCTCTTTCTGGTATGTCATCCCCGTTTCCGGGTCGGAAACGGCAACGGTAAATTCGGCCATACTGGTAGGGAGTGAATCCCTGATAAAAAGCCCGTCGAAGTGTCCGCTGCAGTACCGGCAGGAATGGGACCGATGCAACCTATTTTCAGCGATCCGTCCCTGTGGCCTGTATGTTCACAATCAACATCGACGACTGCATGTTCGAACTGAAAGACGGCGCGATCAAACACATCGGCGCGTCGAACAAATCCGCGACCGCAAAGCTCTACGATATCGAATCTGTGGATGTCAGGGAGTTCGGCGACGAACGGGTCAAGATTAGCTGTGAAGACGACAGCTCGAACACAGTGGAGATCGCACTCGATCCAGAAGACGCACACCACGTCGCACGCGAGATTGAACGACTTGAGGAAGAAAGCGGCATTTTCGAGTAACAGCTGCCGTTCGTATGAAAGAGAAACACACACTCGTATGTCGGTCCAAGCCGGTACGTTTAAGCCCGCGGTGCCACCGGATATGAGTATGAGCGATACCGGGAACAGACCACTTGACGTACTCGAGACAGCAGTTGGTGAGCCCGTCACAGTCCATCTCAAAGACGGTGAAGTGTACGAGGGAGAACTCGCTGGCTACGACCAGCACATGAACCTCGTCGTCGAGGACGAAGACACAACGATTATACGCGGGGATAACGTCGTATCGATACGTCCATGACGACTGGAACGTCAAGCCAGGGCAAAAAGAACATCACCACACACGTGAAATGCCGCCGCTGTGGCGAGAAGTCATATCACGTGAAAAAGAAAGTCTGCTCATCGTGTGGGTTCGGAAAATCGGCAAAACGCCGTGACTATGCCTGGCAAAGCAAATCTGGCGAATAAAATGCACGAAAAGTGCGGCGTCGTTGGCATCTCGCTTGCGGATAGAGATGCTGCGCGGCCGCTTTATTACTCACTCTACGCCCTGCAGCACCGCGGCCAGGAGTCTGCGGGGATCGTTACCCACGACGGCTTCCAGCAGCACGAGCACGTCGAGATGGGGCTGGTCGGTGACGCCTTCGATCCCGACGATCTGGATACGCTGAACGGTTCGAACGGGATCGGCCACGTTCGCTACCCGACCGCCGGCAGCGTCAACGCCTGCTGTGCACAGCCGTTTTCTGTCTCCTTCAAAAGCGGCTCACTCGGGCTTGCCCACAACGGCAACCTGGTCAACACCCAGGAAGTCCGCGAAGAGCTCGCGGGTCTTGGCCACGCGTTTACCTCGACGGGCGACACCGAAGTGATCGCCCACGACCTGGCGCGAAATCTGCTTGAGGAAGATCTGGTTCGCGCCGTCAAATCGACGATGGGTCGAATCCATGGCTCCTATTCGCTGACGATCATGCACGACGAGACCGTAATGGGAGTGCGAGATCCACAGGGCAACCGACCGCTCGTCCTCGGTGAGTTGGACGACGGCTACGTGATCGCCTCCGAGTCGGCAACGATCGATACGCTCGACGGCGAGTTGATCCGGGACGTCGAACCCGGCGAGCTGATCGTTTTGAAACCAGACGGGAGCGGCTACGACAGCTACCAACTCGGGAACGCCGACCAGACGGCACACTGCTTTTTCGAGCACGTCTACTTCGCGCGACCGGATTCGATCATCGACGAAGAGCTCGTCTACGAGGTCCGTCGTGATCTCGGCCGCAAGCTCTGGGAGGAGTCCGGAATCGAGACCGACGTCGTGATGCCGGTCCCCGACTCGGGCCGATCGTTCGCCTCGGGATATGCCGAGGCAGCGAGCGAAGACGGTGCACGCACGGAGTTCGCGGAAGGGCTGATGAAAAACCGCTACGTTGGCCGAACGTTCATCATGCCAACCCAGGACGAACGCGAGCGTGCGGTTCGACTGAAGCTGAATCCGATCAAATCGACGATCGAAGGCCGGACGGTAACGCTGATTGATGACTCGATCGTTCGGGGGACGACCTCGACACAGCTCGTCCAGCTGTTGCGTGATGCCGGTGCCGAAGAGATCCACGTCCGGATCGGCTCACCGAAGATCGTCGCGCCGTGTTATCTCGGTATCGACATGGCGAGTCGCGATGAGCTAATCGGTGCGGATCGGACGACCCAGGAGATCTGCGAAAAAATCGGTGCAGACTCGCTTTCGTATCTCTCCATCGAATCGATAACAGAAGCACTCCACAGTGATCACGACGAGCTGTGTCTTGGCTGTGTCACCGGTGAGTATCCGTACGATGTCGAGGGGGAAGCAACTGACCGAGATGTCTCACGACCAGTGATCGGCAGCCCACAGAGCGCCGACGATTAGCTACGTTCTTTTCTCGGCTGGGAGCGAAACGACAAACACGGCACCAGCGTCTGGCTCGGTGAGTCGGAGCTCTCCATCGTACCGATCGACGATCAGTCGCGCAAAGTACAGTCCGAGCCCATCACCCTCGCTTTCCGGCCCGCGCGTGTTTGGCTCGAACAGCTGCTCCCGGGGAAGCGCCACCCCAGGCCCAGTATCCACAACCTCGACTGTGAGTGTCTGCTCGCTGCTGGTGACCACGACCGAGACGTCGCCATCACCGTGGCTCGCACTGTTGTCGAACAGCTCGACGAATGCGAGATGTAACAGGTCCGCAGCAACGACCGTCAGCTCTGTCTCGATCTCCATCTCGACAGCAAGTGCTGGATTCTGCTCTTGTGCGACCGCACTTGCGTGTTCGATGACGGCCGAGATCTCTCGTTCGGTGTCGTCACTCGTGTGTGTGAGGATGTCGACGAGCGTCTCGATACGGTCGACAGTTCGTTCCATCTGATCGCAGTGATCGAGGATCGGATCGGTAGCCGTCTCGGGCCCAACCCGTCCTGAGGCCAGAAGCTGTGTCTGGCCGCTGATCACGCTCAGGTTGTTCAGAATCTGATGGCGAAGGATACCAGTGAGCGTCGAAAGCGTCGCCTGTTGATCGTCGAGAAACTCCCGACGTGCGCGCTCTCTGCCAGCCTGGGCAGCCAGGGTGCGCACGCGAACATCGTAGTACCCCATCACAGCGCCACAGAGGGCCCCGATACTCAGGATGGTCAGAAACAAAAGCGCCGTCTCGAAACTTGTGTCGACGGTGCCAGCAGCGACGACACCCCAGGTACCGATCGCTGCTGCGACGAGCACCGCGAGACTCATCCAGCCGAGAATGCGTCCGAGTTGCGTTGGGTCACGGACCGCGAGTGCAATCTGTGAGCCAATCGCGATCAGCGCCAGGCTGGCAACGACGAGTGCACTTCCCTGGAGGAGCTCCTCCCCTGACAACTGGCCATCGAGCAGCAACGAGCTAACCCCACCGGCGAGCATCACCGCGCCGAGCACGCTGATAGTATAGCGCCACCACTCCCCCATCAGCTGTTCGCGGAGCCCCTCGGCCATGCAAACTGCGGTAATGCAGCGGGAAAAATAAGCGTTATCGGGCTACCTGTAACTACCATATCAGAAACTGAACAGTAAATAGGTTTAATACACCGGCAACACCCACATGGAAACATGAGCGATTCACAGGCGTATGAAGAAGTCACAGTCGCCTCGGATGGGGTAATCATCGTCAAACGGTTCGAAGAAGACGAGTTTCCGGTCCCGGCGATTGCGTTCGAGTTCGAATCCGAGCGTGAGGAGGACGTCACGGTTCGGATGAGTGATACGGTTCCCGACGGGATCGAGGTCGAAGATCTGGGCTTTCATCCCGAATACGGCAGCGAGTTCTGGACAATAAACGACGAGACGATTACCTTCGAGCGCGAGCTCGAAGCCGGGGGATCGTACACGACAGTGTACGGAATTCGCGCAACAGGAAGCGACGATGTCCAACAGTTTCTGACCGAACCAGTAATCGAGGAAGTCGACCCACCGCTACCGGAAGACGCCGACGACACCGTTGTCCCCGAATCCGGCGACGACGTCGTCAAAGACGCGATCGCGGGCGATGGCGAAATACCCGGTCTCGAAGACGATGACGACGGTGGAGACGACAGTGCCGAGGACGTAACGCTCAACCTGAACGATCCAAACGAACAAGAAGAATCGGAAGCGGAGGCTGACGGAGAGTCCGACTCAACAGAGGGCGAGGGCGGTGGAACAGTTACACTCGCGGGGGGAAGTCTCGCAGGCGCGCTGGCAAACGAGATCCGGGAACAGAACGTCTCAGGAGAGGATCTGAAACTGTTGCGGCGCGCACTCGACGTGGCCGCAAAAAACGATGGTGTCAACCAGGCACGGATCGAACAGCTCCAGAGCGATATTTCCGATCTCCGTGCGTATACGGGCGCGCTCGAAACGTTTTTAGAAGAGAATGGGACCGGCGACGAATTAATTAGAGAGTTCGAAACAGAGCTTGAGTCCTTCGACGACCGGCTTCAGTCTGTGCAATCGGAGATCGAATCCAACAGCGAGCAGGTCGAGACCGTCAGTGGCGAACTCGAATCGGTACAGGAGACAGTGTCCGCGGTCGACGAGGAGGTCGATTCGATCGGGGAGGAAGTTGATTCGGTGAGCGGTGAGATGGAGTCAGTGAGTGAAGAAGTCGAGGGCGTCAGTTCGGGGCTTGCAGAGCTTGAAGAGTCGGTTTCGGAGATCGAGGGGACCGTCGAGGAACTCGAATCGAAAGTATCCGAGGGAGACATTGCAGAGCAGATCGAAGATATTGAAGCAGAGATCGAGTCACTGCAAACCTGGCAGGAACAGATCAAATCGACCTTCGGTGGGTAGAGGGCAAACGGCTGGATTCTTATATCAGGGCGTCTGAATCCAAGCCAATGAGCGACACGAACAGGGTGAGACAGCGATGAGCGATTCGACCGAGGAGGTCAAAGCCTACACTGTCAGACTCGAACTCGTCGACCGGCCGGGTGAACTCCTCCGGGCGCTCGAACCGATCGCCGAGCAGGGTGGGAATCTACTCTCTATCTTTCACGAGCGGGGAAATCTGACACCACGCGGTGATATTCCAGTCGAGGTTGATCTCGAAGCGAACCCCGAACAGTTCGACGACATCGTCGACGCGCTTCGGGACAATGGAATCAACGTCATCCAGGCCGGCGCAGAACAGTACAGCGAAGAGCTGGTTATCGTGCTGGTCGGCCACCTCGTCGACACGGATCTCTCGCATACGCTCTCGCGGATCCAGGAGGAGACTGGCTCCTCTGTCCAGGACTTTTCGCTTTCGGCACCGAAAGGCGACAGCGGCGAGTCGAGTGCACGACTCCGGCTTGCGACCCAGAGCGGGCAGATTGACGAGACGCTCGGCGCAGTCCGCGAGGTCGCGACCGATAAGGGACTCCGTGTGATTGAACCACTCCCGGGGGGTGAGGCATGAAACTCGCAGTCATCGGTGCGGGCGCAGTCGGCAGTTCGGTTGTCGAACTCGCTTCCGAGTACGGCCACACGGTGACCGCAGTGGCTGACTCCTCGACGGCAGCCGTCGACCCTGACGGGATCGATGTCGCGGAGACACTGGACCGAAAACGGTCTGACGGCGTCGTCGGCGACGAGACAGTTGACGCTGCACTCGACGCGGAGTACGATGTGCTCGTCGAGGCGACACCGACAACGCTTGGCGATGCCCAGCCAGGCTTTGGCCACGTCGAACACGCGCTTGCCCGTGATCGACACGTCGTTCTCGCAAACAAAGGTCCCGTTGCAGAACGGTACGGCGAACTCCAGTCACTCGCTGCGGAGAGCGCGGGCGAGATCCGGTTCGAGGCAACCGTCGGCGGTGCGATCCCAATCCTCTCGACAATCGCGGATTTCGATGCGAAACACATCACGGCTGTTCGTGGCGTCCTGAACGGAACGGCGAACTTTATTCTCTCACGGATGGCCGCCGAAGGACTGGGATACGAACACGTCCTCGCGGAGGCCCAGGACCTGGGCGTTGCGGAAGCGGACCCCGCCTTCGATGTTGAGGGGACAGATGCCGCCCTGAAATGTGTCATCATCGCGAACGTGCTGGGTGGAGGGAACGGCGCGTACACACTCGAAGACGCGATGGTGGAGGGGATCCACGAACTGCCTGCGAGCGCACTGGAGCTTGCAAAAACCGATGGCCGGACGATCCGACTCATCGGCGAAGTCAACGACGACGGAGTCCGTGTCAGCCCACGACTCGTCCCCGAAAGCAGCGCGCTCGCTGTCACAGGCACCCGAAACATCGTCCAGCTCGAAACGACACATGCGGGCCAGCTCAACATCTCCGGCCGCGGCGCGGGCGGTCCCGAGACGGCGTCGGCGATCTTCGCAGACATCGGTCGGCTCACCGAGTAACCACCCTGATCTGCACGCAAATCGAGCTTTTCACCCGACAGATCTGTCGAAAACCGAGAGACACGAGTCGATCCACCCCCTCCGTGGGAGTAGCTAACAAAATCACCGGACGGCGTTGAGATTGTATCGAAATGATTTTATGAACCACCACGTAAAGAATCCGATATAGCGCCTCTGCGCGTGAGATACATAATGAGCGACAAACCACATCAGAACTTGGCCGTCATCGGCCACGTTGACCACGGAAAGAGTACACTGGTCGGACGACTCCTGTACGAGACCGAAAACGTACCGGAGCACGTCATCGAGCAGCACAAAGAAGAGGCAGAAGAAAAAGGCAAAGGCGGATTCGAGTTCGCCTACGTGATGGACAACCTCGCAGAAGAGCGAGAGCGTGGTGTCACGATCGACATCGCCCACCAGGAGTTCGACACCGACGAATACTACTTCACGATCGTCGACTGTCCTGGCCACCGCGACTTCGTCAAAAACATGATCACTGGCGCGAGCCAGGCAGACAACGCTGTGCTCGTCGTCGCGGCCGACGACGGTGTCCAGCCACAGACCCAGGAGCACGTCTTCCTTGCACGCACCCTGGGCATCGGCGAGATGATCATCGCGGTCAACAAGATGGATCTCGTCGACTACGAAGAGTCAAGCTACAACGAGACCAAAGAGGAAGTCGAGGGGCTGCTCAAGCAGGTCCGCTTCGACACTGACAGCGTCAAATACATCCCAGTTTCGGCATTCGAAGGCGACAACATCGCCGAGGAGTCCGACAACACGGGCTGGTACGACGGCGAAATCCTGCTCGAAGCACTCAACAACCTGCCAGAGCCACAGCCGCCAACGGATGCGCCGCTGCGACTCCCAATCCAGGATGTCTACACGATCTCCGGGATCGGTACGGTTCCTGTTGGACGTGTCGAGACAGGTATCCTGAACACGGGTGACAACGTCTCCTTCCAGCCATCGGATGTCGGTGGCGAAGTGAAGACCGTCGAGATGCACCACGAAGAGGTGCCAAAAGCAGAGCCCGGTGACAACGTCGGATTCAACGTCCGCGGCATCGGCAAGGACGACATCCGCCGTGGTGACGTCTGTGGTCCAGCTGACGACCCGCCATCGGTCGCCGAGACCTTCCAGGCACAGATCGTCGTCATGCAGCACCCAAGCGTGATTACCGCCGGCTACACGCCAGTGTTCCACGCCCACACGGCACAGGTCGCCTGTACCGTCGAGTCCATCGACAAGAAGATCGACCCAGCCTCGGGTGAGACCGCAGAAGAGAATCCGGACTTCATCCAGTCCGGTGACGCCGCAGTCGTGACGGTGCGACCGCAGAAACCGCTCAGCATCGAGCCATCCGGAGAGAT
>LKMJ01001902.1_pt1 | contig 18815 bp, 17 predicted proteins | sample 643391 | NCBI WGS metagenome assembly LKMJ01 (sample SAMN04112250, study PRJNA286221) | soda lake metagenome | biome: soda lake; feature: Kulunda Steppe; material: water; isolation source: sample PL-Br10 brine of Picturesque Lake | place: Russia: Kulunda steppe | collected 2010-07 | reverse complement strand
CGTGCCCCCACCTCCTTGGGCCCGACCTGCTTGGACCTCAACTCCTCGGACCTCATCTGCTTGGACTCGACCTCCTCGGAATCGCTTGGAGCCGACCTCCTCGGAGCCGACCAGGAGCGCCACGTTGCGGAGCCAGGCACGCAGACGAGCGTCCATCCATCCCGACGTAGCGACCCCCAGCCCGACAGGACGAGCGGGCACATCGCCTGCCAACTTCCGAAAGTAGTGCTACCTACGGAGCGTGACGCTCCGGGACGTGGAAGACCATGAAGACCCTGCCCGATGGGGCGAGGGGGAGGATCCAGATGACCACCGATACGGCACGAGACAACAGCACCACACCGTCAGCGGCGGTCGATCGCCGCAGCGTCGAGGAGCGTCGGCAGCAGCTGATCGATGCGGCGATCGCCGTCATGGCCGAGCGCGGGCTCACCGGCGCGACCACCCGGGCGATCACCGATCAGGCGGATCTCGCGCTGGGCGCTTTCCACTACGCCTTCGCCTCGAAGGACGAGCTGCTGAGTGCGGTCATCGAGCAGGTGGTCGGGGAGATCGATGGCACCTTGGTCAGCAGCCTGGACGCTGCCGAGCCGCGCCCGCATGACCCGGACGGTCAGCCGCTGGTCGTGGAGGTGCTGAGTCGCTTCCTCACGCGGACGTGGGAGTACTTCACGACCACGGAGCAGCTCCAGCTCGCGCAGTACGAGCTCACCCTCTACGCCCTGCGTGATCCGGCGTTACGTCACCTGGCGAGCGAGCAGTACGACCTCTACACCGCAACCGTGGCGCACGCCCTGGGCGAGCTGCCCGCAGAGGTCGGTGACGACACGGCCCGGGAGTTGGGACGCTACGTGGTCGCCACCATCGACGGTCTGCTCCTGCAGTGGCTGGTCGAGGGGGATGCCGAGGCCGCACAGCTGCGATTGCAGCGCTACATCGCCACGCTGCCGGCGATCGTGCAGGCGCACTGCGATCCGCTGGACTGAATCGCCTACGACCTCCGGGACCAGGGCGCACGACGCCGGGCACCGTGGTCGATCACACGCCCAACGTGCGCCCGATGATCTCCTTCATGATCTCGTTCGTCCCGCCGTAGATCCGCTGGACACGAGCGTCCACATAGGCACGGGCGATCGGATACTCACGCATGTAGCCGTAGCCGCCGTGCAGTTGCACGCAGGCGTCGACCACCTCACCCAGGAGATCGGTCAGCCACCACTTGGCCATCGCAGCGTCCTCGACGCTGAGTTGGCCGTCGTTGTGCAGCATCGTGCAACGGTCGGCGAACTGCTGGCCGATCGTGATCCTGGTGTGCATCTCCGCGAGCTGGAACCGGGAGTTCTGGAAGGAGCCGATGGGCCGCCCGAAGGCCTCGCGCTCCTTGCAGTAGGCCAGGGTGGTGTCGAAGGCAGCCTTCGCGCCGGCGATAGCGGCGATGCCGATGCCGAGCCGCTCCTGGGGCAGGGCCTGCATGAGATAGACGAAACCCTGGCCCTCCTCACCGAGCCGGTTCTCCGGGGGCACGCGCACATCGGTGAAGAACAGCTCCGCGGTGTCCTGGGCGTGCATCCCGATCTTGTCGAGCTTGCGGCCGCGCTCGAAGCCCTCCATCCCGCGCTCCACCACCACCAGGCTGATCCCGCCGTGCGTGGACGTCGGGTCGGTCTTGGCGCACACGATGACCAGGTCGGCCTGGATGCCGTTGGTGATGAAGGTCTTCGCACCATTGAGCAGGTAGCTGCCGTCGTCCTGGCGGATCGCGGTGGTCGACATCGATGCGAGGTCCGAGCCGGTCCCCGGCTCGGTCATGGCGATCGCGGTGATCAGCTCACCAGAGGCCATGGGCGGGAACCAGCGCTGCCGCTGCTCCTCGGTGGCGTGGGCGAGGAAGTAGGGCACGATCACGTCGTTGTGCAGGGGGAAGCCCACACCAGACGCGCCGACCTTCGCGAGCTCCTCGGTGACGATCACGTTGTAACGGAAGTCAGGGACCCCGCCGCCGCCGTACTCGGCCGGCACGTCGGTACACAGCAGTCCGAGCGCGCCGGCCTTGGTCCACAGCTCGCGGGGGACGCAGCCGTCACGCTCCCACTGCTCGTGGTGTGGCACGACCTCGTCCGCGACGAAGCGCGCGACCAGATCCCGGAAGCCGTCGTGCTCCTCAGTGAAGATGTCCCGCTGCACCCTGCACCCCTCCCACATCTGCGGAACGAACTTGGAATATACGTTCCGGAATGGCGGGACGGTAGCGAGCCCCTGGCCGCGCTGCCGCATCCGACCAGCGGTGTTGCAGGCTCCGCGGCCGGCGCAGGCCGATCACCGGGGTGTGCGGCCTATCCCCGCCGTTGCGCGGCCCGCACCAGCGGGCGCGATGGCGACCTCTTGGTGCACAGAACCGGCCACCGGTGGCCGGAAACGTGCACCAAAACCCCCACGAAGGGCTCCCGGTGCACAGAACCGGCCACCGGTGGCCGGAAACGTGCACCAAACCCACCAGGGCACACCGCGGGGCCGCCAGCACGGCCCCCGAAGGCCGCGTCGCCACTGCACAGCCCCAACCGTGCGCGGCTCAGACCGGCAGACGCCACCCGACGACACCCGACGCCACCCGACGACACCCGAGGCCACCCGACGACACCCGAGGCAGCCCCGCTCAGACCGGCAGGTGACACCCGACCACACCCGAGGCGGCGGGGGGCACGGCCCGCGACACCGGGGCGGCCACAACCACCCGCTCCCCGCCCGTGGTCACCCGCACCCCGACGCCATGGACGTCGTTGAGGACGGCACCATCGTCGTCGGTGACCTCGGTTGGCGCCAGCAACTCGATGTGGTCACCGGTGGCCACATCCATCACCAGCACCCCGGGCTGACCACCGACGGCGACATGGGGGTCGCCCGACAACGGGTTGGGGCCTCGCTGGGTGACGTAGGCGAACCGGCCATCCGGTGAGAAGTCGAGGATGTCCGGTGTGTCACCCGCGTCGAGGGAACCCACCACCTCGAAGCTGTCGGCATCGATGACCTGTCCGTTGTGCGAACCGCGGTTGACCTGCCAGAAGGCCGAGCCGTCGGGGGTCAGCCGGACGCCGTGGGCGTCGATGCCCTCGGATGACGCGGTCTGCACCACCGACAGATCCTCGGTGTCGAAGACGTACCACTCGCCCTCGCTGTCCTCGCGCTCGACGCCGAACAGCCCGGACCAGTTGGCCACGGCCCGCTGACCGTCTGCGGTGAAACCGATGCCGCAGTTGGCACGGATCTCGGTCGGGTCGTAGGCGTGCACGACCTCGGCGCTGGCAGGATCGAACACGAACAGTCCACCCTGCTCGGTACCGGGACCCAGCGTGATCCAGGCGCGACCCTCGTCGTCGTAGTCGTGGCACACCGGGGAGAAGGACGGCCAGTCGTAGCCGGTGCTGGCCAACAGCGGCTCGACGTCGACGGTCCGGCCGACGCGGAAGCTCGGTGCCTGCGCATCGAGGTCGAGGGGGATCTCCACCAACTGCTCCGCACCGATGGCTGCGACCCACACGGCGTCATCATTGGGGGTCACGGCGGCCATGTGGGTACCGGCACCCGTCGGCAGAACCGCCTCCACGCTGCGCTCGACAGCGTCCAGGACGATGGTGACGCCACCCGCGGTGGCCGCGACGAAGGCGTAGCGACCTTGCGTGTCGAAGTCGATCATGTGGGGCACGGTGCGGCCAGCCTCGGGATCGAAGTCAGGGGCAACCTCCCGCAGGGCGGCGGGTGTCACATCGATGACCGCCACCTGCTCGTGATCGGCGTCATAGATGTGGATCCGGTCGGTGCCCTGGTCGAGGGACCAGACCTCGTGGGCCAGCTGGTCGTCGGCGGACGAGCACGCTGCGACGAGCAGCGCGGCAGCAGCAGTCAACAGGAGCCGGGTCGCACGGGATGGAGTGGTCACGGCAGTCACCTTCTGGGTACGGGTGGGTGCATCGCGGCCGGCCAGGTCGGCCAGGGCCACAGGCCAGATCGGCCAGCGCCACCGGCCACCTCGGCCAGCGCCACCGGCCACCTCGGTCAGCGGCACAGGCCGGATCGGCCAGCGCGGTGGCGGACGCTACGCAGCCAGACGCACGTCGACCCGCACCACCGTGACAACCGTGCGAACCCCCGGGCTGGCGGCGACGGAGAGCGAGCCAGGATCGACGGCCCGCCCCGAGGCCCACCCGGTCGTCACCAGATGCCAGCGCGATCGATCGCGACCACGCCGATCACGGCGAGCACCACCCCGACAGCGACGCGCAGCCAGAGTCGTGTGAGACGCCCTGTTGTGATCTCCGCGCTGTCGTTGCCACTGTCCTCCGCACCGGGGAAGACGCCCGTTCGGTGGTAGCGCAGGAGCGCCGCGAGGGTTCCGATGGCCATGGCGGCACCAACCGCTGCGAAGGTGCCGACCAACAGAAACGCCCAGGATGTCTCGCCCACCGTCACCTCGTCCTCGCGGCGACGGAGCAGTGTAGGCCTGCGTCCGACGTCCACCGACGCCACGGCGTCGAATCACCTGCAGAGCGCAGACAACCCCCTGCGCGTGTTCTCTCCATCTCTCGGCCGGGATCCGGCTACCAGGAGCGCATCATGGCCCGCATCAGCGAACCCCTCGACGTCCCCATCCCCGTCGAGGCCGCCTTCGACCACGTCGCCGACTTCACGACGACCGCGGACTGGGACCCCGGGATCGCTCGTGCCCGTCGGCTCGACGAAGGGCCGATCGGGCTCGGCTCCCGGTTCAGGGTCCAGCTCAAGCTCGGCCTGGTCACCGTCCCACTCGAGTATGAGATCACCGCCTACGACCGGCCGGATCGTGTCGTGCTGACCACCCGTGGTCTGCTCTACCGGGGCGAGGACGATGTGCGCTTCGAAGCCACCGAGTCAGGCACGAGGGTGCACTGGAACGCAACCTTCGCCCTCCGTGGGCCCGGGGCCCTCCTCGATCCCGCACTCGGGGTGGGTTTCCGTCGTACCGCAGCCAAGGCCGTAGCAGGGCTGGAGCGGTCACTGCGGGCGCTCGCCACCAACTGAGACGTGGTGCTCGCAACCCCCTGACGTGACAGCCGGACTGCCTGATCGCCGCACGTATCGCCGTGTCGCCGATCGGTGGCAACCTTGTGGTGAGTGCTGACGTCTCACCGTCCACGGGAGGCGGTACGCCGCACCCCGACCGGCATCCCACGCCCGTGCCGATAGCCCACAGGGCGACGCACCAACACGGTCAACGCGCGGAAGGGAGCACGGACATGCTGACCCGATGGCTCAGAGGCCGCAACGCGGTGGCAGCCGCCGTCACGATGGTGGCGGTGCTGGCGCTGTCCGCGTGTGGCACCGAAGATGACGGCCTCGCCCCCGGGATCGAGCCAGGCGACGACGGCGGTGAGCCCGGCGACCTGGACGGCCCGGACGAGGCCGTGCGCGAGGAGCAGGAGCAGGGAGTGGGCAGCGACACACGCGAGGATGGCGACCCAGGCGAGCAGCCACGTGAGGTCGCCCTCGCGATCGCTGACGCTGCGGACCGGACCGGGGTCGCCCCCGACAGCATCGAGGTCGTGGCCTTCGAGGAGGTGACCTGGCCGGACGGTGCCATCGGCTGCCCGCAGCCGGGAGAGATGTACACCCAGGCCCTGGTGGAGGGCTACCGCGTGTTGCTGGAGGTCGATGGCTCACAGCTCAGCTATCACGGCGCCCGCGGTGGCGACCCGTCGCTGTGCGAGGATCCCCAGGAGCCACTGGAGGAGCGCGGCTGAGCGCTGGAGCTGCGCACCGACCACCACGGACGCTGTTGTCCAGACCACGTCTGCCCGCAGCCGAGCGGCGACCGGTCATCGCACATCGGCGTTGGCCCTGAGCATCAGTTCTGGGTCGGGTCCTGGGGGAAGGTCGCCAGCAGCTTGAGCCCATCGGGTTGGCGACGCAGCACCGCATGCCACAGCCCCGCGGGGTCGTCGCTGAACACGTCGACGGGATCGGCCTCGAGGGGGAACCACGCGCCCTGCTCGATCTCCTCCTCGAGCTGCTCCGGCCCCCAACCCGCATAGCCCGCGAAGATGCGCACCTGCTCGACCTCGGCGGCCGCCATCACCGGGTCCTGGTCGAGGTCGACGAGACGGATGCGGTCCATGATCGCCGGCCCCGCGTCGGGGATGACCACCGAGGTCGTTGCCCCGAGCGCGACCACCGCTGTCGGCTCCACCGGCCCGCCACCGAACACCACGGCGGGGCGCGCCGCGAGCTCCGCCCAGTCGCCCAGGGTGTCCTCCACGGTGACCGAGGATGCGCGGTTGAGCACGACGCCGAGCGCCCCATCCTCGTCGTGATCGAGGATCAGGACCACAGCGCGCTCGAAGTTCGGGTCGTCCAGCGCCGGGGTGGCGACCACGAGTCTGCCGGTGTGCGTGGTGCGCATGACATCCTCCTCACCCGTGAACCTACACCGTGCCTCCCGCTCCAGGCAGGCTGGAGAGGGCCGGACGAGATCGCAAGGGCCGAGCCACACCCTGCAGTGCGCGACGAGGATCAGACCGGTGTGGTCGGCGCGGTGGCGCCTGCGCCGCCGGTGCCACCGCTGTGACCGCGGGCCAGGTTCGCGAACTTGGTGAGGTGGTCGAGGAACGCCAGCTTGACCACGCCGGTTGCACCGTTGCGGTGCTTGGCGATGATCAGCTCCGCGATGCCCTTGTCGGGGCTGTCCTCGTCGTAGACCTCGTCGCGGTAGATGAAGCCGACCAGGTCCGCGTCCTGCTCGATCGAGCCGGACTCACGCAGGTCAGCGAGCTGGGGGCGCTTGTCGGTGCGGGACTCCGGTTGGCGCGAGAGCTGTGACAGCGCGATGACGGGGACATCGAGTTCCTTGGCCAGCATCTTCAGGCCACGGGAGATCTCCGCCACCTCCTGCTGACGGGAGTCCACCCGCCGATGGGACTGCATGAGCTGGAGGTAGTCGACCACGACCAGGGAGAGCCCGTGCTTCTGCTTCAGCCGCCGGGACTTGGCGCGGATCTCCAGCAGGGAGATCGACGGGGTGTCGTCGATGAACAGCGGCGCCTCGGCCAGGGTGCCGAGCGCGTCGCCGAGCTTGCGCCAGTCGGTGTCCTCGAGCCGACCGGTGCGCAGCCGTGAGGAGTCGATCCGCGCCTCGGAGGACAGGAGGCGGTTGACGATCTCCAGCTTGGACATCTCGAGGCTGAACAGCAGCGCCGGCTGTTGCAACCGGGCCGTGGCGAAGTGGCAGACCGCCAGCGCGAGGCTGGACTTGCCCATCGCGGGCCGAGCCGCCAGCACGAACAGGTTCTGGGGCTGCAGCCCGGCTGTGAGCCGGTCGAGGTCATCGAAGCCGGTCGCCAGACCGGTGACCTCAGAGCTCTGCTCGGCCAGCGCTTCGATCTGTTCGAAGGACTGGTTCAGCAGGTCACCCAGCCGCTCGTATTCCGAGGTGGTCGTGGTCTGTGCGACCTCGTAGACCAGTGACTCCGCCTGGTCGACGATCGTGCGCGCATCCTCGGTGCCCTCGTACCCCAGCCGGGTGACCGCGGTTCCGGCATCGATGAGCCGGCGCAGCAGGGCCTTCTCCCGCACGATCCGGGCGTAGTAGGCCGCGTTGGCTGCGGTGGGCACGGCGGCGGTGAGATCGTGCAACGCCGCCGGTCCACCGACCTCATCAAGACGATCGCGCCGAGCGAGCCAGTCGGTGACCGTGACGGTGTCGACTGGCTCACCCTGGCCGTTCAGTTCCCGGACCGCTTCGAAGACCACGCGGTGGGCGTTACGGTAGAAGTCCTCGGGCTGCAGCGACTCGACGGCATCGGTGGCTGCGCCCCGTGAGAGCAGAGCGGAGCCGAGCACCGACACCTCCGCGTCGAGGGAGTGCGGCGGGACGCGGTCGTAGCTGCGTCCCACCGCACCCTTCGAGGGGGCGGTGATGTCCGGTGCGGGTGGCTCGCCGGGCGGCGGGGGGAAGGTGCCGCTCATGGGGCGTCGGTCACCGGTGTGACGACGACCACGATCTCACCCCCCTCAGCCCGCAGAGGGCTCCTCGTCGACGGTGCCCTCCACCTCGGCGGCGACGACCTCCTCAGCGGCCGCCTCGGCCTCCGCCTGCTCACGCTCATAGGCCTCAGCGGCCTCCAGCGCCTGCTCGGCGAGGACGTCCTCGTCGGTGTCGGTGCCGGCTGCCGCTTCTTCGGCCGCAGCAGCGACCGCCTCAGCGTCGACCAGACCGCCACCGGCGTCCCGGGTCAGACGGCCCTCCTGGTCGATCACGTCGACCAGCACCGTCGCGGCCACCTGTGGGTGGACGTGGACCGGGACCTCGTAGGTCCCGATCTCCTTGATCGTGCCCTTGAGTTCGATGCGCTTGCGGGGGATGTCGTGCCCCCGCTCCTTGAGCACGCGCTGGACGTCCTGGGCGTTGACGGAGCCGTACAGCCCGCCACGGTCGTCGACGCGCACCGCGATCTTCAGGGTCCGCGCCTCGAGGGCGTCCTTCGCCGCGCGTGCGCTGTCGAGGGTCTTTGCTTCCTGCGCCTTCCGGCTGCGGATCAGGGCCTGCGCCTGCTTCATCGCCCCGGGGGTAGCCAACATGGCCATACCCCGCGGCAGCAGGTAGTTGCGGCCGTAGCCGTCGGCGACATCCACGATGTCACCCGGCAGACCCAGGTTGTCGACCTCGCTTTTGAGGATGACCTTCATCGTCGGGACCTCCTCAGCGGGTGGTGTAGGGGATCAGTGCCATCTCGCGGGCGTTCTTGACCGCCGCAGCGAGCTGCTTCTGACACTTCGCGCAGGCACCGGTGGTGCGACGCGCCTTGATCTTCGCCCGCTCGTTCAGGAAGGGCTTGAGCGTGGAGAGATCCTTGTAGTCGATGTACTCGATGCCCTGGGTGCAGAAGGGGCAGGGCTTCGGCTTGCGCGGCTTGTTGCGATCTTTGGGCTTTACTGCGGAACGGGGCGGCATGGGCGTGCTCCTCGTCGAAGGGCGCGGCCGGTGCGGTGCACCGGCGCCGGGTCGGTGGGGTGGAAGCGGGGTGTACAGGCCCCGGAGCCGGCAGGCCGGCCCCGGGATCCACGTGGGTGACTAGAAGGGCACGTCGTCGTCGGAGGGCGGCGGCGGGGTACCGGCGCTGGCGCTCTGACCGCTGCCGGAGCCCCCGGAGTTGCGGGTGATCTCCGTGCGGGCCCAACGCAGGCTCGGGGCGATCTCATCCGCCTCGATCTCCGTGGTCCAGACGGTCTGCCCCTCACGGTTCTCATAGCTGCGGACGCGGACACGGCCGATCACGATGACGCGATCACCCTTCTTGAGGGACTCGGCCGCGTTCTCCGCGAGGTCACGCCAGCAGTTCACGTTGAGGAAGGTGGTCTCCTCCTGCTGGTTCCCGGCACGGTCGGTGAACCGCCGGTTGGAGGCAACCCGGAACGAGGCGACGGGCGCGCCGCCCTGCGTGAACCGCAGGTCGGGGTCGTCGGTCAGGTTCCCGATGAAGGTGATGATGTTGGACTCGAACGCCATCGTGCAGGCCTTCCTGGTCGTCGGGGTGGTGCGAACGGACCGTCGTGGGAGGACGAGGCCGTGGCACGCAACCCTCAGGCCGAACGGACCCGGATCTCCGGACGCACCGTCTTGAAGCGGGTGACGTCATCGGAGATCTTCAGCTGGCGCTCGAGCTCAGTGACCACCTCGGAGGACGCCTCGAAGTCGAGGACGCCGTAGAACCCGTGGTCACGCTTGTCGATCTCATAGGCGAGCTTGCGCTTGCCCCACCAGGCTTCGTCGAGCAGGTTGCCGCCCTGGTCGGCGAGGATCTTCTTCGCCTTCTCGAAGGCCGCCACAGCGGCTTCCTCTTCCAGGCGGTCGGTCATCAGGACCATCAACTCGTAGCGGCGCATGTGCACCTCCTCTGGTCGCGCCGCTCCGCGCGGCTGCGCGGTGCGGGCCCGCCTGACACCGAGGTGGTGTCGTAGCGGGCGTGGTGGCCCCCGCAGGCACGGACGGCGCGCGAACGCGCACGGGCCGCCGCCAGGGGCAGGGGTGCGTCCTGCGGATCCCGCGGTGGTGCGTTGTGCGTGATCCAGCGGTGACGAAGGGCGCGCGGCGCCGTCAGGCCCCGCGCATCCCTCGAACCGTACAGCAGGCCTCCTCCTCCCACAACACGACCGACCCTACGTGGGCCCAGCGACATGGCCGCTTCGGATCGCTGGTGGCCTGTGGATAGTGCGCTGGCGCGGCACGGCGCTCACTCCCGATCCTTCAGACCCATGGCCAGCCGTCGTGCGGCATCGCCGGGGGTCTGCGCGATGCGTTCGATGAACGCGGCCGCCGCCAGCAGGGTGAGGCCACCCACGGTCAGCCAGGCCCACGTGGGCACACCGACCACGACGGTCAGGGTCTCCACCACGACCACGGTCACCACCAACGCAGCGCCGAGCAGCACCGGACCACGCAGGCCGTGGGCGCCGCCGAGGGTCACTGCTGCGATCCCGACCACCCCAGCCAGCAGGCTGTGCCAGCCCGGCCCGCCCCACACCCGCTCCAGCACGGCCGGGATGCCGACCAGGGCGACCGCGGGTGCGTAGGCGATCCACGAGGAGGTGTCACCGGCGCGCCGGGCGGCAGCCCCGGCCAGGGCGAGCTGGACCGCCACCGGGAGCAGGAACAGATCCAGCGCGATGCTCGACAGCTGCAGCAGCAGCGACCACGTCCCGAGGGTGGCGATGGCCGCGCCGGTGTGGGCCAGGGCCCAGCGACGGAGCACCAGACCGACCATGAGGCTGCCCGCGCCGGCGGCCAGCAGTGCCGAGGCTCGCAGCACACCGGCATCGCCCAGCAGCAACCACCCGACGGGGGCGACCAGCACTGCCACCACCGAGGTAGCGATCACGATCGGCCGTGGCAGGGATCGTGCACCCACCCCGGCGGTCACCGCCGCGGCGATGCCGATGGCCAGCAGCGCGGCTCCGACCACCTCCACCTCGACACCGCTGGCCAGTGCCAGCGCGCTCACCGCCCGCAGGAGCACGAGGCTCGCTGCCGTGGCGGCAACCGGCCCGCGGTGGCGCGCCGCATCGATGAGCAACAGCAGACCCAGGATCATGCTGGGGACCAGCGCCCCCGCGGAGACGAAGCCGGCGCCCGGGATCAAGCCCGGCATGACCGGATCGCTGATCTCCCAGGGCACGAGCACACCCCTGGGCAGGGTGGTCGTCAGGCCTGCGACGCCTGCCAGGATCCGGCCGCCCAGAGCGAGGGGCCGGGACGCGGCGCTCACCCAGGCGATCGCGAGGGCGGTGCCGCCCACCAGCACCCCTGCGAGCCCGCCAGGCAGCGCGATCACACGCAGCCCGGTGTCGGCCATGCTGGTGACCAGGGCCACCAGCACCACCGCTGCCGGCACGGTGAGCAGGCCGGTCGCCTCGATCCCCCTGGCCGCCAGGGGGCCCAGGAGCGGCAGGACCAGCAGGGGCGCCAGCACCGCCACCAGCAGCGCCGTGGCACTGCCGGCCGTCAACCCCTCGGTACCGGCCAGCAGCAGGAGCACCGCCACGAGGTCGACACCAGTGGTCCGCAGCGAACCGTCGTTGCGGCGTCCTCTGACCTGCGCCACCAGCGGCAGCGCCGTGACCAGGAGCACCCCACCGAGCAGCAGCACCGGATCACCACCAGCGAACAGCCCGGCCACGACGGCGTGCCAGACGGCGACCACAGCGACCAGGGGCGCGGCCGGCCGAACGTCGAGGTCGCTCGCCACGAGGCCCGCACCGTGGTGGCCGAGCCGCAAGGCCACGCTCACCCAGGCGGCTGCGGCGATGCCCACGGCACCTGCCAGCACGAGGTCAGCAGCCAGGAGGCGGGACGGCTGGAAGACCAGCATGGCCACGGCCAGCGCAGCAGGCAGTGCCAGCAGCTCAGCGGTGAGGATCGCCAGGGAGAACCCACGGGGTGCGGCACGTCGCTGCGCCCCGGCACCGCGGGGGAAGGCCAGCCAGGCGAGCTCCAGGGCCAGCCACAACATCGGTGGGGTCCACAGACGGACCGCTCGCGGGGTCGCAGGTGGCAGGACGACGTGCAGGATCGCCAGTGTCCCGGTCGCCAGCGCGATCGCCAGGATCCGCTGGTCACCGGTCCGCGCTCGCAGCGACAGCGCGAGGACGGCCAACAGGGCGGTGACAGCCCGCGCCGGCCAGTCCGCGAGCCACCCGGCCGCAGCGGCGGTTGCGCTGACCCCGTCAGCGCCGAGCGCCACCGCGAGCTCCAGGCCGACACCGCCAAGGACCGCCGCGACCGCAAGCACGATCGACCCGAGGGTGGCCGCGGGTGCCAGCGGCTCGGGCACCGCCCGTCCCACCAGCGGCACCAGGGCGAGCGCGCAGGCCGCGACCAGCACCGCGGGCGGCGTGCCGGCGACCATCGCGAGCCCGGTCGCGGTCACCGGCACCCCTGCCAACGCAGCGACGGCCAGCACGGGGGCACGCCCGAGGAGCGCGAGCAACGGCAGCGCCACGACAGCGGTGATCCCCACGGCCAGCCAGCGTGCCCACCCCGGGGCACCGAACTGCAACATCAGACCCAGAGCGTCGATGGGCACCAGCAGGGCACCGAGGTGGAACAGCACGCCACCGACCGCCGGCAGACTGCGGCGCAGCCGGTCACCACCGAGCACGGCGGCGACGGTGACCCCGCCCACGAGGGCGATCCGTGCCGTGGCGCCCAGTGCGTCCCAGCGCACGGCGAGGAAGGTGGTGGCGGCGGCGAGCAGCAGCAGCGCCCCCAGGCCGGCGATCCATGTCGCCATCGATGGCCACCTCCGACCCGTGGCAGGGCCGTCGGCTGCCGGGGCGCCCGGCGAGGGGGCGGGGGTGGAGCGCATGTCGGCGGCGTGCGCACCGGCCGGCGGAGACGGCGGTGCAGGAGGTGGCGGGGGTGGCGAGGCGGCGAGCTGGCGTGGCGGGCCGCTCGGGGGGGGCGAAGCGGCGAGGTGGCGCGGCGCGCCGCTGAGGGGGCGCTCGCTGGCGCTGGCCGGTCGTGTGGGGCGGGTTGCGTCGGTGGGGCGCATGGCCGGTTCCTCGCTGTCGGGTCACCTTGAGCATCCCGTACGCGAGGCGAACGAGGCACCGGGAGGAACCCCCACCGGCAGCTGGGGGCCCCTAAGAGATGTCCCGTAACGCGGTGCTCAGGCGTCCCGCAGCTGCCGCGTGCAGCTACTCGATGCCGTGCTCGACGGCGTAGCGGATCAGCTCCTGCCGACGGCTGAGGTGGAGCTTGTGGAGGATGTTGCGGACGTGGTTCTCCACGGTCTTCGGCGCGATGTGCAGCTGCGCCCCCACCTCCCGGTAGGTGTAGCCACGCGCCACGTGCTGGAGGACCTCACGCTCGCGCTCCGTCAGCGGCTGGGCGCCGGTCGCCTCCCGCGACAGCCGACGGAACTCCCCCAGGACGAGCATGGCGAGCGACGGCGCGAAGACCGGCTCACCGCGCGCGGCCCGTCGCAGCTGCTCACGGAGCTCATCTCCGGGCGTGGACTTGGTCAGGTAGCCGATCGCGCCGGCGGCGACCGCATCCAGGAGGTCCTTCTCCTGCTCGCTGACGGTGAGCACCACGATGCGGGTGCGATCGGCACAGGCTTTGGCGACGGCGATCCCGCCCCCGCCGGGCATCTGGAGATCGCACACCACCAGATCGGGTTGCTGTTGCGCGACGGCCGCGATGGCTTCCTGGGCCGTGCCCGCTTCCGCCACGACCTCGAAGCCCGGTCCGAGGTCGGCGCGGACACCGTCGCGCCAGATCGGATGATCGTCAGCCAGCACCACCCGCAGCGGGGGGCGGCGCGGGGTCGCCGATCCGACCGAGTCACCCACCCTGCTGCCTTTCGCCCGCGGCCCCGGTGCAGCCCTCGCAGGAGCGTACGCGCCGCGCAGCCGGCCCGTCTGTTCCTGCACCGCACCCGCACCTGCACCGGCGTGCGGGCGACGGCCCACAGCGGAACAACTAGGGTCTGGTCGATGCCTGGAACCGTGCAATCGATCGAGCGGGCCGCAGCCGTCCTGCGGCTGCTGGCCCAGAGTCCACGCCCGCTGGGGGTCGTGGAGATCGCCAACGCGCTGTCGCTGGCCAAGGGCACGGCACACGGCATCATCCGCACCCTGCACAGCGTCGGGTTCGTCGCCCAGGACAACCGCACGGGCCGCTACCGACTCGGTACGGATCTGCTCCGCATGAACGACGCCGTGCTGGATCACAACGAGCTGCGCGCCCTCGCCCTCAACTGGACCGACACGCTGGCCTCACGCACAGGAGAGGCCGTGCGCATCGGCGTGCTGACCGCACCCCTGGAGATCACCGTCGTCCACCACGTGTTCCGGCCGGACGACAGCGTGCAGGTGATGGACGTCGGCACGGTCCTGCCGGCACATGCCTGTGCCCTGGGCAAGGCCGTGTTGGCCTACGATCCCCACGCCAACCGCACCCTGCGGGATGTGACCCTCGAGGCGTTCACCAGCCGGACCTTCACCAGTGGCCGCGACCTGCTACGCCAGCTCAGCACGGTCCGGGAGCGCGGCTGGGCCGCGGACGTGGACGAACTGACCGGCAACGAGGCCGGCATCGCCGTGCCGATCCGTGACCACGGCGGCGCGGTGGTCGCCTCGGTGGGGATCACCGGGTCACCGAAGACGGTGTGCGACGGCGGCCGGAACCCGCGGCCGAACCTCGCAGCACGGGTGCTCGAGACCTCACGCGCCATCACCGGAGAACTCGCGATCCGACGGGAGTGACGTGGCCAACCAGTCGTACGTGGTAGCGATCGACCAGGGCACCACCTCGACGAGGTGCATCCTGTTCGATCATGCGGGACGCCTGGTGTCGGTCGCGCAGCGTGAACACCGTCAGATCTTCCCGCGCCCTGGTTGGGTGGAGCACGACGCCATGGAGATCTGGCGCAACGTGGAGAAGGTCGTGCCCCAGGCCGTCAGCCAGGCACGCGCCGACAGCAGCCAGATCGCTGCGATCGGCATCGCCAACCAGCGTGAGACCAGCGTGCTGTGGGAACGCCGTACCGGCCGCCCCGTCGGCAACGCGATCACCTGGCAGGACACCCGTACCGCCGCGATGGTCGACCAACTCGGTGCGCAGGAGGGTCCCGATCGCTTCCGGGACCGGTGCGGCCTGCCGCTGATGACCTACTTCTCAGGTCCGCGGATCCGTTGGATGCTCGACCGCGACCCCGTCCTCAGGGAGCAGGCCGAGCGGGGTGAGGTGCTGTTCGGGACCATGGAGACGTGGCTGATCTGGAACCTGACGGGTGGCCCCGAGGGTGGTCTCCACACCACGGATGTGACCAACGCCTCCCGCACGATGCTCATGGACCTCCGCGGGCTGAACTGGGACCAGGAACTGCTGGACGCCTTCGGGGTCCCGCAGGCGATGCTGCCGGAGATCCGGAGCAACGTCGAGGTGTTCGCACCCGCGACCTCGGTGCTGCCGGGCGTGCCCATCGCTGCGGCGCTCGGGGACCAGCAGGCGGCGCTGTTCGGCCAGACCTGCTTCGCCCCCGGGGAAGCCAAGTGCACCTACGGGACCGGGGCGTTCCTGCTGCTGAACACCGGCAAGGAACCGGTGCGCTCCTCCCATGGGCTGCTCACCACGGTCGGCTACAAGGTTGGTGACCGTGACCCCGTGTACGCCCTCGAAGGCTCTATCGCGGTCACCGGCTCCCTGGTGCAGTGGATGCGCGACCGGCTCGGACTGATCAGCTCCGCCCCGGAGATCGAGACCCTGGCGCGTGAGGTGCACGACAACGGGGGCTGCTACATCGTCCCGGCCTTCTCCGGGCTCTTCGCCCCGCGCTGGCGCAGTGAGGCCCGTGGTCTGATCATCGGGCTGACCTCCTACGTCACCAAGGGCCACCTGGCACGCGCGATCCTCGAAGCGACGGCCTGGCAGACCCGCGAGGTGGTGGATGCGATGAACGCCGACTCCGGGCTGGCTCTGAAGGGGCTACGGGTGGACGGCGGGATGACCAGCGACCACCTGCTGATGCAGACCGTGGCCGACGTGCTCGACGTACCCGTCGAACGCCCCATGGTCTCTGAGACGGTCTCGCTGGGCGCGGCCTACGCCGCAGGTCTGGCCGTTGGGTTCTGGCCGGAACTCAAGGGGCTCCGCCGCCACTGGCACCGGGCCGCCCGGTGGCTCCCGGAGATGGATCCGACCCGACGCGAACGGGAGTACGCGAACTGGCAGCGGGCGGTTGAGCGCACCTACGACTGGCTGCAGCATGACGTCGACGGCCCCGGGACCTGACGGTCCCGGGGCCGCTGTCGACATCCGCTCACTCGGTGCGCTCGCAGGCGTCGCTGCTGCGCCTCCTGGCGCTCAGCCGGCGATCGGCATGGGGTCCGGCGCCTCGAGGCGGGCCTTCTGGGCTTCCTCGTCGGAGGGCGCGGCGTTGGCCTTCAGCTCGGCCTCGACGCGCTTGATGTAGGCCTGCAGCTCCTCTTCCTGCTGGTCGTCGTCCCAGCCGAGCTCCTTGGCCATCAGCGCCGCGACCGTCGGCGCCGCCTCGACGCCGCGGTCCTGGACCTCCATGTTGATGTGGGTCCGCCGGACGAGCACGTCCTCGAGGTGCAGGGCGCCCTCTTCACGGGTGGAGTAGACGATCTCGGCCTTGAGGTAGTCGTCCGCACCCGGGATCGGCTCGAGCAGGCTCGGGTCCTCATCGCCGTAGGCGAGCACGTCCTCGGCCAGCGCGCCGTAGCGCTTGAGCAGGTGCTCGATGCGTGCGACGTGCAGGCCCTTCTTCTCCGCCAGCAGCTCACGCCGGTTCCAGGACGCCTGGTACCCGTCGACACCGATGATCGGGATGTCCTTGGTCACGCAGGGACCCGCCTGCTTGCCCATCGATGCCAGGGCCGCATCCACGGTGTCGTAGGCCATGACGCGGTAGGTGGTGTACTTCCCGCCCGCGACCACGATCATGCCGGGCGAGGTCTCGATGACGAGGTGCTCGCGGGAGAGCTTGGCGGTGGAGTCGGCGTTGCCGGCGACCAGTGGGCGCAGCCCCGCGTAGGTCCCGACGATGTCGTCCTTGGTCAGCTTCTGCTTGAGCACCCGGTTCGCCTGGTCGAGGACGTACTCGATGTCCTCCGCCGAGGCGGTCGGGTCGGTCTTGTCCTGCTGGTAGTCGGTGTCGGTGGTACCGATGATCCAGTGGTGGTGCCACGGGATCGTGAACAGCACGCTGGTCGGCGTACGCAGGATCATGCCGACCTTGGCCTTGATGCGGTCGCGGGGCACCAGGATGTGGATGCCCTTGGACGCACGGACGGTGAACTCACCCTCCTCGCCGAGCAGTGCCTGCATCTCATCGGTCCACACGCCGGTGGCGTTGATGACCGCACGGGCCCGGACCGTGTAATCGCGTCCCGTCTCCAGGTCACGCACGACCGCACCGACGACGCGGCCCGCGTCGCGGACCAGTTCCGTGACCTGCGCACGGTTGGCGACGTGTGCACCGTGGACCGCCGCGGTACGGGCGAGCGCCATGGTGTGACGGGCGTCATCCACCTGGCCGTCGTAGTAGCGGATCGCACCGACGCAGACCTCCGGGTCGAGCCCGGGGAACAGCTTCATGATGGTGGACTTGGACAGGTGCTTGTGGTTCGGGACGCCCTTGGAGGCACCCTTCTCCTTGGCCATCACGTCGTAGAGCAGGATGCCCGAACCGACGTAGAGGCGCTCCCAGCCCTTGTGGGTGAGCGGGTAGATGAAGGGGATCGGGCGCGTGAGGTACGGCGCGAGCTTCTGCATGACCAGACCGCGCTCACGCAGGGCCTCACGCACCAGGCCGAAGTCCAGCATCTCGAGGTAGCGCAGGCCGCCGTGCAGCAGCTTGGTGGAGCGGGAAGAGGTCCCGCTCGCCCAGTCGCGCATCTCGACGAGGCCGGTGTTCAGGCCGCGTGTGACCGCGTCCAGCGCAGCGCCGGTCCCGGTCACACCGCCCCCGATCACGAGGATGTCGAGCTCCTCGCGTTCCATCGTCTCAAGGGCTTCGGTACGTGCTGCGGTGGACATGGGTGTGGTCGCCACGATGTACTCCGTCGGTCGTGCCCGGAGCCTCTCTGTCGGCTCGGGCCTGATCGCGACGCAGCCGGCGGTGGCGGAGGGGGTCCCGATCGGGGACCGGTCTGCGGCTGCCGGTGCGCCGCTCGTCGTGCGATGGTGCCGTGTAGCTCGCCGGCCGCAAGGTCGTTGGTACCGACCATCGGGCCGTGCGTCGGGCGTGGCACCTACCGCCCGTGTTGGGTTCGTTGCGAACGTGCAGTGCGACTGCAGTGTTGCGGTAGCGACCGCAGCTCCGTACCGGGACGCGAGGTCATGGCCGGGGAGCGGTGGGGTGGGACCCAGACGGGGAGCGGTGGGGTGGGACCCCATCCCGGGGCCCCACCACCGTGCCACGTGCGAGATCAGTCGACGTCGACCCACCCGAAGGTGCGCTCGACGGCCTTGTGCCACTGCTCGAGTCCGGCCTCACGCTGGTCGTCGCTCCACTCCGGCTCCCAGCGCTTGTCCTCGACCCAGTTCTCCTTCATCTCCTCGGTGGAGTTCCAGAACCCGACGGCGAGCCCGGCCGCGTAGGCGGAACCGAGCGCCGTGGTCTCCGCAACCACCGGCTTGTAGACGGGGACACCGAGGATGTCAGCCTGGATCTGCATGGCGAGGCTGTTGTTGGTGACCCCACCGTCGACCCGGAGCGCCTCGACCGGTACGCCGGAGTCCTTCTCCATGGCGTCCGCGACGT
>LKMJ01001899.1_pt1 | contig 18823 bp, 24 predicted proteins | sample 643391 | NCBI WGS metagenome assembly LKMJ01 (sample SAMN04112250, study PRJNA286221) | soda lake metagenome | biome: soda lake; feature: Kulunda Steppe; material: water; isolation source: sample PL-Br10 brine of Picturesque Lake | place: Russia: Kulunda steppe | collected 2010-07 | reverse complement strand
GGGGGGGGGGGGAGATCCTCCGGAGAGATCAGATCTAAGAGAAAGAGCAAAAGAGCACAGTATTCACCTCGGCCGCATTCGCATCATCTTATGAACATACTGTGGGGTTCGTTTTAACAGTAGGATTGTAGAGGGGCTGGGACGAGCTGACGAGTTGCACTTGTCGGGGGATCCGGATTTCAACGACACTTGAAGAGGCATTTCTGATCTTTTTGCACCATAATAAAATTTCTTGATATTTATGCAATTGTGAACAGAGTGGGGATGCCGTTGCTCCGTTCCGCTGCCCCAAGCGGCCTGCTTGCTTTCCTTTCGAGGAGGCCTGGTGCAGCACGAAGCTATGCTGGAGGTAAGACCTAGCCCATCCTCATTCGTCATACCTCACCCCCTTTCGTCATCCTTTGTCCTCATGTGCACATGTCTAGATCTCTTGTGTGCGATTGCTCCCTCATGAGATCAATGATCACTGACCAAGACGTAGTACTTGTGTGCAAGGAGGTTGCTTGGTGTGCATGAGCAACTGGTAAATAGGCCACATGACTGGTCCTCATGCTCACCAAGCAACCTGATACAATATGGCAGTAGATCCATGGCAAGAGGTTTATGCGCACACCCCTGTAAAATTGTATGAATGTGTCTGGATGCCAGGTGCCACCAGGATCGAGGACTTGGGCAATGGGACATCTGGAGGTGCTGGTAAGTTCAAGTTATGTGCCTGGCTGTTTTACAGCTGAAATCCAATATTCTGGTCACACAATGTGCACAGGTGGTGGGGGCGAGGTTGGCGTGCAGTCAGGACGGGCTTCGCCGGTGAGGCTTCTTTTGTGAAAGGAGGCCACAATGCATTTGCTGTTTCCTCCCTTGAAACATTACCCAGCTTTGAAGCCAGAATTGTCTGTTTGCATTGGTACAAGGTACTCCATCCAGGCCAACTAGCCTTAGTCCCAGGGGTGACAGACTGACGTCGATGGTGTCCCGCAGCTCAGGTCGCTGGGGTCTCCCTGCCAACAAAGCGAGTGGCTGATCAGTGGCAGCAAGTGCACATGCAAGATTTGAGTTATGGATGTGGTGCAATCTTGGTCAGCACAGAAATCTTTTGCATTACTTTGGTGAAATCGTTAAAAGCAGGCAGGGAAACCCGCGCCTGGAGAGGTTGCCAACCGCGGTGGTTTTGGTGGAGTGCAAGCCGCTGAGGACACCGGAGGCAGCCCTTACGTAGCAGGTTAGTCTGGCAAGGTAGGAGGCGGCTGGTTGTGGGGAGGCAGACAATGGGTGGGGTGTCGAGCAAACAAATGGTGGGTTTGACATGGAAAATGATGGGCGTGTGGCGAGGCAAGCAGACATCCGGTACAGCAGGGCAGAAAGCGTGACACATCCTCCTCCTGTACCCTTCCTCGATAGACAGAGGCTTGGACCAATGGATAGGGGCTCCTGTAAAATTCTGGGATTAGTTGGTGGCTCCATCAAGCGTCTGAGACAAGACCATACACACATGCATGCACACGCACAAACACACACTGGCGCACACATTAAGCCCTGTCTGCCTGGCTGTGAGTGGCTGTGACATTAAGAGTTATCAATAATAGGTCAGCACTTTTGCTTACATATATAACCATGCTCAAGGTTTGATCATGGTAAGAGGTGTGATCGCATACTGCATGTGCTCTGGCAACTTGGCATCCCCTTCATGCGCCTTTGTGCATGCTTTGTCACCAGCAACTTGAGCCGCAAATGACACGTGCTGGTTTGGTGGGCCCTGCTTGCATGCTCACAGGGGGTGGCACAGCCGCAGGTGAGGGGCCCGTGAATTCGTGCATCGAACGCAGCGAGGAGCTGGGGGAGGCAGAGGAAGCAGATCGGGATCATGCAGCCATCGGATTTAAGTTGCCGTCTGTGCCAGGTGCTCGCCAGCTGTGGGTGAATGTTGTTGACTGTTGCCTTCTGTGCTCGTCAGCCGGGTTTGTAAAGCCGTATATGCTTGCCAGCCGGTTTTATGTGGCCACATGTTGCCTTTTGTGATTACACTCCGGGTATAAGTTGCCCTCTGTGCTTGCCATCTGGGACAAGGGGAGGAAAGTGGGGCAGGTGTGGCTCTGTCGGATTTGTGCGGGTGCCAAGGTGTGCGTGGCAGGGGGAGAAGGGTGGGGGTGGGGTTTGGCACAAGAGGCAAGTGCCAAAAAGGCCTGCTCAGCCATCCTCACCCCGTGATTGTCAATTTTTGCAGCAGAGCCTGGGCTTTGCACAGAATGGTCCTGCAGCCAAGCTGCTGAGCTCAGGCTCTGCAGGGGCTGGCTAGGCCAGGCACGACAGGCTGCAGGCCTTGTAGGCTTGTAGGCTGCCCTTGTCCGGCTGGTAGAGCTGTTCAACCCTCGCCTCCAAGGACTTCGCAGAGCCGGAGCGTGCCCTTGCAGTGCAGGAGCCGCCGCAGTTGTGCACGCCACCGCACACCAAAGAACCCCGCTGTGCCCATGAACCTGCGGGGGCGCTGCGCTCTTGCGCCTGGCTGCACTAGCTCCTTTCTGGTGCGACCCATGGGCCAATCAACCATTCCAACCACCCCAACCACCCAGACAAGGCCCTCTTACTGTCCCACAAGGCACCATCTCAATTTCTGCCGCCGCACACCCTGGCCCATGGTCTTGCACACCCTGCCCCATGGTCTTGCACACCCTGCCCCATGGTCTTGCACACCCTGCCCCATGGCCTTGCACACCCTACTCTATGGTCTTGCCAGGGCCAGATTTAAGTTTGGGTTTGACGAGGCCAACCAAGGTCCAGAACCCGCAGCAGCGCACTCCACATGGTCTTGTCAGGCTTGGAATGATGGTCACGTTGAAGTGTACACATGACCCAGCGCTAGCTCCCCGGTCCAGCATGGCTTGGGGGGCTCTACTTGCAGCGCCTGTGCAAGGGAACACTGCTGTGCTGTGTGTGTGTGTGTGTGCCTGTAGCAGCCCATTGTGCCACTGCGTGAAAGGGGACAAGTGGGCCGTGATGCTTGAAGGGGCCACTGTGCTGCTGGTGTCTGAAAGTGCAGCTGCAGCGGTTGTGTGTGCGACAGCATGCGACTGCAGGAGCTGCTAAGGGCAGAGGCCACACGGTACGCCTCCATTTGAACAGTAGCATCATGATTGGCGCAGCGCCAGCCGGGCCACCGCACACCCTATTCCATGGTTTTGGGAGGTTTGGAATATGGTGGCCACGCCAGAGTTTGCGCAAAAGTTGCGTTGCCATTATTTTGAAACTTCCAAAACCGTGAGGGCGGGTGATGCGCGCCTGTCTCAGACACTGGATCACTGCCAAGCACACATTGAAGTTGTGCACTGACGTTCGGGGAGCGCAGGTGAAGAAGCCTTGAAGGGCAAGAGGGCGCACCTTGCCCACAACTCTGAGGCCTCTGGGCCTGTGCCTGCCGCTGACCAGGCCCCAGCTCCAAATCCAAGCCAGACAGGTGTGCGCATCACCGAATCTTGTGGTTTTTGTCCCCAGCCAAGCAGGTGTGCGCATCATCGGCTCTTGCGGCTCTCGTCCCCAGCCAAATATGTGTACATGCACCCAATGCCCGGTTCCAGCACCAAGCAAGCTCAAAACCTTGTGCACCACTGATTCAGGCTGCAGGCGCTAGCCTGTGCTTGCTACTGCTACTCTGCTCCTGCACCAGCAGGACATGCCAAAGCAGCTGGCAATGCTTGAAATTTGCAGCCAGACAAACACCAAATGTTTGGCATGTCCTCTAGACCCCATTACTAGTCTAACGACTGTGCCTCTGCCCCAAACACAGGTCAAGGCAAGATGCATGCCCTTTGCAGGTTGCAATCTCGTGCAACCAAATGCTCAAGAAAGAAAAGAAAGAAAACGAAAGAAAAGAACTCTCGCTCAACTTAGTCTCATCAGAGCCAAAAAGTGCAAAGCAAATTTGCCACTCTGTCTGCATGTGCTGCCCTCCATGCTTAAAGAAAGTTGCAGCAGCATCATTTCAAATGATTCATTTGTATCTATTACAGCCTTCTCTGACTTGCTACGACCTTTGTTAATTTTACAAATGTGCACATGCATGGCCGTTTGGTGCAGGCAATATAGGTATTACCAAACTGTCCCACTAACCAAGAAGGCATCAGTACTGCCCCACAAGGCATCAGTTAAACCACATGCATCCACTCACCTTAACCACACAAATCAAGCCGGCAACAAAACAGATGTACACAGCACATGCATCCCCAATAAATGTACTTGCATCCCCACAAAACACATGCGTCCCCTTATTACGACCACTGCTGCGCGTGACAAACACACTTCAAATTGCAACGCCTGCTCATGCAGCTGAGGCAAGCGGACCAGGCAGCAGGCCTGGTGGCACCATTGAGGGGTACGTCCACACAAGGCAGCATGACACACACGTGTGTCATGCACGAACGCAACTCGGACGTCAGTAATACCCAGAAGCTCTTACCATGCACTGTGTTTCTCCGAGCAGTGTTTGCAGCTTTTGTCACGCTGAGTGCAGCTTCTCTGTGTACTGCCCTTGGGTCTTTCCACCTTGCCCCCCCGCCCCTGTGTTGTGGCTGCCCCATGACAAGTTGGAACAAGGTTGCGTGCTGTGTGTAAATAGCACCCCTGATGCACTGCACACACGCTGAAAGGTGTGCGTACACACATAATGTAGCATGCGCACTCACACATGCACACAAATGCCTGTGCATACCAACCTACAGGAGAGCTTGTGACCCTGCAAAAGACATACCCCCCACAGAGCCCTTGATGGGGATTGAAAGAGAGGCTCATCAGCTCCCAAGGCCACCACACACCACTGGTCCTGGAAACCCACGTGGCTGACTGGAAAACGTAAAGTCACATTTTGAGCTGAGTTGCATTGCAAGGACAAGTTTGATGCACTTTTTGCTGCAAAGCCAGCTTTACAAACTTGTGGAATGCCTGTTATTAGGCATTTCCTGCACCATATCTTCCGTGTCCATGTCCGTCAACCAAAACGTGGAAGCATTCTAGGGCATACACACGCGCGTGTGATTTTTATTCATTTGTAGAATAATCCATGCAGGAACCCATAAATGATGTCAATGTTGTGCATTGGCTCCTTTGCAGTTCTGCGGCTTACAAGTAATTAGGTGGAATCATCAGCTGGGCTGTCAAATTATACAATCCTCGGGACAGTGCAATCCCAAAGACAGGTAACATAAAGGAAGAAAAGTATTGCAAAGATACCTGGCCTAGGAGCCAACTCAAAGCTGCCAATTGACAGCACAGCATGCTTTGCCAGCACCTGCAGCAAAGCCGCATGCAAACTAAGCCTCCACAACATCCTTCTAGGAGTGGGTGGAACCATTTACAGCCCGCACAGTTTGGAGCCTTTCAAGACTGGTCTCAATGCTAAAAATACTACCAAGCTTGCTTTCAAGCTCCACGCTCATTCTGATCAGAATGCTTGTATACTTGTCAGTATCTCAGACGCGCTCTCGAAAAACCTTTTGCCACATCTCATTATCGAGGTCAGGAGTAGGGCACTGCTAGTTATTCTCTTGATCCCCATTGACTTCTTTTCTCTTGCTTTGGGGTCACACGGTGTCTCGAACCTTGGTGCCCCCTTTCCCTTAATCGTTCCAATTTTTACATACCTCCCGAAGGACTTAATTGATGTAGGGCGTATTTTCACTGCCTACATGGTTTTTTCCTTCTTATCTAATGTGTGTTCAGTGTATAAATCAAGCCGATAACTTCATACAAACTTGTCTCCTGCTTCTTGATGATTGGAGTTAGCTGCAACATACTCTGCTACATGCGGATAGTCAGTGCAAAATATATTTGTGTAGAAAGAAAGAAAGGAGGGGAACAACTGATGAGAGAAAGGAATTACTATGCCAGCAAGGATGCCTTTGAAGGAATGTGTGAGGGAGGGCTGTGCTAGCTCCCCCAGGCATACCCTCACTATGAGAAGGAGGCGTTCGGCTGCTTGATGGGGCTTCAGTCTTCAGTGTATAAGGGTGTGTATAAAGAATTTATCTTAGATGCTTTTTTGCAGAACTGGAGGGGGAAGTGTGCCTTGCGTAGCCCAGGCCAATACAAGGGGATAAAAATTGGACAAATTGGATCCTGTTTGTCACCCATGCTTTTGTTACACACATGTCATCTACTTGGCCAAAGCTTAGATGCAACCATAGCAATAAGCTTGGCTGGATATTGAATTTAGTGGCAGTGGAGGCATTATGTTGATTTCACCAAAAAGAGAGAAAGAAAAGAACTATGTATGCAGCATAATTCCCTGCATCAATAAAGGTGAAGGGGTCACCTTGGGCCTAGGCACCGTATGACCCCTCCTGTGAAACAGAAGCAACAGAAGTCAATGGGGATCAAGAGGGTGTCTAGCAGTACCCTATTCCTGTCCTTGATGATGAGAGGTCACTTGAATTTTTCTCACGAGCACATCTAGTACTAACAAATGTATGAGCATGCTGAACCGGATGAGCATGAAGCTTCACATAAGCTTGTTAGCTTTCTGAGAATTAAGAAAGAGGCTCCTAGCTGTAACGGCTTTCAATGGTGCCACCCACTCCCAGAAGGATTGTGTGGGGGCTGACGTTGGCGGCTTTTGGCAAAAATGTTGACAAAGCACGCTGTGCTATTGGTTGATGGCCTCAAAGTTGGCTCCTAGGCCTGGTATCTTTGAAATACTTATATTCCACGAGATGGATGTGCCGCTGATTGGATGTGAGCTGACTAGAGTTACAGACACTAGACAAAGACTGGTAGGCTGGTGTTGGTGCTGAGAGCACCCCATCCGGATGGGGTCCCCTCTAAATCCTGCCTTTTCTCTAAATGCATACTTGAATGGGCATCTGGTACACTTCTTTTTTAGCAGAAATCTATGATAATGGTAGCGTCTGGATGACTGGCTGTGAGTCTTTGTTTTGTAGGGCGGTGAGGGGCCATTCAGGGATGGTTACATTAGTAGATCCTTCATGAATCTGATCAGGGATCTGTAAGTTTTGTAATGCCAAGCGGTCTTCGCTGCCAAAATCCATTTGAAGTCCGAATTTGAACAAAACAGCGCTGTTATTGAGCTAGCCTACTAGGGAGCCTGCTCAAGAAAGGCTACAGGCAACGTTGTGGTGCCAGCGCTCATTAATCATACTGGAGATGTTCTGGTGTTAACAACCTGTCAGTACTGTCATAAATTGTCAGGTACTGTCATAATAATGACAAAAGGGGTACTGGTTGAGGTCATCAAGCAAACAGCGTGGTTCTGTGTACATCTAAGTATGCCTGAGTGTGTGCTTGCATGCGTGCAAGTGTGCGTGCAAATGTGCGTGGGCAGTGCAGGGTCATGAACACCTTGGAAGACTCCATAACTATCAGCTGGAGGCTGGGAGAGCGTCGAGAGCTGATAGGCAAATATACTATTAGTAACATTTTTTCGAAATCTTTTGCTCTTACTTACCTAGATTGGTTGCAATTGAGCTACTCGCTCTGAGCACCAACGTAGTTTTGTAATTTGCAGATTTCTTGACTTTATAGGAGACCTGTCAGAGCCTTCAACGTGTGTGAATCTGTTGCAAAGGAAGTCTTTTGGCCTCGCTCAAGATGCCATGCTTGGTGCTGCCAATATAGGGGCCCCAGAGCAAAGCCTTTCCACGTGCGCAAGTGACTTTCTCCTTTTTTGCTCTGGCGGATCAATTGTCGCATGCCTCCCAAGTGGTCCCCCACTTCCTGCTTAGCTGCCGCAGCAAAGTGTGGTGAACTTAACACCAAGGTTGGCGGGCTCAATGAGGTCACCCATGCCTACAAGCCTTGAGACCCTTGTCATGGCGCGCCCTGCCTTCCAGCTGGCACGCTGGTGCAAGTACCAGGTCATGAATGCGGGTGGCAGGCTGCTTGATGATCTGGCTAGCTCTCTAAACAGTGTTTTAGGCACGGGCAGGGTGTGCGGAAACAATGGGCAGGCCAGCTTTGTGGGGTCGCCTGGGCAGGAGGTCGCTAGCCGGCCTGGCCATGTGCTTATGTGTAGTGCCTTCAAGAAGAAGTTCTTCCAGCTGCCAGTGTGCAGATCTCGCCACGTCAGTGATCACTGCACAATGAGTTTGTGCTTTGTGGTTGAGGATGCCGGTATGCTTGCAGATTGGTCTCAGAGTGCTGGGCATAGACGCGCCCCTGGGGCTGTGGTGAGCGCTTTGCTCTCTGCTGGCGGCCGGATAGGGCTACAGCTTATGTGGCAGTCCTAGAGGCCAACTCAGACCTCCAGGGCCAGTTTGAGCGAGCTATTGTTGAGAAGGACCTTGAAATGGCTTGTTGTCTGCGTGGTCTCTGGTTGTGCATGCTGCTGGTAAGCCTGGGATAGACATGACCAGAACACATATTCTTTGCACATCTCAGCGCAGTCGGGGGGCTGCACAGGACCCTCCTTGGCTCCCCGAAGAATGTGTTACGCTCCGCTGCCAATTCAGAAAGGTGGTGTGTAGTGGCAGGTGGTTCATGCTTGCTGGGAGGCTCATAAACTGTACAGGCTCACAAACAGGCTTATGACACTATCCCCAGACAGGTTCTCTGGTCTCACTTCCACTGCATACACATGCCTATACCTTCCTCTCTGCCCTTCAAAACCTGTTTGCTGATGACCAGTGCCTCATGAGGCTCCTACAAGACGGATATGAAATCTGCAAGGGATAATCCTACTGTGGGTGTGAAATAAGGGTGCCTTTTGTCTCCAGTGCTCTTCTCTGTGTATTTTAATGACATTGGTATGATTGCTGAGGGAGTGCAAGGTGCAGTCACTGGGTCATAAGATATACAGGTCACACACATGGTGTATGCAGATGACCTGACTCAGCAGAGTCGGACTCTGCTGGCTGATGCCCCGGATACTTTGCTAATCATGCTTAACAGGCTTTGCGTTCTGTGCACGTTCAAAATGCCTCACCATTAACACTGCAAAGTCAGAGGTGGTCAATTTAAAACCAAAGCGCGGTGCTGAGGTGCCCGTTTTCAAGTAAGCAGGCCCTGCTGTAACTTAGTAGAGGGCCCCAGGGGCCGCTCTGGCTCATTTAGGTACCCTGGCACGCTGTTAAACAGACTAGTGTGTGTGTGGGTTTGTCCAGGACATTTTCCTATACAACAGGCGTCTTTCTTCCCTTTGACTAGCTGCCTTTGAGGCATGTGTAGTTCCGGTTGGTTTCTAAGGCAGTCATGATTGGAGCTCAGTGTCTACCCTTCAGACGTTGCAATTGAACTTCTATATCCCGTTGCTCTTGAAGTCTTGGTTTGGAGCAGGGGGCGGCTTGTCATCCTTCAAATCATCACTAGTCCTTGTTTTCTCAGGTGGACGAGACTCTGTCGGGCACACAGCTTTTTGGGCCAGCTTGGATTGAATGTGTCTCCTTTTCCTTAATTGATGTAAGGAGTGTCACTGTGAAACCAGTAGTTTCACTGCCTACGCAGTTTTTTCTTTTGATCTCAGACAATGTGGATATGTGGACAATGTGGTGTTTTTGGCTGGCAAAAACTAATCAGCCCAACGGCCAAGCTGGCGGTTAACCCAAACTTGTCCACTTATACCCCTTGCATCGTTTTATGAGACCTTCTAGGCACTTATCCCTCAACCCAAGTAATTTACATTGTAACGCCTTGCATGTCATGCAGCGTGAAGGAGTTCGCTCTTCAGAAGCTAGCAGTTGAACCCCCAAAAATCCTGTTTAGTGCTACGTGGTCGCATTGGACAGCGAAAGCTTGCAACCATCTCATCAATGATAAGTAAGCTCAGGTTCAATCAGGTATAGCAGGCCTGCCTGAAAATAGTCAAGGCAAAACCGAAGAATCAGAAAAAGTTCACAGTTCAACAGCAGCGGTTAACAACACCTGACAGGCAAGTCCAAAAATAACTTACTTGACTTAAACACTCATTTGATCCAATGTGCGACAAAAATCATCAAGACAAGGGGCAGGATGAAAAATAGCGCAGAGCACATGGTTCTTTTCAGCCTAACCCCCACTTTCTAGTTCGACGGGGGAGGGTTTGTCTGATGCTTGCACAAGATGTAAACCTCTTCCATAATTCACACGGGTTTCCCTGTTGAGATAGTCTTTCCTTCCTCTTTTTCCCCACCAGGCAGAAAGTGTTAAGTGATAGGTCAGTGCTATAAAATTGATCCCACTAAGCTGAAATTTGCCCTGCACGCACTCTCAATGACTTATCTTTGACAGCATGGAACCATCCTTGACACAAGGAACTATCCTTGAGAGCATGGATTGATCCTTGACAGCAAAGAAGTATCGTTGACAACAGAGAGCTATCCTTGACAGCACGGAGACTTGCAGAGTGGAGGGTATTTGTGTGTTGAAGCAAATAAACAGCGCTGCTCATGGTGCCTTTGCAATAGGAGCACAGACAGCATCGGTTGTGAATGAAGATGCTGTTGCCGGATAGGATCCAAGTTACGTAAAAATTTGTGCCATCCTAGGCACCCGACACACGAGGGTGGAGCAGGTTTGACAGCAAGCCATTGATGTGCAGTGAATGCTGACAAAATGCACCCAGTCAGTGTTTCACAGTACTGGGCACTCCCCAAGCATGCAGCCCCAGAACTATCACAAATAAAACACAGCATCCTCGCGCGCAGTGGTTGCATAATGTATCCAGCACAGTTTCTAGTTTCCTCCTCAGCCATTCAGCAACCTCTTAGCAGCAAAGGGGTATGTCTACCAACAGAACATAGCAGCAGCGCTCCAGTGAACACACACAGGCTAGCACGCTCGGTGCTGCATAGAGCCCAGTTGTAGACATGCAGAGACACTTTGAGGAGTGTTGCAACTTGGGATGCACGTTTTTATTCTTCAGCATGCTGTTGCGCTCTTCTGCGCAGCGCTGAGTCCTTAACTGTTGCAGTGCACCTCAATACACTTACCCTATCTATCAGTAATGACTCCTGTCCCTTTAAATCATTCAGCCGCCAGAGATGCGCGAGTTGCGTGCCTTGCACAGTGCGCCTTGCATTCCTGCTGCAGCCCTTGCAGCCACACAACTGCTGGCGCGGCTCAGAAGGCAGGTCCACTTTAAGCTGCCAGCATCACAGCCAAACACAGCTTCTAGCGTAATAGTATTGGCTCAAACAGTGCGGCCTCACTTGCTGCCTTGCTGCCCAGATCACTGCAGGATAGCAATGGCAGGCTCGCCTAGTCAAGCCAACAGAAGCCTCCACAGCCGCATGCGTTACAGCCTGTCTGCGCTTGGTGCTTGAGCCCCCTGCGCTCATCACTCCCATTTGCTGCCACCATGCTGTGGCAGTTTCACACGCTGGCCAGTCCTCCCCACCCATCTCTCCCAACTGTCCCATCATACTCCCACAGGCATGCCATGACCTATTTCTGCGCCAGAAGGTCAGAGACCTTAGGTCAGGCCTTGGTCTGTGGCTCATGCTGGGCTGCAAACCGGCTCTATCCGCCTACCCTGGCATGCGCACACACACACGCACACACACAGCGGCGCCTCTACCTGAAAAGTAGGGCCGCATACCCAGGCAGGCATGTGCAGCGGTGCTGTCTGTACCCAGGCACACGTAGCTGCGCTGGCATCCACCCTAAAAAGGGCCACGCACTGCCGCCACTCCAGCCAGCCTTGGCTCAGTTGCTGCATGGGTGCGCACAAGCTAAATGGGAGCGCCAGAGGTGCGCCAAAGCTCCGCAGCAACCGCAGCGACCAGCGCCCTCCTAAAGCACCTCCTCCTACTACAGCCGCAGCTGTGGCCTGCATGCCATCACCCCCACTTCTGCCGCTGCAGCCTCCCCGCCTCACCCTACTTCTGCTGCTGCAGCCTCCCCGCCTCACCCTACTGCTGCTGCTGCAGCCTCCCCGCCTCACCCTACTACTGCTGCCGCTGCTGCAGTCTCTCCCTCACCCTGCCACTGCTGCTGCCTCACTACCCTGCCCTACTCCTGCTGCTGCTGCTGCGTTACCAGGCTCTTCCGCCGTTGGCGCCGCACGCCCGACCCGACCAGCAGGCTGGCAAACGCGAGCGGCCCGCGCGTGCCCCCGCTGCTGCCGCCCCCCATCCATCCCTCCGCCGCGCCTGCCCCCAATCCCTGCGCCTTGCTGGCGCTGCTGCGCTGGCCCAGAAGCTGCGTGGCCTCTATGTGCGCGTGCACACGCGCAAGCGCGCTGCCTGCCTTGTAGATGCCGCCTGTCGTCGCGGGGCTGGCGCGTGCTGTGCTGGTGCGCGGGCTGGTGCGCGAGCTGCCACTCCCGTCGCCGCCGCCGCCGGAGCTGCTGGGCCGCCTGTGCCAGGAGCCGGCCCTACGCAGGGACGCCAGGCCTGCCTGCAGGCTTGCAGGGCCGGCGGCCAGCTTTGCTGCCAGCTGCGGGGCGCGGCTCTGCAGGTGAAAAGATGCGCACGCGCGTGTGTGCATGTGTGCCCAGCGTGCGCACACCTGTGCATGTGTGAAAATGTGTGAAAATGTGTGCGCCGTATGCATGTACAAATGGCGCGCTTTCCCTGGAGCCGTGCAGTCGCACGTGCACATGCATGATGAGTGGCTTGCCCTTGGCCTGCAGCTGGTGGAGAGTGGACAGCGGGCGTCCGTGGGCGAGGAATGCACACATGGAGAAGGAGCACACGCATGCACGGGGAGACGTGTTTGCCAAACTTTTGATACAAACAGAGAGGGAGGGGAAAAGGAGGCATGGAGGGCCTCCTGGTTTTTCGCCCAAGCAGCCAGAGCCGACCCATGACCCTAAGCCCTAAACCCTTGCTTGTGAGCACCACGGCAAAGGCCAGAGCTTGGCCTATGTGTATGCCCCTTCCCCTCTCAAACCCCTTACGCACAACCCCGCATTCCCCCCCCTTTCCCCCCCAAGGAAGTGCACCTTCCCTTCCCCCCCCCCTTCCCCTGCCCTTGCCCCAATCCATGCCCTTGCCCACACCCAAGCACCCCCTCCCCCCGCATGCACGCAACTTGCCTGGTGCCAGCATCCCACACTCACCCACCCCACCGCCTCAGAAGGTGCTGCCGCGCACCTTCTTGTGGGCCTCCACACTGGCAGGCACTGCCGCCTCAACCCGCCTTTCCTGCGCCTGCGCCTGCGCCACGGGACCGCCACTGCCCCGCAGGCCCGAGAGGCTGCAGGGCACGCTGCTGGCGCCGCCCAGCAGCTTGGCATGGCTGAAGCTGCCCGTGCGCCGCGCGGCCGAAATGCTTTGCAGCAGGCTGCCCGCGCTGCTCTGCGACTGGGCAGGCATGCTGAAGCTGCTGGCCTGCCGCGCGGCTGCACTGCCGGCCTGCAGAAGGTTCGCGCCCCTGCCGCCACGCGTGCGTGAGTCGCCGCTGCCACTGCTCTCCAACCTGCCTGGCTCGCCAGCCAGCAGCTGCCGCAGCCGCCACGCGGCCGGGCTGCCCTCGCTTCCGTCACTGCCGTCGCCGCCCGGGTTGGACTGGGATGGCTGCGGCGGCAGCAGCCGCGCGGGCCCGCTCTTCACCACCTGCGCTACGGCCGCAGCCTTGGGGTACAGCCTGCTGCTACTGGCCGGCCCGGCCGGCCTGCAGCCTGCGCCCGCACCGCCTGCAGCTGCAGCCGCCGCATCTTTCTGGCTGTGGAGGCTATGGCTGGAGCCCTGGGGCGAGGCCAAGCCCCACGCGTTGCCCTGGCTGTGGGCAAAGCTGTGGCTGGAGCCTTGGGGCGATGTGAGGTCCCACAACTCTGCTCGGCTGCGAGCGAAGCTGTGGGCTGAGGGCTGCGGCGAGGCCGTGCTCTGCACGCCACAGGGAAAGAGGGACACATGAGAGCGCAGGCAGAGGCAGAGACCTAACCCTGACCATGGAAAAAGCAGAACCCCCAACTTAGCCCTGGCCCTGACTGCAGACACGTGAGTGCACATGCAAGCAAAACTTGCCCTGACCATGGAAAAAGCAGAACCCCAATTTAGCCCGGGCCCTGACCTCAGACACGTGAGTGCTCATGCAAGCAGCACCCTGACTCTACACATGGAGAAAGCAGGGCCCTCCTGACAAATCATTTTTAATCCCTATCATGGACACAAGATGAGTGCACATGCATGCACTGAGCAAGCACATGCATCTGAGCCTGAAGGTGTCTGAGCCTGTGAGCGAGAGCGGCGCCACTGCTGCTGCACCAAAGCGCGCAAGCACAAAGGGAGGGGCGCCGCGCACTTGGACAGTGGCTGTGCGTGCTTTGCCTTGCCCCCGGGCAAGGTGTGTGTGTGTGTGTGTGTGTTGCATCCAGCCGGCATGCGTGCAGGCCCCACGCAGGCTGACCCCTTTTGTAGGTTGCAACCCACAGGGCACTCTTTTGGGGGGCCTGGCCCCATACCCTATGGGACCTTGGTCCACGCAACACGCACCTGCTCCGTCTTGCTGCGGGTGAGGCTCCCATGGTGCCAGGAGCCCTGTGGGAGCGTGTACTGCCCTTCCGCTCCTGCAGCTGCGGCTGTTGCTGCGGCTGCAGCGGCAGCATTAGGAGTGCGCAGTGGCAGGAGGGGCTTGGTGTGCTGGAGGGGCAAGCTGGAACGGCTGCTAAGGAGGGCGGGGCGCTGCTTTGCAGGGCTCGTCCGGTGTACCCTGCTGCCGCTGCCTTCTGTTCTGGGCGCGGCGTCCGCCTCCACCACCAGCGTGGTGTTGCTGCTAGGGCTGCTGCCGAGCAGCTGGCTACAGCTGCAGGCGCGTGGTGTGTGTGTGTGTCCATGTGTGAGTGCACCTGTCGTGTGTTCTCATGCATTCGTGTGTGCGCGTGCGTGTGAGTATTTGTACTAGCACGCAAGGGAACTGCAAGCAGTGAGGAAGAGAAAGATTTCCTGTTCAACAGGGCTTAAGTCAAGTGGCAGGCAATTTACACCCAAAGGGGATGCAGTAGATAGACAATACATCTGTTGCGCTGTCTATTGCCATTGTGTAGCTTGGATGGCTTCCATGCATGAATGCACATGCGCACAAGTGCACATGGCATTCTCGTCTGTGATTTTGCATGCTTGCGCATACATATGCTCGGGCTGCACGTCTGTCTGCTTCAGCACAAAGACATCCAGTGCGTGTGTCCAGTGCGTGAGCAAGCGTGTCCAGAGCATATGAGCAAGTGCATGCATAACTCAGGACAAGGTGCTGTCAAGTGCTTGCATGACTCAGGACAAGATGCTGATTCTTGGCACACATCATGCCGATTCTTGGCACACATCATGCCGATTCTTGGCACACATCATGCCCAATGTCCCCAATGGCTGCCTCAGGTGATGCGGCACATCGAGAACAAAAGCAAAGAGGGCCCAAGTAGCCGCCCAACAACGACAGTGGACACAAGTGTCGTGAAGGGCACCCCCTCCAGCCCAAAGAGCGCATACACCTACAGCACCCGGAGCGCCCCCACAGATAAGGCATTGCCACGAGGCACCAAAACCCTTGATACGAGCCTTTTCCCTAAGTGCAACCACTGCCTCCACGCTGTCAGCAAGGAATGCTTACCCTGCTCTGACCCACTCTTCAACACACACGCACAGCCTGCCCGCCATCTGCAGGCGCCGCACCTCTGCTTCTGGAAGACCGAGCGGTTTGCTGACAGCGGGTGTGCACGGCTGGACAGGCTGCCAATCACTTTTGGGCTGCGCAGGCCGCCGAGCGCAATCCTTGTGCTGCCGCCAATAGAGCTGAGCTGCAGGCTTGCAGCGCTGCTGCTGTGCCCTTTCAGGCCCAGCGCATCGCCCTGCGCAGGTGCATATCCACACAACCTTGCAGGTGGCCTGTAGCTGGCCGTGAGGTGGTTTGGGCAGCTGCCTGAACAGGCTATGGTGATCATGCGCGTGTGCGCGTGTGTATGTGTGTGCGTTGTGTGTGCTGTGCTCGTGAGCGCGTGCATGTCGTGTGTGAGCATGCATTTGTGTATGTAGTGTGTGCATGCATGCATGCATGCGCGTGTATTGTGTGTGTGTACGCGTGTGTATGTGTGTCTATCTGTTTGTGCGTGTGTGTGCTTGTATGCGTTGTTGTGTGCACTTAGTGTGCTTGTGTGCATGCATGCGTACGTGTGTTGTGTGTTGCGCTTGTGTACGCTTGCATGATTGTATGGGTGTGTGTGTCGTTTTGTGTATGTGTGCAGGTGCAAACCAGCACAGTCTAGGCAGCTGTAGGCCCAACGCACCAGGGAGATGGAGGCACTGTGCCCTGCTGATGGGTGCAGGCCTAGCCTGCTTGCCCGTGGTGCCCAGATTAAGCCCTCCTGCATGCTCTCCCACTGCATGGGCGACTACATGCCCTCCCACCGCCTGGGCCGGATTTAGCCCTCCTGCATGCCCTCCCGCTGTTGAGCTACATGCCCTCCCACGGTCTGGGCCAGATTTAGTCCTCCTGCATGCTCTCCCACTGCCTGGGCGACTACATGCCCTCCCATGGCCTGGGCCAGACTTAAACCTCCTGCATGCTCTCCCACTGCCTGGGCAACTACATGCCCTCCCACCGCCTGGGCCTGACTTAACCCCCTTGCCGGCCTTCCCACTGCCTGGGCGAGTGCCTCAATAGAGCCCACTGCCTGGGTGATTGCCCACTGCTTGGGTGACTGCCCCCTCCCACTGCCTGGGCGACTGCCTGAATAGAGAACTGCCAGGCAGGCGCATGCAAAAGCCCAGTCCAGATGCAGGCCCCCTCACGTGGGCAGCCGCACCCTCTGAGCCGCAGCGGGGTTTTCGGCCCCTCACGAGGGTTTTGTGGTGTGCAACCGCGTGGCCTTGCAAAGAGACCAGCCTCGCAAGCAGACAAAACTGGAGCGACAGGGTTCCACAAGTGTAAGGCAAGAGAGCAGAGGGGGCGCATTGCAGCACACACACACATGGATATGTGCACGCACACACACACATACACACACACACCTGGAAGCTGGGCGCGGATGTGGAGGAGGCGGGGGAGATGCCAAGGAAGCCGGGGGGCTTGGAGCTGGGGGGGGTGCCGGAGCTGCAGGGGTGGCACAGAGGAGCACAGAAGGCTGATCTGGATCAAGGGGCACAAAGGACAGCGGCATGCACGTGGAGCAGGTGGCAAGCAGGGGAGGGCTGTGCAAATAAAAGGACAGCAGCAGGCGCCTGGTGCAGGTGAGCTGGCGGCGTGCGCGGCACATGCGGCTGAGCCGGCAGCGTGTGCCTGATGCGGGCCATGAGGGCAAAGGCGCAGCGGCCACCTGCATGCTAAACACAGCCCAGGATGCCAGCCGGTATGCATACATGGCAGTACAGCGCTGCCTCTCCCAGTTTCCTGCTCCTGCTGCCGACCCCCACACATCTCACCAGGAGCCACCCATCCTGCCGCCCTCGCTGCCCTCCTCTGTAGCCCCCAGCTCCAGCAGCAGCAGCGAGGAGTTTGTGTGCAGCTGCGGCTGCGGCCGTGCCAGGTGTGCGCCCGAGGAGGCGCTGAGGCGCGCAAGCGGCAGGGAGGCATGGCCGCTGCCAGGCGGGGCAAGGCCTGCATGTACGGCGCGTGGCTGCGGCAGTTGCGGCGGTGGTGACGGCGGCGGCGGCAACATACATTCGTCTTGGGGCAGCCCTGCTGGAGCGGTGGCTGCCACATCAGCGGCTGCGGCAGGGGCGCTGGCCCTGGTGGCGAGGGAGGGGCGGGAGGACGCGCTTGAGGCGCGTGAGAGCGCGTGCTGCTGCTGCGCAGGCGAAGGGGATGGCCCTGCACTTGTGCGCCTCCCCGAGCGCTGGCTGGCGCGCGTCACGAGGCTCGGCCCCGCCTCCAGCAGGCGGGCCTGGGGTGCACTGGCGCTAGAGCCCCTGTTGCTGCTGCTGTGCTTGCTGGAGGGCTCCGCAAGCGGTTCCTGTGCGGCGCACGCACAGGGGCTGGCTGCGATGAGCGCGTTCATATGTTCAGAGAGGGGGGCCGACTAGAGGGGTCAGCAAGGATGAGCAGGGTTATGCGTGGGTGGGAGGAACAAGGGCACAGGCGTCGTGCAGCGCTTGCTGGCCACGTCTGGTCAGGCAGGCAGCGACGACGAGTGTGAGTGCACAAGGCTGGGGGTGCGGCACACGGAGGTCATAGTATGGCACACGGAGGTCATAGTATGGCACATGGAGGTCATAGTATGGCACACGGAGGTCATAGTATGGCACATGGAGGTCATAGTATGGCCAGAGGCATGGAAGGGCATCAAAAAGGGGTGCATTTTGAGGCTCTGCCACAGAGCAGCGCCAGACAGCACGCGACTCCAGCATGCAAGCACCACCCACCCATGCACACCATGCACACATTCACATTGCACACACCCACACCCACATGCTTGCACAAGCACATTCATGCATACCCAGACTCATCAACGCCTGCGCGCGCGCATACACACACACACACACAAGCGCAACCCACTCCCTCCCCAGCTTGTGCATGCGCGCGCATGCATGCACGTACCTCTTGGATGGCTTCGTACTGGGATGCTCCCAGCAGCATCAGGGCCTGGCTGCGGGCAACGCCGCCTGAACTAGAGTTTGGGGTGCACATGCGGTGGAGCGCCTCAATCCGAGGGGGCAAGGGTGGCACCTGCGCATGGGCATGCCCATGAACATAAGGCGCGTGCGGCCTTGGCGGAGTCACCATCAGCACTGCTTGGCGGCCTCTGTACTTGCCCGCGCCCATCAAAAGGTGCGCACGTACTTTTAAGAGTCACTGCCAGCGCCACCTGCCCTTGTTGCTGGGCAAGCCTCCCAGTAAGCATGCTCTTCACCCAAGTAAGCCCATCCCATCTCCCCTTTCTTTTCCTCTCCCCCTCAAGCCTTCAAAACCTTTCCTCTCCCCCCTCCCACCCCACCAAGGCTCTTAAAACCCTTCCTCCTCCTCCTCCTCCTCC
>LKMJ01001897.1_pt1 | contig 18830 bp, 32 predicted proteins | sample 643391 | NCBI WGS metagenome assembly LKMJ01 (sample SAMN04112250, study PRJNA286221) | soda lake metagenome | biome: soda lake; feature: Kulunda Steppe; material: water; isolation source: sample PL-Br10 brine of Picturesque Lake | place: Russia: Kulunda steppe | collected 2010-07 | reverse complement strand
GTCATGAGGGGGAAGGCCACGCGTGAGGCGGAGGCCCGTGATAAAAAAAAAGGATGTCAGGACAGCACCATGCGCAAGGCACATGGTCATGAGGGGGAAGGCCACGCGTGAGGCGGAGGCCCGTGATCAAAGGATGTCAGGACAGCACCATGCGCAAGGGACATGGTCATGAGGGGGAAAGCCACGCGTGAGGCGGAGGCTCGTGATCAAAAGAAGATTGTCAAGACAACACCGTGCACAAGGAACAAGGTCATGAGGGGGAGGGCATGAGGGGCAGGGCCGCACATACGGCGGAAAAAGGTTGTCAGGGCAACACTGTGCTCAAGGGGCAAGGTCGTGTGCGAGACGCTCCAGGTCATGCAGGAAGCATGTGGCGGGCGGGAGGAAGCAGGGACGACAGGCAGGCAGAGCGGGCAAGACCGTGCGGAAGGGCCGCCGGGGCGCGCGCACGGGGGGGGTCTGCGCTTGCTGCACCTGCTGTTTGCTCTCAAGGTCTGCCGGCATGACCCAAACCTCGACGGTGCCATCAGAGGTGCTAGCCGCAAGCAGGTCGCCCTGCAACAGGCAGGCAGGCAGGCAGGCAGGCAGGCAGGCAGGCAGGCCGGTTGGTGTGCTGGAGCACGTGAGCGCACTAGGGTTACGGCTAAGCTGTGCTGGCCGCAGGAGGCACTTTACAGGGCAGGCAGGCAAGCAGAGGGCACTGTGCAGCTGATCCGGCTGCGTGTGCTTGGCCAGCAGGCAAGCACTAAAAAGATAAAGGTTTTAGAACGCATAGCAGACTGGGAGACTGAGGAGAGACCTGCAACCATATAACAATGCACATGCGCGCACACATGCGCACACATACATGCACACATACATGCACACACATACACACACGCTCAAGCGTGAATCGCGCGAGGCAGAAGGGCCTGATGAGAAACAACACTGCCAGGGAGGGACCATGAGACAGGGTTGGCTGCTTGGTGGGGTAGGCACGTGCATAAAAAGCCGCCACGCAGGAGCAAAGCAGGCACGTGCATGAAAAGCTGCCACGCAGGGGCAAAGCAGGCACGCGCGTTACGAGCAGCCAAGCAGGGGCAATGCAGGGACTGTGAGCAAACAAGCAGGCCGGAGGCTTTGAGCAGCTGAGTACGAGATCTTGTATGTGAGGAAGGGAGAAGCACAGAGAGAGAGAGAGAGAGAGAGAGAGAGAGAGAGAGAGAGGGAGGGAGGGAGGGAGGGAGGGCGCACAAACACTCGTACACCTGGTTGCGCTTACCTGGTGGGAAAAAGCCAGGGAGGTGAAGGACCTGTCTTGCTCGGGCTCGAATGTGGGGTGCGCAGGGATGATGGGCTGGGCAAAGTCTGGCGATGATGCCAAGCCTGCGCGCGCACAAGCAATGGGCATGCTTGCACGCTTGCATGCATGCGCGGGCAGCCTCGTGGATGCACTCGCGCACTTTTGACGCGAGGAGCACATCTCGAGCTAAACAGGTCTGCACACGTGTTTTGCAGAGCCCTTGTGCTGCCCATGCGCCCAAGCTGAGCGGCAAGGCTGTGGAGGGGGGGCCGTGCAAGTGCTCCACACACCCACGCACGCACGCACGCACGCACGCACGCACGGTGCCCCGTACTCCCAAGAGGCGCCCCTGAGGCAGGCTGCAAGGGCACGAGGCTGCAAGGGCATGAGGCTGCAAGGGCACGAGGCTGCAAGGGCTCAAGGCAGGCGGCAAGGGCACGAGGCAGGCGGCAAGGGCACAGGGCTGCAAGGGCACGATTCTGCAAGGGCACGAGGCTGCAAGGGCATGAGGCAGGCTGCAAGGGCACGAGGCTGCAAGGGCAAGAGGCAGGCTGCAAGGGCACGAGGCTGCAAGGGCAAGAGGCAGGCTGCAAGGGCAAGAGGCAGACTGCAAGGGCACGAGGCAGGCTGCAAGGGCACGAGGCAGGCTGCAAGGGCACGAGGCAGGCCACATGCAACCTACACAAAACATGCCCATGCGCCCTGGGCTATAGGGGTGGCACGCGCCTGAGGTTGGGGGCACGTTGACGAACGCGATCCTGTCCCGGGTAAGCACAGCCAGCAGGTTCTCCATGTGCGGGTGCCAGGCCAGCAGGCGCGTGGCCAGGGCGCCCACATCAAACTTGTGGGACACCAGCACCTCCTCCTGCAGACACCGTGTGCGCGCGCGTGTGTGTGTGTGTGCGCGTGTATGCGTGCGTGTATTTGTTTGCTTGCATCTACGTGTGTACACATGAGTGTGTGCACAGAAGCGCGGTTATGTACGCATCTACATGCATGTCTGTCTGCAGATGTCTGTACAAGTAAACGGGAACGAGCGAGCGTGCTTGTGCCCACCCAAGTGCTTGGCGATAAGACAGGCACACATTGATGGGCATCCAGGCACAAAGCACTGCCACCAAACGCCCATTCAGCACGGAGCATGCGCTGTGTGGGTCTGGATGCAGTCTTGTGTGCGCTCGCTGGGGGACGCGCAGCCCATGCACAGGCCTGCAGCTCATCCTCTGCGCGTCAGAAGCTTCCAGGCGCACGGGAGTGCAAGAGGGTGTGCGTGAGATCGACCGGTGGCGACGAACACTCAATGAGACCCACGCGTGTCGGAGCCAATGCACACCAGGCGCCAAAACACGCGCGTCTCTGCCCAGCTGCTCTTTTGATTGCGAAGGGCACACCGAGCCGTGTGCACACACGCACCATGCTGCGCACATCACCCTCTGCACACGCAGCCTGAAACACTGCTGCTGATGCTTTGTGTGCGCTGCTTACCAGCTGCTTGCGTCAGCAGGCACAAGCTCACTTGGCCGCCAACCTCGTGTGCCATATGCCAGTTGCGCATGCACAGCTTCTGCTTGCCATCTGCATCAGTGCAGCCTCAACTTGCTCACAGCCACGGCGCAAGCGCCTATGAGCACTCAGGGACCGATGATCGCGGATGTGGGGTGTACAGACAGGGGCATCACATAAGCGACGCGCAACAGGGCGTAGGCGGCACCCACCTGGATGCCGGCTTCTGGGCTGTCCTCGTTGACTTTGCGCACAAACACGTAGCCGGCCTGATCAGCGCTGGCCAACAGGTTGGAGGTGGCGGCAAAGAAGCGCATGTCCATGATCTGCAGGGGAGCGGTAAGGGAGACGCAAACTGTACGCTACTCGTTTGGGGCGCTCGTCGCTCCGGGCTAAGACGCGTCATATGGTTCATTGAGGAGGGGGAGGCGGTGCTCGCACATGGCAGGCACGTGGAGCGGCTGCCAGGGGCTGAATGCTGCGTATGGGAGAGCAGGCAGCGCTGCCCCCTCACACATCTCTACACCCCTCCTCACTTACACCTGCATTTGTGCATGGCCCTTCTGACCTATCGGCATGGGCTATACACCTTGGGCTCGGGCAAAAAAGTGGACAAAAGGTTCCTCGCATCTCTTCTGATTAGAAGCTTCATCTGCACGTTACTTCGTGCCTTGAGTATCAGACAGAAGATTTGCATTTACATCTAGACCCAGACCACGCACCAGCAGTAAGGGTTACAGGTTTGTGGCACAACCAAGCCCCTTCTCTCGTGCACACATGCACGGGCCAATAAATTGCGCCAAAGAAGGTTGACTTGCCGCCTTTCATTTGTAGCACCAACCCCCTCCCCCTCTCCCGCATACCCCCCTCACACCTACTTCCTGCTCTGAATGCAGGCGTGCACACAAACAAACCGAGCACGCAAACGCAGACATGCACACGCATGCGCATGTTCATGTGTGCACGCTCCTTAATACAAACACACATGCATACATGCGCGCGTGAGCATGCACACACACACGCGTGCACACACAACAAACACACACACACACACACACACACACACACACACACAGACACACGCGCACACGCACGCACGCACGCACACATGCACGCACGCACACACACCCCTCACGCGCATTAACAGAATTTGCGCACCATGGAGGCATGCCCTTTGAGCAGCGCCCGGTTAGCCGTTTCCTTGTTGAGTACCCGGATGTGGCCTTGCTTCAAGCCATAGCAGATGTAGGAGGTGTTGGACACGATCTGATGCACCACCTGCTCCCGATACTCTGATTTTAGCACAGTGATAGGTGCGACCTATGGTAACGCATGGGTGGGCAGATGATGGCAGGCATGTGAGCATGGTTCATGATGATGGCGCATATGCGATTCACAATTTTCCTAGATTCAGGGTTAGCTGCTGAGAGGTTGATAGGAAAGTGATGGCTTGCGCATCAATGGCATACTCTATGTTGTGCATCCATCACATGTGTGGTGAGCATCAACAAACCTGAAGCTGCTGGGGCTCTACAGCCCTGGGGGCATCAATATCAAAGGTGTCCGAGCCAGGGGCCAGAGCAACTCCTCCGGACTTTTCATGCTTGGCATTCTTGTCCCCGTGAGAAACGGCTACAAACAGGGCATCAGAGGCAGCAATTTTCCTTGTGTGCCCCGGCTCGTTGCTTCCTCCTCCAATCATCCTCCACTATCAAATCTAGCTCTCTATAATTTATTTAATTTTTGTGCAAACGATCGCTTCCTCAATTATTGACCCACTTGTGTGGAGATTGAAATATTATAAGTATGCATCACTGGCAAACAAGTCCAATTGCTTAGCTTCTGCATCAGCCTGCTGGTCAGAGAGAGCCAGCCAGCTGACACCTGACAGGCAGGCAGTGGTGGAAGCGGCTTGAGCAGCAATGTTCAGCACACCCTCCAATTACAGCTCCCAGGTAGCTGGAGGACTGGGCGCTCGGGAGCAGGACTTCCCGCCGCTCCTGTTCAGTTTGACGCCTCAGCATGAGGCCGGGCCAGGGACTCCGCGCTCAGTCACCAGGACAGGGGTGCCCTCTGGCAGTACCAACCAGCGTATGAGTACAGCGGGCACGCCCAACAGCGTGCACACAGAGGCCACACCCCCGCCTCCGCCCCCACCTGTCATGCGCCTCACAGATGATGTTGTCATGGGTGAGTGCTGACCATTGAGCAGCCGTGCGCATCTTTTGGATGTCCCAATGTGCCATTGGAGAGTTGATCATGGTTATCCCCTGCAGATGGGGACCCATGCTTAGTCAGTGTGCATGTGCGCGTTCAATCGCATGCAAGCCATGTGCCTTGAGATTGCCTCTCGCATGCCATAAGGGGGCATGTGTTGATGAGGAATGCCAATTTTCATGGAGTGTGATTGAGTACAAGCCTCCAGACTAGGGGACCTGCGTGTTCTGGCATCTGTCACACAACGTCAGTGCCTTGCAGTCAAACGCATGGATGCTCAGGCAGATCGCCCTCTGCTTTGACATCCTCCTGCCCCATAGGGACCCATTCCGCTTCTGTAATCCGTCTCAGCACATGACTGGTGTGACGTAACAGACACAGTCCCTTGCAACCCTGGTTGTTGGTTTGACCAAGCAAGAGCTCTGCCTCTGCACAGGAGACTCACATGCTCGCTCAAGAGCCTGCTTGTTCCCAGCCTTTGTGTGTGCCAGACCATGCCGCGTGCGCCATCATGGAGCAGCGGACGACCGCTGCTGCGTGTCTCTTGCGAGCATGTCAGTGCGCGCTGCTCGCCTCATCACGTGTAGGTGAACATGACCGGTTCACTTGGTGCTCATACTGAAATCCTGCTCACCCCCCTGCGTGTTGGTTGCTGCGACAGAGGACTCTACCCCCGCTGCCCGCACCGCTCGTGCCAGCTTGTCCCCCTACCAGCAGACCCAGCTCGCCTCCCCCCAGCAGCCCCCCGCCTACGGCCCAGGCCCCTCCCAAGTCATGCAGTCAGAGCCGGCGCTGCAGTACGAAGATGTGTGGGTCACCGTGTACGGCTTCACGCAGGTGCGCGCGCGTGTGCGCGTGTGCGTGTGTGTGTGTGTGTGTGAAGTTGTGTCTGTGCGCAAGTGCGTATGTGTGTGATTGCGCATGCGGGTATGCACAAGGCTGCACAAGATGTGCATGTGCGTGAGCGTGCGTGCGTGCGTGCAAGAGACCGGCAACTCCCATGGACTCCTTTGAGCTGCTTGCCTTTTGCTTCCAAATCTCAAGCCAATGGTGGGTCTGGAGCGGGTGTGCTCCGTGGGCCTCTGCTATGTTGCTGAAAGGGCATCAGCTGTTGTGTTGCTGCATGAACATCAGCTTTTTGGCGCCGCACAGGCATGGAGTTGCATGACAAGGCGCCTCCATTTCGAGGGAAGTGATCAATGGCAAGGATACTGATGCATACGCCGTGTCACACCTTGCACTCCAGCAATGCCTTGCCTGGTGCATGCCATGGCAGGAGTGTGGTCTGCATCTGGGCGCACAAGCAGTTGTGTGTTAGAAACGTGGCCCCTGCACATCCAAGCAGACAGGACGTACCTGTTTACGTATGTGTCAATAATTTCTTTTACACGGGGTGATGTGTTATTCCTCCCACACAAGCTGCTGTGGCTTAGAAGCACACAGGCTGCTGTGGCTCAAAAGCACACAGGCCGCTGTGGTTCAAAAGCACACAGGCCGCTGTGGTTCAAAAACACACAGGCCGCTGTGGCGCGGGTGCGTGCAGCACTGGCGGCATGCCACGTGCTCCCGCCCGCCATGACCTGAATCCTAGGCTCATCATGCTGGACCCGCGACTGACCAACTTTGTCTCTGCTGGCGCAGGCTGAGGTTCCCTTAATCCTGAAGGAGTTCTCCAAGTGCGGGGACATCTTGCAGTGGGGCACGTACGGGCAGCCGCAGTCCAACTTCTTGCATATACAGGTGCGGGTGATGGGCCAGCCCGCTTACTTTCCCCCAAAGAGGAAGAGGCGCTCGCCTTGTCCGAGGGGACGCGATGGTGCCGACTTGGTCATGATCTGGGGAGGAGGGACGGGTCGGCTGGGATGCAATTTGCTGGGGCGCACGCGAGGTGTGCCTATGCCAGGGTGCCCTGGGCATATGGCGCAGGAGGGATGCCTATGCCAGGGTGCCCTGGGCATATGGCGCAGGAGGGTGCGGGCTCGCGCGCCGCCGCGGATCCTGCGCTCCAAAATCAATCACACATCCTGGGACGAGACAGGTCGGAGCTGGAGTGGGCAGCCGCAGCTTTTGAGCGCCATGTGGCCTTGCCCTCACAGTAAGGGTGTGAGCGGTAGGGTTGTGGGTCCTTGAAGGATTAAGGGTCGTGGTCCCTTACATAATGGAGGGTCGTGGGCCCTTTCATGATCAATGGTTTTTGTCCCTTTCATGATCAACGGTTTTTGTCCTTTTTGCGCCTTGTGAAGGGTGCAGAGGTTGCCTACCTGTAATGAGTCCCGCTGCAGGGCCACGACGGGCAGCTACCAGCACTGCCGCTTACTCATCAATACGCATGCACATAGTTGCAGCTGCTGGCATTACCACCACAAGTAGGCATCAGCGCATGCGCCCATCGATAATGTCTGCGCCGCTCGGCCTGCTGGCTGGCTGGTGGCATGTGTGTGGCGTAAAGGCTACTGTGCACGAGCTGTCTTATGCCTCCAAGCACACCAAAATGTGTGGCATGGTGTGGAAGGGCAGAGGCCCATCTGTGCACACCTCATGTGCTGCAGCACCCTGCTGGCTGCTGCTGCTGCTGCTGCCGCTACTGCCTTCCAGGCGCTTCTGATGCTCCTCGCGGGCTGCTGACCCCCTCATTCACGGCTGCACACCTTGCTGGCTGCTGCTGCTCCTCACGCGCTGCTGCTCACCTTGCTAGCTGCTGCTGCATACTTCACGCGTGGCTGCTGCACACCGCAGTTCCAAAACAAGTACGCCTCGCACCGCGCGCTCCTTCGGAACGGGGAGCACCTCACCCCCACTCTGATCATCGGTGTGAAGCCTCTAGATCCTCGGCACCGCGCAGCGATTGAGGGCTATGATGCAGCACACGGCAGCCCGCTGCAGGTGAGTCTGCCCGCGTGGTATCCATATGGGAGCGGGCGTGAGGAGCTGGAGTGGATGATGGCATGTGCGAGGGCTTGGCCATCCCAGGCCTCACACCTGGCCTTGTCTTTTGGCTTTGTCTTAGGGTGTCGCTTTGCGAGTCAGGCTTGTCTGGGGGAGGGAGTGCTTCAGGGAAGCGGATTCGGTCCACCTGCGTGGTTGAGCAGAACCGCCAGAGGGTTCCTCTCTCAGGGGGTCATTGCTCAGGGGGAGACGGGACTGGGGAAGGACTGTGCAGGGGCTTGAGGCTGGCAGCAAGCAGGCAGTAAGCAGTCGGCGAGCAGGCTTTGGATATTGTGGGAGGCCAAGTGCAGCAGGCCGGCCAAGAGGGAGGGGCTGCGCCTAATGGGGGCGGGCATGGTTGAAGGCTGGTGTCCTGCAGTGGCTCCTTTTCCCCTTGTTGTAGTGATGTGGGTGTGCAGCTCAAGCACACTGCCAAAATGCCCCTGCTGCTTCTGCTATCGCTTCTACTGCTGCTCCTGCTGCTGCTGCTGCTGCTGCTGCTGCTGCTGCTGCTGATGATGATGATGATGCTTGGCATCAATGCTGTTGTCGACAAGACAGGCCATCGAGTGTGGTTGGCACAAAGCTTTCACTTCAGGCTTGCCGTGTCGATCCATTGGAACAGGATCTGATTGCTGTGGTGCGATGGGAGCAGGAATGTTGGTGCTGAAATCGATCGGATTGCCCCCTGTCTAGACACAGGCGCAGCACTCATCTGCCCCTCTTGTGGCTTGTTTCATGGATCCCGTGCTCAAGACTGGGGCGTTGCCTCACTGATGTAGACCCATAGCGTGACACAAAGCACATCGAGCACATGCCGCGCTTGCACTGCAGGTGGTGCGGCCACGCGCAGCGCCTGAGCGGCCGTACCGCGTGGAATTTGGGAGCCAGGCGCAGCAGCAGATCCCTCAGCCGTCGCGAAATATGCTGTCCAAGGTTGCGCAGTACGTGTTTGGGATGTAGGCAGGTTCGGGACGTCAGACGAGCGCAGGCGCAGTCATCTCGCACTTCCGGCGCAGGAAGTGCTTTATTGCAAGCCTGATGACTCACGCTGGCTCGTATGGCCACATACATGCGTGAGTGCATGCTTGGCTTTGACCATCTCACGGATTTGTAGGACATTTGACCTTTGATCACACTCCACTGGCACGTGACAATTTCTTGGTGCGCATCGGGGCTATTTTGGCTCGTCGGACATTAAGTATCCGGATACCATTAAACGTGCCGTGACACATTTTGGATGTGACATATTTGCCCTCCAGCTTTAATGCCCATCATGCTGGGTGCACCCACACGTCGCTCAACATAGCTGTGTTGCCGTCTGTTGTGTAAACATTTCGGAGACTGTTGACAAGTTATTCAGAAACGCTCGTATCTAGACGCAATTGATTTCTCATGCTGGCAGCTGACCTGGCCTATCTTGTGGCTTCAGCATAACTGTGTTCATCAAGGTTGGATTTATGAAGGTACCAATCAAAGAGTATGAGGTTCTGAGGATGGAAGCATCTCATTTGTGCTTCAGAAGTGTGCTGCGCTGCAAGTTTCCCCTTGTTCGTGCTGAATGAGGGCAGCATAGCTGAATGAAAACTGGAAGGCCTAAGGCTGCAATCTGATGGTAGGAATGGAAAGAGCATCGGAGTGTATGAGGCAAGGTAAAATTATCCTACCTTGTAACCTTGTATGAGGCAAGTTGGTTCTGAAAGCACTGAAAGGAAAGCTGATGCTTTGGCGGATGTGGTTTGGAGAATGCTTGGTGTACAGGTCTCAATCATTGAGACCTACCACCAATGATCCAATGATTGGAACAGATTAAGTGGCCCAAACTTCCAATCTCATTCAGTTCAAAGCTCCCTGCATCGCTTAAGGGCAAGGAGACGCATACGCCTGAAGTACTGCAAATTCTTTAAAGTTACCAAATGAACAAGATAATTAGTGGGGATTTGATTAGAAGCTTGTTATCAAGCCTTGCTCTTCACGACCATCGTGTTCTGACCTTGTCTTTGTGCGCCCTTAGATTTGCCTTGCTTGAGGAGCCTGTTCTTCTTGAACTTCCCTTTAAGAGTCCCCTAGTTTGACGCTCTTGAGTTTCGCTTTCTCACCAAAACCTCTTGCTTTCAGACACTACCCTTTTTGTCATGTTTGCGCCTCTTTAGATAAGTTGCGCCTCTTCAGATTAGGTCCAGGTTGCAGGCCTTCCAGTTTTCAGCTCAGCTGCCCGCGTTTGGCGGATACAGCTATGTCACATATGGTAACCTACTAGGTCAGTAATCTAATCTTTTGTTGGAATAGCCATAAGGTCGGTTGGTTCAACTGCAGTTGATTCCTTGTTGCAACAACGACACGTTGCAACAACAACCTTGTATCTTGTCTCCATTTGCCTTCCTTGGAAGGGACCTTTTCAAAGGGGTTCTGCAGGCTGACTCACGTCATGGCTCTTATGCAGAGCGAGACTGCTCCTCAGAGGCTCTGGTGCCACCTCGCTGTTCATAACTTAACCTTCAAGGAAGTTCCTAAGTACGTTCTGGAGTGCGCCCTCCCTACCGTAGGGTGACCAAGAGGGCCCTGGTCACACATTCGCCACACCCTTTTCTAGATACATGCTCCTTGCCCTTCCTCGTGACGTCATTCGCAGCATGGCATGCTTCAGACTTTGTGTGCCCACACCCTACGGTTTGAAACTGTGACCTGGACTCACAATACCTACCCTACTTGTGACTTGTCAAACGCTAATGAAGTACAAGATGACAAGATGAGCAATGTGTCCTTTTTCACTGCCACCCATGCACACGTGGTCTCTCTCCGCAGAACTTATGCGTTCCTGTTTCCTCCCACAGGTTTCTGGGCCAGGAAAACAATAAGCTGTCACGCCAGATTTATGCAGTGCCAAATCTATACTGCATTGTGACCCGGAGGTTGGTAGAGTCAGTTGGTGGAGTATTTTATCCTATTGTCAGTTCAGCTGTAGCCATATTTGAGCACGTCAAACTTTGACGTCTTCGTCTTGAAGACAAACTTGCAATAATACCTTGTTTGCTCCTAGCGCCCCTAGGCATAACATGTACGCCGGGGAGTAGCCCCCTCTGGCCCTTGGGGGGCAAAAGGCGTGGCAGCGCCCAGCCTAGTCTAGTCCAATCCACCGTCCAGTGTGAGTGCGTCCAACAGCACTACATGCAGCGCTGACCTTGCCTGCTTGCTGAAGAGAGAGCGAGAGTGTAGGGAAGGATAAGGGCATCAGAGACTCCTCAGTCTCATCGCGTGCAACCTGTTGTCTGCTTAATGTCACTGTATACAGCCTTGAAACCTTACCTTACCTTAATGTCACTGTCGCTGTCGCTGTCGGCAGTCAGTCCACTCACCATCATTGCTCAAATACGTGTTTTGGCCATGCTGCGTGTCTAGTTTGGATGCAGCAGTTTCTTGGCGTGACAAAGCTTTATCTCTTCCTTCGTCCTTTCCTTCACTGATCATATGGTAGTTTTAATGGCAGGCTAGCAGTCACACTTCTTGACTGAAGGCCCTTTTCTTGTAACCTTAAGTATATTCTGAGGAACGTGAGCAGGTTTCCTTCATAGTTCGCATGCACATACCCTACACAAACTGAGTAAACTCCTCCTCTTGGCGTGACAGACATGAACAACATAATAAGTGCTCTTGTATTGCTGTTCAGAATGAGGTGCACTGTCCAGACTGTGAAAAATAACATCATTCTGGAAGCATTACTCCCGCAGAAAGAATTACTCATTTTTTCCTTCCTTTATTGCAGGCCTTCAAGCACAGAAGTTCTGTGCTCCATAGGGATTTTTCTTAGCGGCACAACAAACTCGCCTCTTTCATTGCAGTCATCATAGGCTGTTTTTTGGCAAGCGGTGACCAGTCACCGTGGCAAACAAACCAATCAGCCTTATGGCTGGTTAGCCCGAACCTGAACCTTCAAGTTATGCAATTCAGCAGCAGACGTTTGGTGAGCCAATCGTTTTAAGAAATTCGGCAAGCAAAGCTATGGAATAGAATTTTTTGTGACCATTTCAAGGTGGTGGGAATGACCCTAATTATCCACACAAGAAGCCTATTTAAAATTTTTAAATTTTCTCCTGTCCAAATCAGGTTCCAATTCACAAACAACAAAACAGGTCAATCCATCAAATGCGTGTTGAAGCCAACCCCTCCTTATGTGCCTTTGTCCAGCAGTGAAAGAAAGTGCAATAGAACGCATAGCCAGAACAGCTCCATACTTCACCACGAACATGAAACTGGTTACTGATCATCAGTAACATATGATGCAATTGTAAGTCCGCATCACTCTGCGTACTTGCTCTGCTCTCTGGACTACCTCCAGTACCCAGAGCTTGGTAGCATTGTACAGCATTGTACAGATATAGCCGGAGGCACCTGCTGTAGGACCGCTAGACAGGGCCGCAGGCCAAGCAGGGCTGGCAGGGCCCGGCACAGCCCACTGTTAAGGACCTCATGGATCCAGACCGAGCAGCATGACTGCTGCTGCTCAGACTGACCCACCCTGCACGCGCTGGCTTTTTGCATCAGGGCATGCGTGCTTTGGCGGCTCTTGGCAGGGCAGCCACTATGTGCCCTCACCGGCTCTCCAGGAAATCCCCTTAGGTCTAGCCACAGGCAGCCATCACACTGTTTCAACATCACATTGTTTCAAATTTCTTTCTCCCTTGTGTGTGACCAGGAGTACGGCCAAATGGCCAGCCCTAGGCAGCTACTCTGTCAGGCTGTAAAGCAACCGCCCTGTAAGAGGCTAAGAGCATATGCCGCTAGCAAAACATATGGCCTCCTGACACAGCCACGACATGCTACGCGAACCAGCTCCAGCCGACTGGGCATACAAAGCAGCCTGCCTTAGGTTCAGCGTTGATAAGCTTCACACAGCGCCTGTCCTGCCCACTGCCAAACGTTGGCCTGCCGGTAGCCTGCCTCGTGAGCTTCTCCCCACCACACGATCGTGTAGTCATGATTTGTGCACATGCATGCGCATACATACGCACGCATGCATGCACGCACGTAGTGCATGCACATGCACCTACGCAAATGCCTCACATACATAAGTATCTGCCCAGCCATCAAGCCCCTCCAGCTACCCAGGGTGAGCTGCCAGTCGTGACACCCATGGTCGCCATCCTTTCTCACTGGTCGGCTGTGATGTTGGGTTAAGCTTGGAGGCTTACCAACATCACTGGTCGGCCGTAATGTTGGGTAAAGCTATGGAGGCTTACCAACATCACTGGTCGGCTGTGATGTTGGGTTAAGCTATGGAGGCTTACCAACATCACTGGTCGGCCATGAAGTTGGGTTGGCCGATGGAGGCCCGGAGGCGGTTCCACGCCTTGCCCCGGGGGTCCACCTGCGCACAGCGGCAGCAGCGCGTGAGGTCAGGGGGCACGGCGATGTGGGCGCTGCGCTTTACACACACAGGAGTGTGTGCGAGTGTGCATGCATGTGTGTGCATGTGCACAGAGATTGCAGGGCGCGGTGTGCTCAATCACGGAGGCCTCTCAGCTTAGCTGCCCTGCCAGACCCAGCCGGCCTGTCATACTGGGCTGCCCTGCTAAGTCCTGAGGGTGCCCGTCCAGAGGCTGGGTTGCCCTGCCATGCACAGAGGCTGCATTGGGAAGAGCAGGCGAGACTTCTGCTCTCCCAGTGCGATTGGGAGAGGGATGGGCTGAAACAGATTGACCTGCCCTACGTCAGCGAAGGCGCACAAGCTCTCAATAATCCATGCAACAGACACCCAACAGCCACACATTCTGCTGAGGATGTAGAGCTGAAGTGAGCCTGATTGTAGACTGCAAGCCAGTGGATGAACAACATGCGGCCTCACCCAAGTGATGCCTTGCCGACAACTTCTTGTGACCCCAACTATTATATCGTTGTGTGCCTCTTATCGGATAAGCACTCAACGAGGAAGCAGCACAAGCAGGCGCGGCCTCCTTTAGCTTCAACAGGCCCCCCTTCCTGCCTTCCCTTGTTTGCAGTCACGCGCTCCACAGAGCCACCACCACCACCACTACCACTACCACCGGCTCGCCAAGAGCGCAAGCTTGATGTCTGATGCACGCTTGGATGCCCTTCCCCTTACTCCAGTCATTTACACACTTTACAGGCTCTGCCTGATTAGAAGCCGGTCGGGCAGGCGGTTGCACCTTATTGTGTGCAACCACTGCTTTATGCGCGCGCGGTTACACAAGCACACATACACACACTGCTGCCATTGCAGACCACTCTTGCACACAAACACACACACACACACGCGCGCGCGCACACACAGACACTGCTGCCATTGCAGACCACTCTTGCATGCACACACACACATACGCACGCACCCCTCACCCCCCCCCCTGCGCACCTTGCGAGCTGCCTGGATGACGACAGGGATGGGCAGGTACACGTAGTGCGTGTTCACCAGGCCCACAGTGAGACCGGTGTAGCCTGCGGGCAGACGCCACAGAGCCACGAGCGCGCCCACCAGAGGTCAGGGTGCATTCGGTGCATCTGGTATTTGGTGCATCTGGACGCCATATTCGGTGCATCTGGTATTCGGTGCATCTGGACGCCACAGAGCCACGACCGCGCCCACCAGAGGTCAGAGGGTGCATTCGGTGCATCTGGTGCACACGGATCACACAGGTCACACGGATCACACAGGTCACACGGATCACACAGGTCAGGGTGCATTCGGTGCATCTGGTGCACACGGATCACACACCCGTGGTGCCGAGCGCGCCCGGGTAACCCCAACTTTGCGGGGGGGGGGGGCACAGCCGCGGGCCATCTTCATGCATGGCAGGCTCCACAAGCAGTACTTCTGCTCATCAAGGGTGCCGAGCTAGTGTGTGGCTGACGGAGTGCTGTGTGCTCAGCAGCCCGGACAACGGGTACTCCCATAGCCACACCACAATTCTGTCACAGGCATGAGACACCACTGCCCTGCCATGGTCACACCCCTAGGCACCTAGGCACCCCTAGGCACCCCTAGGCACCTAGGCACCCCTAGGCACCTAGGCACCCCTAGGCACCTAGGCACCCCTAGGCACCTAGGCACCCCTAGGCACCCCTAGGCACCCCTAGGCACCCCTAGGCACCCCTAGGCACCTAAGCACCTTGCCAGCTGTCAGTACGTGCTTGGCAAGGTGCTGAGGTGCAGGTGTGTGTATGTGCGGGCATGCGCTCCCGCATGTCTGTTGGAAGGTGATAGGAGCGCGCTACCTGCCTACATGCCAATAGGGGCTTGTCAAGGTGCATGCACCTGTTCACCTGGACAGGTGCGTGCCTTGACAAGCACGCAACTTCAAACCTTGACACACAAGCACGCGCCATGATAGACACGCAACTTGACACACAATTGTACACCTCTACCAGCTCACTGCGTGCTCACGCTTGACATCTGCGACATTCAGGAGCGCATGCTCCCCATCTTCTCCTACCCCCCAATCATAAATACGCAAATACGCGCACACGCGCACGCAGATGCACACTACTACAGCCACAGGCAGGGCTCCCAAAGTCGCATCCTGCCTGCATCAACGTGCGTGGGCTGAGCGCGCTTGCAGCCGTCCAAGCATATCGCTTGGGTTGGAGAGAGGGAGAGGAGGGGGCCCATGCACAACTCGTGCAGGAGCGCCAGCATCGCTTGTGCAGGAGCGACAGCCACATGCAGCGCGTGCTGCGCCATGTGCAGATGGACCTTGCACACACACATGCGCCGGTTAAGCCAGAATTAGGCACGAAGACCGGCGTGGCTCGTGCATTCACAAAGGCTCACGCACCTGCAAAGGCTGCGTGCACTGCGTTGTGGGCCAGGATCTTGCAGTAGATGCGGTCTGTAGAGGTGGTGGTGATGGCGCGGATCATGTAGGTTGGATCTATGTACTTCAAATCCGCGTCCTGTGCGCGCAAGAGTGACATGGCACACGGCCCCCTGTCACGGCGTGTGTGAAACAGTCCAAAAAAGGCAGCAGGGTAGGCTGCCAGACAAACATTTGCCGTCCGCCAATGACCAAGATTGAAAAACGGGCAGACAGTGTTCAGTCTCTTTGTCGCGTCAAGGCTGCTGGAATCCCTGGAAGCGTTCGTGCACTAATTCAGGAATACGCACCCCTCTGCATGCTCGATTTAAGCCATGTGACATGCTGTGCACACCTCCTTTGCAAATAAAGCAATGCGCGCCCTTGCTGGGCACCATGCTGCGGTGCCTGGGCCTGAGCACCAGCGCTCTTATGCCTCGACTTGATGCACACATGCCTACAGCAGACTCTGCTTGCAGCGTCCTTCCTGGAAGGACAAGGGCTACCACGTTTCCAACCTAATGCGCATGCCCCCCACGCAGGCCTGAGTGCTTCCCGTGCCCCTTGAACTAACGAGCATGCCCCACTTGGAAAAAAGGGTACTCACTGATCCCCAACCTGATGTGCATGCCAGCCCTACCTGGAAGTAGGAATACTTTTTGATCTCCGACTTGATGTGCATGCCAATATCTTTGAGGATGGGGTTACCACTCGCGTCAGTGCCCTGAGTGCCATTCCCCTCTTCCACAAGGTTCTGCACGCACACAGGCAGGCGGGCTGTGGGGTGAAACAGCAGGCGTGTGTGTTGCTAGCATGTGTGTGTGTGCGTGTGTGTGTGTGTGTGCGCGCGCGCGCATGCGCACACATGTGTATGTGCTCGTGTATGAGTGGCTAAGACAGCACATGCACACACACGCAGGTGTGCATGAGTGTGTGTTACTGCCCCAATTCCAGTGCAAGCCCGAACCTGCACCCCTGCCACGCACACCACGCAGTGGCCCTTGTAACGCATGACATGCATGCAGACCCTTGAAGCACGCCCTTGTCACGCACCTGGCCAGCACCCTCTGCCACGCACACCACGCAGTGGCCCTTGTAACGCATGACCTTCTCAAGGTAGCTGAACAGCCCCTTCTCGCCGTGCAGCGTGAACGGCACCTCCGGGATCAAGCAGGCATCCACCACGCCTGCGCGAATGCGACGCGTGTGGGCATATGTACGGGAAAGGTGTGGGCTGTCATGGTGCTTATGTGCGGCACCTCCGGGAACAAGCAGGCATCCACTACGCCTTCTCATTTGCAATGTGTGCAAGCATGTATGGAGTAAGTGCGGGCTACCACGTAGTCACCCACCAGGCCTGTACAATCGTGACGCGCGTGCACGCACAAGTCAAGGGCATGCATAGAGAGAGAGAGAGAGAGTGCGGGTGTCCGTAACGCTAGTGCGCATGTGCTCATGAGTGGGAGCGCCGGCGTGTGTGGGAGCACTGTGCATGTCTTGGGAATGCTGCCATGTTTTGGGAGTGCTGGCACGCACCCTCCCTGTGTGGCATCAATCACAGGTGAGACATCCAGTGCATGCATACGCACATACATGTGCACATACACACATAAAAGGAGGAGGGGGGGGATCATGCTCACAGGAGACCTTATGGAGGCACACAGGCACACTGCAGGTGCAATTGAACACGTGAAGGCACAAACGCACGGTGCAGATGCAGTCTGTGACACCTCTGGGCGTACAGGCAAGCGCCAAGCGGGAAGTGCATGTCATGAGCACACCTTTAGGCATACCCATGGGGATGCTCAAGGCGGTTCAGGCCCTTGCATGCATGCGCACAACATGGACGGGGCATATCCATCCCCTTCACACCTGGGGCCTCTGTATGGATGCCCCCGCACTGCACGGAATCCATGCCACTGCTGAGTACCCCACTGCAATGGATGAGGCATCCCCCTCATCTGAGCCCTTGGCTTAATGCTTAATGGATGAGGACCGGCATTGCACGGAATCCATGCCACTGCTGAGTACCCCACTGCAATGGATGAGGCATCCCCCTCATCTGAGCCCTTGGCTTATTGCTTAATGGATGAGGCTAAACAGGCCTGCAATGGATGAGGCATCCCCCTCATCTGAGGCCTTGGCTTAGTGCTTAATGGATGAGGCCAAACAGGCCATGGGGGCCATTTGGTGACCGTGAGCGGTACAATGAATGGGGCAGCGGTACAATGAATGGGGCAGCGGTACAATGAATGGGGCACCCCTCTGCCCTGAGGCCATGGTGGCTTCATGCGCCTGTGTGGTGGCTTGCACGCCCCTGCATGGTGGCTTCATGCGCCTGTGTGGTGGCTTGCACGCCCCTGCATGGTGGCTTCATGCGCCTGTGTGGTGGCTTGCACGCCCCCTGCATGGTGGCTTAATGCCCCAGCATGGTGGCTTGCATGCCACTGCATGGACGCACGCCATGGCGATGGATGAGGCATCCCCCTCACCTGAGGCCATGGAGGCTTGCATGGCGATAAAACCTGTAGGGCAAGGAGGGAGGGTCCAGCAGGGGTGAGGTCCAGTGCTAGAGAGGGGTGTGAGGGTTGTGTGTGCTATTTCCTCCTGAGCCTGATAAAGACATGAGTGTTGCCTTGATCGGCAAGGCACGCATGCATGCATGCATGCACATGTTCATGCTTGCAAAAGACATGGCGATGACGAGCTCGGCGTGTTAGGAACAATGATCCAAGGTGCTGCCGGGGGACACTGGAACAATGCTCCAAGGTGTTCCGAAGGCCAATGCTCCAAGGTGTTCCGAAGGCCAATGATTCAAGGTGTTCCAATGATCCAAGGTATTCCAATGATCCTAGGTGTTCCACTGAGTCCAAGGTGTTCCACTGAGTCCAAGGTGTTTCCTGGGGTCATTCCCCCTGAGGGAGCGAGTTATTGCTGGTTGACATATTGCCCTATTTAACAACAGCAGCCGTTGCAACCTCCTGCCCACCCTCTGCTGCATCCATATTGCCCCATATTTGCCGGATCAGTTGCCGCTGCCACCTGCCAAACCCCTCTATGCTGCATACGCAGTGTCCGCACCTGCCAACCCCCCCCCC
>LKMJ01001896.1_pt1 | contig 18830 bp, 18 predicted proteins | sample 643391 | NCBI WGS metagenome assembly LKMJ01 (sample SAMN04112250, study PRJNA286221) | soda lake metagenome | biome: soda lake; feature: Kulunda Steppe; material: water; isolation source: sample PL-Br10 brine of Picturesque Lake | place: Russia: Kulunda steppe | collected 2010-07 | reverse complement strand
GCGGGGCGGGCTAGCGCAGCACCCCGCGCTCCTCCAGGGCGGCAAGGATCCGGCGCACCGAGGTCTCCAGATCCTCCGCCACCGTATCGACGTGGACCTCGGGCTGCTCCGGCGCCTCGTAGGGGATATCCACACCCGGCAGCCCCTGGATCTCGCCGGCGTCGGCGCGGGCGTAGAGGCCGTCTAGGTCCGCAGCGCGGCACGCCTCGATGGGGGCGTCCACGTACACCTCGATGAACTCGCCGGGCTCCACCCGCTCGCGGACCATGGCGCGGTCGTCGCGGTAGGGCGAGAGGCTGGCGCAGACGGTGATCAGACCGGCGTCGACGAACATGGTGGCCGTCTCGGCGATGCGGCGGATGTTCTCGGCCCGGGCATCGCGGCTGAAGTCCAGGTCGTGGCTCAGGCCGTGGCGGACGTTGCCGGCGTCGATCAGGTAGCTGTGGTAGCCGCGGCGAAACAGTGCCTGCTCCAGGGCATTGGCCAGGCTCGACTTGCCCGAGCCGGACAGGCCGGTGAGCCAGACGATGCACGGCCGCTGGCCCTTCTGCCCGGCGCGCTGGGTCTTGCTCAGCGCCAGCTGGCGGCGCGGCACGTCGGTCTCGGCGCCGGCGGCCTCGGTGGCGGCGCGGGTGACCATGCCGGCGCCGACGGTGTGCAGGCTCATCCGGTCGATGACGATGAACGCGCCGGTGTTGGCGATCTCCTCATAGGGGTCGAACGGCACCCGCGCCGAGAGCTGGACGCGGCACAGGCCGATCTCGTTGAGCCCGAGCTCCTCCGCCTGGTGGTGCTCGAGGGTGTTGACGTCGATGCGGTGGTGGATGCGCTCGACCACCGCCGGGACGGTGGCCGTGCCCAGCTTGATGTCGTACTGGCGTCCGGGCAGCAGGGGTTGCTCGGCCATCCACACGATGCGCGCATCCAGGGTGTCGTCCACCGTCGCCGGCCGCCGTGGGCTGGCGAGGACATCCCCGCGGGAGATATCGATCTCGTCGGCCAGGGTGACGGTCACCGACTGCGGCGGGAAGGCCACATCCAGGTCGCCGTCGTAGGTGACTACGCGCTCCACGCGGCTGCGCAGTCCGGAGGGCAGGGCGACGACCTCATCGCCGGGGCGGACCGTACCGGCGGCCAGGGTGCCGGCGAAGCCGCGGAAATCGTGGGAGGGGCGGATCACGGTCTGTACCGGCAGGCGCAGATCGCGCAGGTTGCGGTCGGCCTTGGCCTCGACGGTCTCGAGCAGCTCCATCAGCGTTGGGCCGTCGTACCACGGCATCTGCTCGCTGCGGTGGACGACGTTGTCGCCCTTGAGCGCGGACAGCGGCACGCAGCGCACGTCGGGGATGCCGAGCCGGCGCGCGAAGGCCGTGTACTCGTTCCGGATGCGCTCGAACGCGCCCTGATCCCAGTCGACCAGGTCCATCTTGTTGATGGCCAGCACGACGTGGCGGATGCCCAGCAGCGCGCAGATGTAGCTATGCCGCCGGGTCTGTACCTGCACCCCGTGGCGGGCGTCGACCAGGATCACCGCCAGCTGCGCCGTCGAGGCACCGGTGGCCATGTTGCGGGTGTACTGCTCATGGCCCGGGGTGTCGGCGATGATGAACTTGCGCTTGTCGGTGGAGAAGTAGCGGTAGGCGACGTCGATGGTGATGCCCTGCTCGCGCTCGGATTGCAGGCCATCGACGAGCAGTGCCAGGTCCACGTCGTCGCCGGTGGTGCCGTAGCGACTCGAGTCCTGGCGCACCGCAGCGAGCTGGTCCTCGTAGACCAGCGCCGAGTCGTGGAGCAGCCGCCCGATGAAGGTGCTCTTGCCGTCGTCCACCGAGCCGCAGGTGATAAAACGCAGCAGATCCTTGTGCTCGTGCTGCTTGAGGTAGGACTCGATGTCGGTGGCGATCAGATCGGAGGCGTGGGACATGATCAGAAATACCCCTGCCGTTTTTTCTCTTCCATCGACCCGGCCGAGTCGTGGTCGATGACCCGGCCCTGCCGCTCGGAGGTGCGGGTGAGCAGCATCTCCTGGATGATCTCCGGCAGGGTGTCGGCCTCGGAGCGGATTGCGCCGGTGAGCGGGTAGCAGCCGAGGGTGCGGAAGCGGACCTTCTCGTAGCGCGGCTGCTCGCCTTCTTCCAGCGGCATGCGCTCGTCATCGACCATGATCAGGGTGCCGTCGCGCTCGACCACCGGGCGCTCGGCGGCGTAGTAGAGGGGGACGATGGGGATGTCCTCCAGGTAGATGTACTGCCAGATATCCAGCTCCGTCCAGTTGGACAGGGGGAAGATGCGCATGCTCTCGCCCTTGTGGACGCGGCCGTTGTAGAGCTGCCAGAGCTCCGGGCGCTGCCCCTTGGGATCCCAGCGGTGGTGGCGGTCGCGGAAGGAGTAGACGCGCTCCTTGGCGCGGGATTTCTCCTCATCGCGGCGGGCGCCGCCGAAGGCCGCATCGAAGCGGTGGTGGTCCATCGCCTGCTTGAGCGACTGGGTCTTCATGACGTCGGTATGCACCTTGGAGCCGTGGGTAAACGGCCCGATGCCCTGCTCGACGCCCTCCTGGTTGATGTGGACGATCAGCTCCATGCCCGACTCGCGCGCCATGCGGTCACGGAAGGTGATCATCTCGCGGAACTTCCAGGTGGTGTCCACGTGCATCAGGGGGAAGGGCGGCTTGCCCGGGTAGAACGCCTTGAGCGCCAGGCGCAGCATCACCGAGGAGTCCTTGCCGATGGAGTAGAGCATCACCGGATTGTCGAACTCCGCGGCGACCTCGCGGATGATGTGGATGCTCTCCGCCTCAAGCTCCTTGAGGTGGGTGAGCCGTGCCTCGCTGATCTCCATACCGTTGATCACCTGACCGAAAGCCCGCGTTGGCCGAGCATTGTAAAGGATTGCTCGGTGGTCGCGTCAGAGCGGATGGCCATGTCCTTATGGTGTCCGTTCCGGGTCAGCGTGTCGCGTCGTCTATCCGGCTGGGCCGGGCATCTGGAAGGCGGTCTTCGGTGTGGAGTGTCAGCGTTGGAGGCATGGCGTTCAAAGCACGGCACGGTGGGCATCAAGATAGTCGACGACTTCCACGAGGCCGTCCACGTGCTGAATCCTGGTTGACGGTACACACCCCAGATCGTGGTTGAGGTGCTGCATCCACTGGCGCATGACCCGCTCGTCGCCAGCGCAAATCGCCCCGAGCGACCTCGCCACCCGGACAAGCAGCAGGCTCAGCTCCCACTGGACAAACCGAGGAGCCCGGCGGCGTTGATCACGGCTTCGGTCAGGACACGGCGGTCCGGATCGGCTTCTTGCGGCGCTTGGGTAGCCATGGCTGGCGCCTCTTCGCTCGTTTCTGTAGACAGAACTGCGCCAATTGTTTTCTGCAGAAAACGGGTGCCCAGCAAGTGTGCCCTGGCACAGGGTACTTCCCGGCTGGCGCGCGGTGTGCCAAGTTTTGATGCAGGATCAGGTCAGAAACAGGAGAGGCCGTCATGACCGTGCTCGCACGCAAGACGGAGTGGAACGAGGTGCGCCTGCCGCCGGAGATCGCCGGGCAGTTCTCGGATGTCGATTACTTCGAGGTGGTGGTCACCCGCAAGGGCCGGCTGCTGCTCTCGCCGGTGAACCCGCAGGAGAAAGAGGAGCGGGTCAAGGAGGAGATCCAGGAGCTCGGCGTCGCCGAGGACGATCTGCGCGCCGCGGCTGCTGCGTTGCTGGGCCGGCGCGGGTGAGTGCGGCTATACGAGGGCTTGCGAGGCCGCGGTAACCGGGTCTGGCCCGGGGTGGTTGCTCACAAGGGATCGGCGCCTTCATTGAGGATCTGGATGTACCGCTCGTAGGCGAACACCCGGTCGCGGCGCCGCCCGGTCACCTCCCGGAGGATGCCCAGGCGTTCCAGCGCCTCGACCGCCCGCGCAGCATGCTTGTTCTCACGAGTGTGAATAGCCCTGAAGACGATTATCACTTCGGGGCCCATGTGTTAATGGGCGATGGATTCAGGACGGGCGGCGATCGGACGGCGGCGAATTCCGTGGCTGAAAGCCACGGCCTCATAATTGAGCCTATTCTGAGTCCCGCCAATTACCCGGTGCGCAGGAGCGGATTCAGTCCTGCGCGAAGCCCGGCAGGTGGAACGCCGCTGCCTCGGAGACCTCCTGCAGGCCGCACTCCCTGGGGATCGGGGGCGGGGCGCCGGCGAGCACCTCCAGGACGGTCCGGACGCCGCCGGCGAGGGCTTCCAGGTGGTAGCCCCCCTCCAGCACAAAGGTCAGTCGGCCCTCGCAGTGCCGGTCGGCGATCCCTTGAACCACACCGGTCAGGGCGCCGAAGCCGGCGAAGGTGGCGTTGAGGGCCAGGTCGAACTGGTGTGCGTCGAAGCCGGCCGAGACCAGCACCAGGTCCGGCTGGAACCAGTCCGCTGCCGGCACCAGGATGTCGTTGAAAGCGCTGATCAGGGCCGCATCACCGGCGCCCGCCGGCAACGGGACGTTGACGATGGTGCCTTCGCCCAGCCCTGCGCCCACCTCGGCGAGGTTGCCGCTGCCCGGGTAGAAGGGGGCGGAGCGGTGGGTGTCGAAGAGCATGACATCCGGATCGGCGAAGAAGATCTCCTGGGTGCCGTTGCCGTGGTGGGCGTCCCAGTCGATGATTAGTACGCGGTTGCAGCCGAGTTCTGCCTGGGCGTGCGCTGCGGCGACCGCGACGTTGTTGAAGAGGCAGAAGCCGCGGGCGCGGGTCGGTTCGGCGTGGTGCCCGGGCGGGCGGACGAGGGCGAATGAGCTGCGGGTCTCGCCGCGTACCACTGCCTCGACGGCAGCGGTGGCGGTGCCGGCAGCGACCATGGCGGCCTCGAGGCTGCCCGGTGAGACGGCCGTGGTATCCACGTCCACCCATGCGTTCTGGCCGCGCAGTCCGGTGATGGTGTCCAGAAAAGAGGCGGTGTGCACACGACCCAGTTCGGTCAGGGTGGCGGCACGGCCGGCCTGGAAGTGGAGTCCGGGCACTGCGGCGTGTTCCAGCGCGTCCAGGACGGCGCGGACACGCCCCGGGTGCTCCGGGTAGGCCCACTTCAGGCCCGAGCCGCCGAGGAGCTCGCGCACCCGGCGATCAAGCCGTCCGGGCAGGAACGCAGCCCCGACGTCCGGGTGGTGCTGCAGCACCCGGTCGTCGTAGAAGAGCGTGACCCGTCTTTGCTCGTGGGCCGCCGCCGGCAAAGGGGCCGAAGCGGTGCCGATCTTGCGAGTGGTCATAGGAGCAGTATATGACCAGCGAGCGGCGGGCGTTGGGACAGCGCGGCCGGCGTGAGGTCGGCTCAGAAGGGCCACACCCACGGGATCACGGCCAGCGCTACGGCGCCGGTGACCAGGTTCAGCGGCAGGCCGGCGCGCAGGTAGTCGGTAAAGTGGTAGCCGCCGGGGCCGTAGACCATCAGGTTGGTCTGGTAGCCCATGGGGGTGGCGAAGCTTGCCGAGGCGGCGAGCATGATGGCGACGGCGAAGGGCAGGGCGCTCACGCCCAGATCCCCGGCCACCGAGCCGGCGATGGGGACCATCAGCACCGCCGCCGCGTTGTTGGTGATCACTGCGGTGAACAGCGCCGTGGCCAGGTAGATCATGGCCAGGTTCAGCCACGGGCTGTCGCCGGCGAGGTTGAGCAGGCCGCCGGCGATGGCGTGGGCGAGCCCGGTCTGCTCCATGGCAGCGCCGATGCCGAAGGCGGCGGCGATGGTCAGGATCACCGACCAGTCGATGGCCTGCCGGGCGGCGTTCAGCGTCAGGCAGCGGGTGGCCAGCAGCGCCGCGCCGGCGGCCAGGGCGCCCTCGAGCATGGACAGCCAGCCGACGCCGACGACACCGAGCATCGTGCCGAGGATCCCCAGCGCCACCCAGGCCCGGTCGTGGCGGGGCACGGCGGAGCCCTCGATGGCGCGGACCAGGAGGAAGTCACGGGCGTTGCGCTGGCGCTCGACGAAGCCCTCGCCGGCCTCGATCAGGAGGGTGTCGCCGGGGCGCAGGACGATGTCACCGATCTTGCCGTCGACCCGCTCGCCATTGCGGGCGACGGCGATGACCACGGCGTCGTAGCGGGTCCGGAAGCGGCCGTCGCGGACCGTCCGGTTGGCCACCGGGCAGGTCTCCGAGACCACCACCTCCACCAACCGGCGGTCGGAGCGGCGGCCGTCGAGCTTGAAGACCTGGTCGGTGGCCGGCGTCAGCCCGCGGATCTTCTGCAGCTCGACCACCGAGTCCACCACGCCCACGAACACCAGCCGGTCGCCCCCGCGCAGGCTCTCCCGCGGCGAGACGGCGGGCAGGATCTCACCGTTGCGGTCGATCTCCATCAGGTAGCACCCCGGCAGATGACGCAGCCCGGCCCGCTCAATGGTCCGTCCGACCAGCGGGCCGTCGGCCTCGACGATCATCTCGACGGTGTACTCCCGCGGGTCCTCCAGGGTCTCAGCGGCGGGGCGGCGGTCGGGCAGCAGCCAGCGGCTGGTGGCGAAGAGAAAGGCCAGCCCGGCGATGAGCACGGGTATACCCACCCAGGCCAGTTCGAAGAGCATCAGCCCCTCGCCGGTGCGTTGCTCCAGGGCGCCGTTGACCACCAGGTTGGTGCTGGTGCCGATGAGTGTGCAGGTGCCGCCGAGCATGGCGGCGTAGGACAGCGGCAGGAGGAGTTTCGACTCGGCGAGGTTGTGCTTGCGTGCCCAATCCCCCACCGCCGGGATGAGCATGGCCACCACCGGGGTGTTGTTGAGGAACGCCGAGAAGCCGGCCACCGGCAGGGTGAGGCGGCGCTGGGCGTCGAACAGCGAACGCGGCCGGCCCAGCATGCGGGTGCTGATCCACTGCACCCCGCCGGTCTCGCGGATGCCGGCGACCACTACGTAGAGGGTGGCTACGGTCAGTACGCCCGGGTTGGAGAGGCCCTCGAAGGCTTCTCTGGGCCCGATCACGCCGCTGACCAGGAGCACGGTCACCGCCCCGAGGAAGGCCATATCCGGTGCCAGGCGGGTGGTGATCAGGCTGGTCAGCAGGGCGACGACGACCACGGCCGTCAGGTACGCCTCCCAGCCCATGACTAGATCGCCCCGCGCTGCCGGAGGGCCTGCAGGAGGTGTTCGGTGGCGGTCTCGACGCTGTCCCGGTCGGTGTCGATGATCAGGTCCGGGTCGTCCGGCGCCTCGTAGGGGTCGTCGATGCCGGTCATCCCCTGGAGCTCGCCGCGCCGCGCGCGGGCGTAGAGGCCTTTGGGGTCGCGCTGCTCGCAGGTGGCCAGCGGGGCGCGGACGTGGACCTCCAGGAAGCGTTCGGCGCCGATGGCCTCGCGCACCCGGGCACGGTCCTCGCGATAAGGCGATATGAAGGCGGTGATCACGATCAGGCCGGCATCGAGCAGCAAGCGGGTGACCTCGCCGATGCGGCGGATGTTCTCCTGCCGCCCGGCGGCGGAGAGGTCCAGGTCCCGATTGAGCCCGTGACGGATGTTGTCGCCGTCGAGCAGGAAGCTGTGTCGCCCCCGCTCATGCAGGGCGTGCTCCAGGGCGTTGGCCAGGGTCGACTTGCCGGAGCCGGAGAGGCCGGTCAGCCAGACCGCCACGGGCCGTTGCCCGAGGGCCGCGGCGCGGTCCTCGGGGCGGATACGGGTCTGGTGCCAGACGAAATGAGGCTGCTCCGGCATGGCGGTACGGTCACCGGGCTCAGACGAAGGTGAGCCAGTCGGTGTGCGCCGGATCACGCCCCTCGACCACCGCGAAGTACCGCGACTGCAGTCGCTCGGTGATCGGGCCGCGGTGCCCGGGGCCGATGGTGCGGCCGTCGAGCTCGCGGATCGGTGTGACCTCGGCGGCGGTGCCGGTGAAGAAGGCCTCGTCGGCGATGTAGACCTCGTCGCGGGTGATCCGCCGCTCGCGCACCTCGATGCCCTCCTCGGCGGCCAGGCGCAGGATGGTGTCCCGGGTGATGCCCTCCAGCGCCGAGGTGAGCGCCGGGGTGTGGAGCACGCCGTCGCGGACCATGAAGAAGTTCTCGCCGGAGCCCTCGCAGACGAACCCGTCCACGTCGAGCAGCAGGGCCTCATCGCAGCCGGCGCGGGCGGCCTCCTGCACGGCAAGCATCGAGTTCATGTAGTTGCCGTTGGCCTTGGCGCGGCACATGGCGATGTTCACGTGGTGGCGGGTGAACGAGCTGGTCTGCACGCGGATGCCGCGCTCGCGGTTTTCGGCGCCGAGGTAGGCGCCCCATTCCCAGGCGGCGACCATGGTATGGGTGCGCAAGCCGTCGGCGTGCAGTCCCATGCCCTCGGAGCCGTAGAACGACATGGGCCGGATGTAGGCGCTGGACAGGCCGTTGCGGCGGACCGCATCGATGCACGCCTGGTTGATCGTCTCGGGCGTGTGGGCGATCTCCATGCCGAGGATCTTGGCGGAGTTGAACAGCCGCCGGGTGTGCTCGTGCAGGCGGAAGATCGCCGGCCCCTGATCGGTGGTGTAGGCCCGCAGCCCCTCGAAGACGCCCATGCCGTAGTGCAGGGTGTGGGTCAGGCAGTGGACCCGGGCCTCGCGCCAGGGCAGCATCTCACCATCGAGCCAGATGGAACCGTCGCGATCGGCGAAGGACATGGAATGAATCTCCGTCGGTAGTCATCGGGACCTGGGTGCCGCGCCGCAGTTTGCCATACTTGCCCAGCCGATGCCCGCCGTCGCCGGCGCGAAGGGGTCTTCAGCTGCCCATGATCCGCTCCCAGATCGCGGTGACCGCCGCGCGCTCGTCGGCGAGTTCTTCGCTGTCGACCACGGCGCCCTGATCCTGCAGCGACAGCTGGTGGATGCGGCGCCGGTAGGCCCGGTAGGCGCCGGCCAGGCGGTTGGCGTCGGCCTCGTCCAGCCGACCGGCCCGGGCGAGCTCGCGCAGCAGGCGGATGTTGTCCGGGTAGCGGGCCAGCTCCGGGTGGTCGTGGGCGGCGGCGAGGACGCCGTACTGGACGATGAACTCGATGTCGGTCAGCCCGCCGCGGTCGTTCTTGAGGTCGAAGTGTTCGGCGCGGCGACTGCCCTTCTCCTTGCGCTGGCGCTCGCGCATGCCGGCGACGGCCTCGCGCAGGCTCTCGCAGTCGCGCTCCTGGGCGAGCACCTCGGTGCGGATCCGTTCGAACGCCTCGCGCGGACCGGGGTCGCCGGCCACGGCGCGGGCCCGCACCAGCGCCTGGTGTTCCCACGTCCAGGCGCCCTCGCGCTGGTACTGGCGGAAGGCGTCCAGGGTGGTGCTCATCAGGCCGGCGTTGCCCGACGGACGCAGTCGGGTGTCGACCTCGTAGACGATCCCCCCGGGCGTGACAGTGTTGAGGACGTGGACCACGCGCTGGGCGAGGCGGGCGAAGAAGACCTGGTTTTCGATGGGGCGCTCGCCGTCGGTGTGCTGCGCCTCGCCGCGGCTGTCGTGGAGGAAGACCAGATCCAGGTCGGATCCGTAGCCCAGCTCCAGGCCGCCGAGCTTGCCGTAGCCGGCCACGGCGAAGCCGGCTTCGCGGCGCTCGCCGTCGTCGGTGCACAGGGGTCGGCCGTGGCGGCGCACGAGGTGTGCGCGGCAGATGGATACCGCCCGCTCCAGGGCGGTCTCGGCGATCTGGGTCAGGTAGTCGCTGACCACCATCAGCGGTGCGGCGCCGGAGACATCGGCGGCCGCTACCTTGAGCTGGTTGGCCTGTTTGAACTGGCGCAGCGCCTCCATCTGTTGCTCAAGATCGTCCTCGGCGATGCGCCGCAGGCGGCTGTCCAGATCCGTTTCCAGGGCCTCGCGCCCGAGGGGTTCGTAGAGGGTGCGCGGGTCGAGCAGCTCGTCGAGCAGCAGGGGGTGGGCGGTGAGAAAGCGCGCCACCCAGGCCGAGGCGTCGCAGAGCTGGACCAGTTGCGAGAGCGCCATGGGGTGCTCGACCAGCAGGGCCAGGTAGGCGGTCCGGCGTGCCACGGTCTCGATCAGATCGAGGATCCGCTCCAGGGCCAGCTCCGGACGGCGGGCGCGGACGCAGGCGTTGACGACCAGGGGCATCAGCCGGTCCAGGCGGTGGCGGCCGCGAGCCGAGAGCGCGCGCACCTCGGCGCCCTCGCGCAGGCGCTCAAGGCGGCGGGCCAGGTGTCCGGGCTCGGGGAAACCGAGCGCGTGCAGACGCTCGGCGGCCTCGTCCGGGTCCAGCTGGCCGTTCCACACCAGCTCGGCGGGGTCCTCGTCGCCTTCGGCGTCCTCGGCCTGCGGCGCGGCGAAGACCTGGTCGAAGTGGTCGTGGATGTGCCGCCGGGTCGTTTCGAGCTCCGCCTCGAAGGCGTCGGCGTCCTGGTAGCCGGCGGCCAGCGCCACCCGGGTACGGCCGATGGGGTCCTCGGGCACGGTGTGGCTCTGCTCATCGGCGAGCATTTGCACGGCGTTCTCGGCCCGGCGCAGGAACCGGTAGCCGCCGCGCAGTTCGGTCACCGCGTGCTCGGGGAGCAGCTGCTGATCGGCGATGGTCTCGAGGGTGGTCATCAGCCGCCGCGAGCGCAGCGCCGGATCGCGGCCGCCGCGGATCAGCTGGAAGGCCTGGGTGACGAACTCCACCTCGCGGATGCCGCCCAGGCCGGTCTTGATGTTGCGTGCCGTCCCGCGCCGCTGCACCTCGCGGGCGATCATGCCCTTCATCTCGCGGATCTGCTCGAGGGCCCCGTAGTCGAGGTAGCGGCGATAGACGAAGGGGCGCAGGCTGCGGGTCAGCTCGTCGCCGGCGGCGTAGTCGCCGCCGACGCAGCGCGCCTTGATCATGGCGTAGCGCTCCCACTCCCGCCCCTGGCTTTCGTAGTAGGTCTCGACGGCGGAGAAAGGCAGGGCCAGCGGGCCGGCGTCGCCGTTGGGGCGCAGGCGCATGTCGACGCGGTAGGGCTGTCCGTCGGGGGTGATCTCGCTGAGCGCGCCGATCAGCTGTCGGCCGAGCTTGACGAAGAACTCGTCGTTGCTGCGCCGCCGTTCGCCATCGGTCTCTCCGGTCTCGGGGAAGGCGAAGATCAGATCGATGTCCGAGGAGAAGTTCAGCTCACGCCCGCCGAGCTTGCCCATGCCCAGCACCACCAGGTGCTGGGGTTCACCGTCGGGTCCGCGCGGCGTGCCCCAGCGCTCGGCCAGGGCGCGGTGGAGCCAGCCGAGGGTCAGATCGATGCACGCCTCGGCCAGGTCGCTGGTCTCCTCCAGGGTCTCTTCCAGTTCCGCCCAGCCGGCCAGGCTGCGGTAGGCAATGCGCACCATCTCGCGGCGCCGGAAGCGGCGCAGGCTGCGGTAGAGCTCGGTCTCGTCGCTGGCGGCGTCGAGGCATGGGCGCAGGCGCTGCCGGTGTCCGCTCTCGCCGTAAGCGGTGAACAGGTCGCCGCTGTCGGCCAGGTCGTGGAGCAGCTCCGGCTGGCGTTCGGCGACGGCCTGGGCGACGAAGTCGCTGGCGGCGACGACCCGGGGCAGGCTCTCGGCGACGCGCCCATCGCCGGGGATCGCGTCGGCCTGGCGCAGGGTGTCGAGCTGGCGCTCGGTGAGCTCGTGCAGGGAATCGGGTAGGGCGTCCATGCCCGCAGTTTCCGGCTCGGGTCGGGGTGGTGTCCAGTCTTAGCCGCCCAAACGGCGCAGTGCCTTGGCCACCCGCTCGATGAGGGTGCGCCGCTGCAGCTGCGCGACGGCGGCGGGCATCTGCGCCGGATCCTTGCCCCAGCCGTAGCGCGCCCAGGCGTTCCAATCCTGCTGCGCCGCCCAGCGCCACAGCGGTCCGCCTCGGCGCCCGGGGTCGCGGAGCAGGGCGGTGCCAAAGTCGATCACCACCGCCTTACCTTCCGCGGTGAGGATGATGTTGTCGTGGCGCTTGAGGTCGGCATGGGCCACGCCGCGGGCGTGCATGGCGGCGATGGTCCGGCGCAGGCCCGCCACGGCGGGGCTCGGTGTGGCGGCGCCCGGGGTGCGCACGTAGGGGAAGCGGATCTTGCGCCCCGGCTGGTAGGCCAGGACCAGCCAGGCGTCGGCGTACAGGCCGTAGCAGTGGGCGACGCCGGGCACGCCCGCCAGGCGTTGGTAGATGCGGTGCTCGCGCCGGATCGCCCAGCGGCTCGGCCAGTAGGCGAGCCCGGGGCGTGGGGTCTTGATCACCAACGGCGGGTCGTGGTCCGCGAAGATATGGACCTGACTCTGATTGGCGGTGGTCCCCCGAGGCGCATCGCCGCCGCTGCGCAGCAGGGCGGCGATGCGCTCTTCGGTGAGCGGGGGCGTCGCGTCGGCGGGGGGCTCGGCCATGGCTGCGGGGCGTCAGCCGAGGCGCAGCCCCATGATGATCAGACCGATGGTCAGCAGCGTAGCGATGATCGGCTCGCCGTTGGGCTGGAGGCTCTGGCGGAACGACCAGCTGGTGACATTCAGCGGGCGATCCGGGTTGAGCTTCGGGATCAGCGCCGAGGTCTTGGCGTACCAGGGCTCCCACTGCTCGGGGAATTTCTTGCGCAGCTTGGCGTCTTCCTTCTGGATCGCCGGCGGATAGTAGAGGATGGCGAAGGCGAGGGCGACGAGCACCAGCCACCAGACCTGGCCGGCCATGAGGAAGCCGCCGATGATCAGGAAGTTGCCCACGTAAAGCGGGTGGCGGACCAGGGCGTAGGGGCCGTCCTGGGCCAGCTCCTTGTCCTTGCTCAGGTAGCCGGCCGCCCACAGGCGGAAGAGGATGCCGGCACCGGCGATGATCGCGCCGAGGGTGTACAGCCAGCCCACGGTGGGTGCGCTGAGCACGACGATGACGATCAGCAGCAGGATGCCGAGGGCCTGCCGCGCCTTGTGCCGCTCGTGGACGACGGAGTTGTAGAGACTCTGGGGATGGAGATTCATGCCGTGCTGCCAGCCAAGTATCCGAATTGGCGGGAAGCCTACCATTGTCGCCGGATCGCTTCTAGCCGCCCCCGTGCGGGCTGGCTTGCAAGATGCCACCGGCGCCCGGAGACTAGGCGGCCATGGATACCGTCTTCATTCGCGGCCTGCAGGTCGAGACCGTTATCGGCATCTTCGAGTGGGAGCGGCGCATCCGCCAGCGGGTGCGCATCGACCTGGAGATGTCCGCCGATATCGCCCGGGCTGCAGCCACCGACTCCATCGACGACGCCCTCGATTACAAGGCCATCGGCAAGCGGATCATCGGGTTCGTCGGGGAGAGTGAGTTCCTGCTCGTGGAGACGCTGGCCGAGGAAGTGGCGAAGATCGTTCGCGACGAGTTCGGCGTGGCGTGGCTGCGGCTCTCGGTGAGCAAGCCCGGCGCGCTGCGCGGCGCGGACGACGTGGGCGTGACCATCGAACGAGGCGAGCGGGCTTGAGACAGGCGTATCTGAGCATCGGCAGCAACATCGACCGCGACCGCAACATCCGTTCGGCCATGGCCGAACTGCGGGCACGCTGGCCGGACACGGTCTTCTCCACCATCTACGAGACCGCGGCCGTGGGTTTCGAGGGCGAGGACTTCTACAACCTGGTGGCCAGCTTCCGCGCCACGGAGCCGCTGGAAGACGTGCTGGATACCCTGCGCGAACTCGAGGATGCCCACGGCCGGCATCGGGCCGGCGAGAAGTTCTCGGCGCGGACCCTCGATCTCGATCTGCTGCTGTGGGGGGATGCGGTCCTCGACGAGGACCCGGTCACGCTGCCTCGCGGCGAGATCCTCCGCTTCGATTTTGTCCTCCGCCCCCTGGCCGAGCTGGCCCCGGAGCTCCGCCACCCGGTCAACGGGGCGTGCTTCCGTGATCTCTGGGCCGGGTTCACCGGCGACGCCTCCATTCGCCGGTCCGTCCACCTAGCCGATTAGGCCTCGCGCCCGGGCCGGGCGTAGGGGTTCGGGGCCTGCGGGTCAGGGCGGGTCTTGAAACGGCGGTGCAGCCACAGGTACTGCTCCGGGGCCCGGCGCACCTGGGCCTCGATGACCGCATTGATCCGCGTGGCGTCGGCCACATCGTCGCCGCTGGGGAACGGCTCCAGCGCCGGCTCCAGGAAGACGTGCCAGCGATTGCCGGGCAGGCGTCGGCAATGCAGCGGCACCACGCGGGCACCGGTGCTGCGCGCCAGGCGCGCGGTCATGGTCAGGGTGCTGGTCTCGACACCCATGAATGGGGCGAACACCGAGCCCTGGCGGCCGAAGTCCTGATCCGGGGCGTAGAAGACCACGTTGCCCTGGCGCAGTACGCGCAGGATGCCGCGCATGTCATCGTTGGGCAGCACGTCCACCACCCCGGTCCGGCGAGCGCGCACCATGGCGGCATTGAAGGCGCGGTCCTTGGCCGGCTTGTAGACCGGGTAGAAGTCCGCGACGTGGGCGCCGATGATCTTGCCGCACATCTCCACGCTTGTGTAATGCGGCCCCAGCAGGATGACCCCGCGCCCGCCCTCGCGGGCCGCTTCCAGGTGCTCCAAGCCATCGAGGGTGTAGTAGGGCGCCAGGCGGTGGATGGGGGCCCACCAGGCCAGTGCGCCTTCCAGCATGCCGCGGGCCGCCGAGCGGAAGTGTGCCCGCTCCAGGCGGCGCCGTGCCCGTGTGCCCAGCTCTGGGAAGGCCAGGCGCAGGTTGGTGCGCACGATGTGACGCCGGCTGGGGACGATCGCCCAAAGGAGCATGCCGAGCCCATCCCCGAGTCGGCCGATCAGCGGGATGGGCAGCAGTGCAAGCAGGCGCAGCACGCCGAGCCCGAGCCAGGTCGGCCAGTAGGCGGGGTGGAGGAGGTTGGTCGGCGGTTTCTTCTTCCGGCCCTTGCGGCGTTTTTTCTTATCGCTCACCAGCGGATCCGTGCTCTTTGCGGGTGAATGGGGCGGCTCGGGGCGTAGTTTGGGCCGCTGGCGGCCGGCTCGCAAGCTGCCCCCGTAGCCATGAAAAAACCCCCGCCGGGCGAGGCCCGACGGGGGTCGGTTACGGCGTCAGGGCGCCGGGAACCGGACGGCTTACATCATGCCGCCCATGCCCCCCATGCCGCCCATGCCACCCATGTCGCCAGCGCCGCCGTCGTCGTCCTTCTTCGGCAGGTCGGCGACCATGGCCTCGGTGGTCAGCATCAGCGCGGCCACGGAGGCGGCGTTCTGCAGGGCCGAGCGGGTGACCTTGGTCGGGTCGAGGACGCCGGCCTGCACCAGGTCCACGTACTCGCCGGTGGCCACGTTGTAGCCCTGGTTGCCGCTGCCCTCCTTGACCTTGTTGACGATCACGGAGGCGTCCTCGCCGGCGTTGCTCACCAGCTGGCGCAGCGGCTCCTCCATGGCACGGCGGACCAGCGCGATGCCCTGGGTCTGCTCCTCGTTGGCGCCGCTCAGGCCCTCAAGGGCGGCCAGGGCGCGGATCAGGGCCGTGCCGCCGCCGGGGACGATGCCCTCTTCCACCGCAGCGCGGGTGGCGTGCAGGGCGTCCTCGACGCGGGCCTTCTTCTCCTTCATCTCGACCTCGGTGGCCGCGCCGACCTTGATCACGGCGACGCCGCCGACCAGCTTGGCCACGCGCTCCTGGAGCTTCTCCTTGTCGTAGTCGGAGGTGGACTCCTCCATCTGCGCACGGATCTGCTCGACGCGGGCCATGATGTCGTCGTGACGGCCGGCGCCGCCGACGATGGTGGTCTCCTCCTTGGAGATCTGCACCTTCTTGGCGGTGCCCAGGTCGTCGACCGTGGCGTTCTCCAGGGTCATGCCGACCTCGTCGGAGATCACGGTGCCGCCGGTGAGGATGGCGATGTCCTGGAGCATGGCCTTGCGGCGGTCACCGAAGCCGGGCGCCTTGACCGCGGCGACCTTGACGATGCCGCGCAGGTTATTGACCACCAGCGTGGCCAGGGCCTCGCCCTCGACCTCCTCGGCGATGATCAGCAGCGGGCGGTTCTGCTTGGCCACGCCCTCGAGCAGCGGCAGCAGATCGCGGATGTTGGAGATCTTCTTGTCGTGGAGCAGGATCGCGGCGTCCTCGAGCTCCGCCTTCATCGTCTGCTGATCGGTGACGAAGTAGGGGGAGAGGTAGCCGCGGTCGAACTGCATGCCCTCGACGACATCCAGCTCGTTCTCCAGGCCGGAGCCCTCCTCGACGGTGATCACGCCTTCCTTGCCGACCTTGCCCATGGCATCGGCAATGATCCGGCCGACGGCCTCGTCGGAGTTGGCGGAGATGGTGCCGACCTGGGCGATGGAGTTGTCGTCCTCGCAGGGCTTGGACAGCTCGTTGGCCAGGTAGTTGGAGGCCGTCTCGGTGGCCTTCTCGATGCCCTTCTTCAGCTCCATGGGGCTCATGCCGGCGGCCAGGGACTTCATGCCCTCGCGCAGGATGGCCTGGGCCAGGACGGTCGCGGTGGTGGTGCCGTCACCGGCGACGTCCGAGGTCTGCGAGGAGACCTCCTTGAGCATCTGGGCGCCCATGTTCTCGAAGTGGTCTTCGAGCTCGATCTCCTTGGCCACGGAGACGCCGTCCTTGGTGACGGTGGGGGCGCCGAAGCTCTTCTCGAGCACGGCGTTGCGGCCGCGCGGGCCGAGGGTGACCTTGACGGCGTTGGCCAGCTGGTTGACGCCGCTCATCATGCGCTGACGCGCATCATCGGAGAAACGGATTTCCTTCGCAGCCATGGTTGGCTCCTCTGCTCGATTCGGGGTTCGGGACTCGCGTATCTGGCTCGCTGCGCGGTGGAACCGGCGCTGCGTTAGCCCTCGAAGACGGCCATGATGTCGTCCTCGCGCATCACCAGGTAATCCTGGCCGTCGATCTTGACCTCGGTGCCGGCGTACTTGCCGAACAGGACCTGGTCGCCGACGTTGACCTCCACGGGGCGGCGCTCGCCGTTGTCGAGCATCTTGCCGTTGCCGACGGCGATGACCTTGCCCTTCATGGGCTTCTCGGCCGCGGTGTCCGGGATGACGATGCCGCCCGGCGAGGTGCGCTCTTCCTCGAGGCGCTGGATGACCACTCGGTCGTGCAGGGGACGGATGCTCATCGGTCCTCTCTCCCTCTCTCTTAGTCGTTGACTCGGTTGTTGGGTACGCCGCGGTTTCTGCGGCTGTTAGCACTCGGTAACTGTGAGTGCTAATCATATCGTTCGGTTCCGCTCCGTCAAGGGTTTCCGGCACCCTCCCGAGGGGGGCGCCAAGCCCTGCCGGTTCCGGGTGGATGAGGACGCTGGTGGTAGAATTCAACCCCTGTCCAACCACCGAGGAGGTGCAGCCATGTCGAGTAACGAGCTGGTCGTCCTGTGCACCTGCCCCGATGAGCAGACCGCCCGGCGCCTGGCCGGCGAGGTCGTGGAGGCGCGGCTGGCCGCCTGCGTGAACATCGTCCCGGGGGTGACCTCCGTCTTCTACTGGGAGGGCGAGGCGCAGACAGAGACCGAGTGCCTGTTGGTGATCAAGACCTCGGATTTTGCCTACACCCGATTGGAGGGGATGCTCGTCGAGCGCCACCCCTATGAACTTCCGGAGGTCATCGCGGTCGGCATCGACAAGGGCCTGACGGGCTTCCTGGAGTGGATACGCGATGAAACCCGGTAGGAGGATGTAAGCCGATGACAGGCAGGATGCGTCTTAAGCGCGGTGGCCTGATCGTGGCGCTGGCCATGGCGCTCGGTCTGCTGGTGGCTGCCGCCCCGGCACAGGGAATGGTGGATCAGCAGGAGATCTTCCCGTTCACCGTCGAGCAGGTGGGCGAGGATCGCCTGGTCGCGCGCTGGGACGTGGCGGAGGACCACTACCTCTACCGCCACGCCATGGATTTCGAACTGCGCGATGACGGTAACGAGATCGTCGAGGTCTCGTACCCGAGCGGCGAGGAGTTCTCCGACGAGTTCTTCGGCGACGTGGTCATCTACCGGGGCACGCTGCAGGTGCACCTGGAGACCGCCGAGCCGATCGGCGAGGGGGCGCGGCTCTACGCCGAGTTCCAGGGCTGCAACGAACCGGAGTCGCTCTGTTACCCGCCGAGCAGCCTGGAGGCCGATCTCGCCTCGGGGGCGGTGGAGTACAGCGACGGCTCCGGCGGCAGTACCGGTGCGGGCGGGCAGGGGCCGCTGGGGGATCTGCAGTCGCTGCTCGGCGGCGGGAACCTGTGGGCCATCCTCGGCGGCTTCTTTGTCGCCGGCCTGCTGCTCGCCTTCACCGCCTGCATCTATCCGATGATTCCCATCCTCTCGGGATTGATCGTCGGCAGCCAGCCCGGCGGCGGGCGCCCCGGCACCGGTCGGGCGCTGTGGCTCTCCTTTGTCTACGTCCAGGGCATGGCGATCACCTACGCCCTGGCCGGGGCCCTGGCGGGGCTGTCCGGGCGGGCCATTCAGGCCGATCTGCAGGGGCCGGGGGTGACGATCGCCTTCAGCGCCCTGTTCGTCGCCCTGGCCCTGGCCATGTTCGGGCTCTACAACCTGCAGATGCCGGCGTCGGTGCAGAGCCGGCTGCAGGCCGCCTCCAGCCGGTTGCCCGGGGGCCAGGCCGCCGGGGTGGCCGCCATGGGCGTGCTCTCCACCCTGATCGTGGGTGCCTGCTCGGGGCCGGCGCTGGTGGCGGCGCTGGCGTTCATCGGCAACACCGGCGAGGTGGTGCTCGGTGCCGGCGCGCTTTACGTCATGGCGCTGGGCATGGGTGCGCCGCTGCTTCTGGTCGGGACCGCGGCCGGGCGCTGGATGCCGCGCTCCGGGCCGTGGATGGCGGCGGTCAAGCAGGTCTTTGGGTTCATCTTCCTCGGCGTGGCCTGGTGGATGTCCGCCCGACTGATGCCCGACTGGCTGGTCCTCTCGGGCTGGGCCGTGCTGCTGCTGGCCGCAGCCGCCTGGCTGGCCTGGCGGCTGCTGCGCAGCCGTGGCTCGGGTG
>LKMJ01001895.1_pt1 | contig 18830 bp, 17 predicted proteins | sample 643391 | NCBI WGS metagenome assembly LKMJ01 (sample SAMN04112250, study PRJNA286221) | soda lake metagenome | biome: soda lake; feature: Kulunda Steppe; material: water; isolation source: sample PL-Br10 brine of Picturesque Lake | place: Russia: Kulunda steppe | collected 2010-07 | reverse complement strand
GTCTGCTGCCAGCACGTGATCAGCATACGCATGAGAGTGAGGCAAAAGGTCTGCTGCCAGCACGTGATCAGCATACGCATGAGAGTGGGGCAAAAGGTCTGCTGCCAGCACGTGATCAGCATACGCATGAGAGTGGGGCAAAAGGTCTGCTGCCAGCACGTGATCAGCATACGCATGAGAGTGAGGCAAAAGGTCTGCTGCCAGCACGTGATCAGCATACGCACAAGAGTGGGGCAAAAGGTCTGCTGCCAGCACGTGATCAGCATACGCACAAGAAAGGGGCAAAATATCTGCTGGCAGCACGTGATTGAGCCAGTGCCTGAGCTGCACACGTTGCTGACCGTCTTCAGGCGGGTGCAATCGTTCTGTACCCCTCCGATCACATGCAAGCAATCAGTGCATGCCTTATAGCCGTGCAAGACAAGATCCTTACGCATTCCTGCACATACAGCAGTTAGCAGGGCACACACACACTTAAACGCCGTAGAAGGGGGAGCATGCACATCAGCCTGCCAGCTTGCAATCCACCACCAGGCGCAGCACCCCCCAGCGCCATGCCTTCCATTGCGCCCAGTAGCTCCCTGTGCCTGCGCTTCCTGTACCGCCAATCCATGATCACTGATCACTGGCTGCCGCCCGCCCACACACCACTCCTTGCCTGTGCATCCTTCTGAACCAATGCAACATGATCACACGCTTCCACCCATATGCTCCACATTGCCTGTGCTTCCAACACCAATATGCCAAACATGATTGCAGGCTGCTGCCCATACGCTCCACATTGCCTGTGCATCCAACACAACATGCCGAACATGATTGCAGGCTGCCGCCCACACACTCCAGTACGCCGTGGACGGCACATGGCCGTGGCCTGTGGTAGCACAGGTGCGCTCCAGTGCGCACCATGGAAAACACATGTCCTTGTTCTTCAAGGATGACAGACACAAAGAACGAGCAGCAGAACCAGCAGCAACGTAGACAGCCACAAAGAGAGCTGAATGAAGCACTTGAAGAGTCCAGCCTGCACGTGCCAAACACACCCAATCATATGACACATGCCAGCGCCAGTGCCTGTGCCTGTGGCAGTGCATCCCCAAAATTGTTACCCATGTGCAGCTGACTCGGCCTGCGGCTGATCTGGACTGCGCCAGTGCCAGCGACGGTGTATCTAATAATAATAGTTTGCACACCCACAGCTGACCTGGCCTGTGCCAGCGTGCCCCCCCTGTGGTAGGACAAAGCAATATTGGATCAGGGCATCCCTCTATGTTGCACTGCAGTGCTGCAGCAGCATGGCACATGCGGATCCTCAGCAGGCTGTGCGCCATGCACAGAACAACCTCTGCTCCCCGCCCTGTTTGCTCCGTGCCACCTTTGTTTGGCTGTGTCGCACTTGCTGCATTTCCTCATTTTCTCATGATGACCGAAAGCGAAAATGCCTTAGCTTGTGCTGTGCAGATCATGGTCCTGCTTGCACTGTGCGGATCTTGGACCTGCCTCCGTGCTTGTGCTGTGCAGATCTTGGATTTGCCCTCCAGCCTGCTCAGCAGCAACTTCTGCCGGCCACTCTTGCTACGCGCGCATGAGTGCATGCTTGCTTGCTTCGCTGACCTTGAGGCTGCGTGGGCTGATCCAGTGGGTGTGATCTGTGTTGCTCATGTCCTTCACTTAACATGGTGCATCTGACGGACGCAAGTTTAGGACAGACAATACTGGCCACGTCAATGGCTTGGAGTACAAGCTGAGCATTGCTTAGTGACATCAAACTACTTCCCCTGGCCCTATACCCCTCTTCTAGCTTTAAGACCCTGACTCTCAAGAAGTATTGACAATGTGGCCAATATTTGTGCTTACGTGTCTGAGTGTGTACATCTTGACATGCCGTGCTAAGATTGAAGCAAGATCTATCTTGCTTTGACAATTCAAACTATGCCCAAAAAAGTAGTAAAAGTCACTAAGATCCAGACAGAGAGAAGCTAGGTGGTGCCAGGCATGTGTTCGCTCTGCTGTTGTGCTGTTGTGCACATGCGCAGCATGCATGACTGCACAGCTTTGTTGCCATTCTTGATAAAAAAAACTTGTTGTCTGCCTTAGCCCTCGACAGCCCCAACTAGCCAGTTTGTCTTCTTGTGCATGTGTGCTGCACCCCAGGAGATGCGTGCTCGCTTTTTGGAGCTGCCCTTGGATGCTGTCGAGCACCTCCTAGCCCACCCGGACTTGCAGGTCTCTGTGTGTAGGTGTAGGCAACATGTGTGTAGGTGTAGGCATACATGTGTGTAGGTGTAGGCATACATGCCCCTCACTGTTGCATGCTCTTATGTGGGGCTTGCTGGGACCTGCCAGCGTTTGTGCTGGGGGACAGCGGGTTGACAGTTTGGGCATGTGGAGCATAGACACCTACCCCTGCCACACCCCTGCTAGGCCCCTTGCCAAGTCCAAAAACAGGTCTGCTGCACTCCCTTGCTGGCGGTGCAAAGAGAGATGTGCCGTGCGATCAATGCTCTCCATTTTCCGAAATTGCTGTGTGTCAATAGCAGCATGTGCTCTTATTCCTTTATCATCCCGGCCAAGCTAAGGGATTTAGTGCTCAAGAGGTGTGTTGCCAAGTAGCTGGGCACACACACTGCACATTTGGGCCAGAGTTGCGCCACAGCTTTGATCTTTCTTGTATTCAGTGCTTCAAGTGGTGCTTTAATGTTCTGATCATAAGCACTTCAAACAGACATTTGGGCTAAAACCTGCATTTCTGATCATAAGCACTTAAAACAGACATTTGGGCTAAAACCTGCATTTCATCTAGGTACTTAACACACAGCATCTGCGGCATGTTGGTGCATGTGAACAGCCCAACGATCCCCTCTTTCTTCACACATAACGCTACACACGGTGTTACCATTAGAACACGCCATCATGGCACTCACGTAAATCCTCACATCCGCAGGCATGCTATGAATCTAGACCACTTTAATTTTGTATGTGCATGTGTGCATGCATACATGCTTGCACAAGGGATCCACGCACACAACGCTCAACCCCACACACAGGCTGCCAGTGAGAACACCTGCTTTGTGGCCATCATACATGCTTGCACAAAGGATTCACGCACACAACCCTTTACCCCGCACACAGGCTGCCAGTGAGAACACCTGCTTTGTGGCCATCACCGACTATGTGGAGAGTGGCCGGGGGCGGCATGCCACCCCCCAGCAGTGGGCTCAATTGGCCTCGCTGCTGCGCCTGCAGCACCTGTCCCCTTCGTTCTTTGTGTCCCATGCCATCAGCAGGTGGATGCTGCTCAGGCTTTGGTTTTATGCTCGTGCGTCGCGTAGGGAATTCCTGGGGCCACTTTCTGTCAACGCTTCTTGGGCCTCCATTGGTCCTCCCAAGACTCCATTGGTCCTGCCTCCAGGCTCACTGCCATGAACCCACACCGACAAAGGCCATGCATGGGCATTCGCATTTTCAATGGAACAAGCATGTCTGGTTCAGGCTGTGGCAGAGACTGTGCCATCCATTTATGGGAGGGTGCGCCCACATCTTGTGCTCACCTTGCCATTGGGCTGCTTGCCCAGCGCCGCATCGCTGAAAGCTGCAGCACTATGACATGCTGGGTATGTAGTGCTAGATGCTGTCAGCTGCGCATTGTTCAAGCGCATACCTGGCTTATCATGCGCAAAAATGTGCGCATACCAACCACTGTGCTCTGAGGGCGCGTGATTGGTGCACCCATGGTGCTCCAGAGCACTGCATGCATTCCCTTACACTCCCCAAATGCTGTCCCCTACAGGCTTTAAAACAAGCTTAAACAAGCTTGTGCACCCTTACATGTTGTCACGAGTTTGCACACGCTTACACAGACACACATGCATGCGCGTATTCTCACGTACACACACACAAACAAACACACACACATGCATGCGCGCACACGCACACACGTTCACACCTGCACGAGCACAAGCAGGTGCACCTGCACCATGCACACACGCACCCAACACAGCCACCTTTGGTTTGTCGCCTACCATTCCTCACACATTCAGGCCGTGGCTCTCGCGCGCTGCGGCCCACCAGGAGCATGCCGGCGGCCGCGCACTGTTCACCAACCCCTGCTTCATAGACACCAGCACCCCGCCCACCCCCCTCCCCTCGTGCCCCACGCCCGCCTCAATGCAGCCCACTTCAGCACTAAGCGGTAGCAGCGGCGGTGGCAGTGGTGGTGGAGGTGGTGGCAGGGCTGGTAGCTGGATCCGCAGCCCTGCTGCTTGGAATGGCCGCCCGGCAGGTGGCAGCAGCGTGCGCAGCCCGTCAGCGCTACACCCAAGCGTGGCAAGTGCCATGGCCCACAGCTACAGCGACAGTGATGAAGAGCCCTTGAGTGGCTCAGATGAGCTGCAGCCTGTCCTGCCGCTGCCGCCTGCAACGCACAGCCCGCAAACGTTCGGCAGCAGACAGACGCTGCACCCACCTGCGGGAACGAGGGAAGGCTGTGGTAGGGCTGCAGGCAGCAGCACGGCCCATGGCAGCAGAGCTACATACCATCAGCCACCTGCAGGGCCGTGTAACTCAGAGTGCACCGTGCCTGTGCTTGCCAGCAGGCTGCCCAGCATGCAGCTTCATGGCATCTTGAGTCCCCTGAGGAGCGGCAGCAGCAGCAGCCTAGATGGTGGGTGGTTAGGGTCTTGGTGTAGATTTTGATGGTATGATATTCAGGGTCTTGGTGTAGCGGCTATGATGCGGGGCTATGATGAAAAAGCTAGGTTATGGATTTCAAGTTGAGAGGCCCAAATTGTGGGAGGGAGAGAAACAAGGCAGCTGGCTGTGTAGGCCTTGAGATTTGGAATATATTTGCTTGGGAGGGTGCAAAATGTGTGCAAGCTGGGAGCCTTGGATGATAGTTTTCAGATAATATGTTCATTTGCTGATGTAAGCTTCAATGGTTTGCTGGTGTGAGCATTCAAAGCATCTGCGCTTTGGCTCAAAGTTTGGGTATGCAAAGGAGCGCAGGGGAAATGGTCAATTCAACTTGCCTGCGTGTACAGGTCTGCAGCAGCTTCAGGGAGGGGTGGGGACAACAGAGGATGAGCTCCGAGGTGTGTTTGCGTTTAAGATAGAGAGCGTGTATGTCTTTTTAAGTGACGCGTGTGCATGTCATGGAAGGACTAGGGGCAAGGAAGGACAACGTTGCTAGTAGTGCAACACTGTCCTTTCATTCCACTAAACGCCCCCTTGCATGGACCTCAAAATGAGAGCCAGCATGCCTAGTAGACTTTCAACTTCACTCGTTTCAACTGCGGCCCAACCTTCTTAGCTAAGGGCATTGGTGTGCCATGTGTTCATTTCGCCCTCCCAGCTCATACTCAGCCAGTCCTGCTTTGTCGATAAGTGTGATGCAATTTGTTTTAAGGCTGTGTTCTTGAGCCTCAAAACTTAAATATATCCTGGCTCCTAGGCCCATGTGCGTTTTTCCTAATTGCCCCCCCCCCCAGGAGCCCTTCGCCTTTGCGCCCAATACGCATCATTTGTGAGTGGCCAAGCCCAGGCAGCCAAGACTGCAGGAGGTATGTGTGCAATAGCAGAAACGCTTTTGCTTTTTAGGCACCAGAGAAAGTGATGGTGCTGCTCGCCCATTTTCTGCAGTGCTGCTTAGCTGCCCTGGAAGCTTTTGGTGGTTGATGCCTGTATTTCAGCGGCCCATTTTACCCCACCTGTGCTAAGATGCCCTCTTCTGCTGCTCTCGCTAACTCACCTTTAAAAGTGAGTCATTTTGCATCTTCTGCGTGCAGCCCTGGATTGGAATGGCTTCCTTTCAACCTCCTCCCTGCAGCAGCCGCCCCGTGAGATCCCGACCTCCTCCTTCTCCTCGCTCCTAGATCCACATGCGCGCAAGTGGGACACCCGGGCAGCAGGCACGGGTATGCTCCAGATTGAGGTGCGTATTGGGGGCATCTTATGCATAACTCAAGCATTGGCCTTCTACAGATCAAAAGGGGTGTGCATGTGACCATGAATGTGTGTGACAATCTGTGAGTCTGAGGACTATGTTGGGAAATCTGCGTGCGTGCATGAAAAAAACTATACATGGGGCAATCCAGGCAAGAGTGCTGCTATTGCGTGCACAGCTGGGATGAAAGCAGTTGCAAGTGCAGCTGCAGCTTAGGTACAACTAGGTGGCAATGAGAGGGTATGGCAGACACATCTAAAATTCTCATTCTAAGAAACTATTCCTTTTTCAGGCCTCAAATGCTTGACCTCTTGTTAAATCAAACTTATGATGCCTTACCCTTTTCAGCCTAAATGGCTTTACCTTGAAACCCTTTCCACACATTTGAGGCCTGAAAAACGTGGTCTTAAACATCATTCCCTTTATAGGCCTTCTCACATCTGCTCAGCTTGCGAGCTAAAGCATGCAGGACATGTTCAGCACCCCTGCTCCTATTGTGATCTGCTCTGTTCAAGCGCCATATCACCATCCTCTTTTGCTGCAGGTGCCCTTGCACAAGCTACGAAGTGAGCTAGAGGCGCTGGGGTGGAGGGCAGCACCCCCACGCAGCAGCAGTAGTAGCAGCAGCAGATTCCTGGACAGGCTGGCCAGTGAGCTGTCCTCTTGCCAGGCTGGTGTGTGTCTATATGCGTATATAGTCTAGTGTGTGTCTACATGCGTATGTTTGCACATTTTGGGTCTGTGTGTGTATGTGTGTATATATGTGTATGCATGTGTGTGTGCGTGTGCGTATGCATGCAAGTGTATATGTGTGTGCGTATGCGTGTGTATGCGTGCCCTGCTACATAATTGGAGAGCAAGATTTTACCAAGCTTCTCCCACTCAGATCTCCCTGTTGTGCGGCCAATGGTGCTTTCGAGTTACATCTTGAGGGGTGTGCAAGTTTGGATGCAGCTTGACAGAGACATCAGCCGAACAGTGCCAGTTGCCAGCCAGCCAAACTTGGTGCCAGAGACGCTTCAGGCGTGTATATGGGGCCCATATTTTGGGCTCTGCAGGGCACTATAGCCCTCCTTGCCTGCTCATACTTGACCTACGTGCTGAGGCCCAGCCGGCATCAGCACCTGCCCGCCTGGCGCTACCGCCCCACCACATCTCTGCCGCCACTGCTCCACCACATCACTGCCACCACCGCCCCACCACATAGCCCTGCCGCCTTGTGTGCGGGCCCTGCAGGCACTTCTGTATTAACACCTGTATAAACCAGTAACACATCTGTATAAACATCTGTATAAACCAGCAACACATCAATCATAAGAGCCCTGCCGCCTTGTGTGCGGGCCCTGCAGGCACTTCTGCTAGCGGAGGGGGGGGAGCAGGTGCAGCGGGACAGGGTAGCACCCCCGGCGGCGGTGGCGCCCACAGCCCGGTGCCTGGCAGCGATGTGGCTCCGCCGCCTAGCTGCACCAGCAGCGCCAATCTGGTGCCCTCGCCCACCATAGTGTGGGCAGGCTACGTGTGGGCCATGTAAGTAAGGGCACATGGGAGCGGGCGGCAGTGGGGCTCAGCAAGCAGCTCACGAGCAAACACGCAAATGGGATGTGCAAAATGCATTGGTGTCCTCAACACAAACAGAGGGGGGCATCTCCTGGTAGAACTGGCAAGGCACTTCATGGGAGGAGGCACTTCGTGGCAGGACTGTCCACCCGACTGCAACTTGCAAAGGGATCATTTCTTTGGCTGGCCAGAAAGCTTTGCTAAATTATTCTGGGAGCCCACGAATAAAAGTTCCCATGGCTCACGAGGCTCTGTTTGGAGCTGTTTGAACACATAAATTACTGCTGCCGGCAATTCATGCTTTAAGATTAGGGGGGTGGGGGGGCAGCATGGTTGATTAGCCAGCAAGGGTGAATGGATGATTGCGGGATGATTTCCCTCGTGCTAGCCAGGAAAGGCATGCCGTCAATTAATCCTGTCCCCAGATCAAAAAGCACATAGGCTGCTTTCTTTGCTTTAACTAAAGAATGTAAAATGGTAAGGAGCTAATGCCGCCTGTGGAATTTGCTGTCAGGTGCACAATGGGTATGCCTTAAGACCTAGGGTACTCATTCAACCTCACATTGTACAGGGCATTCATCGGTTCTCATGTGGTACTGAATGCCACACATTCTGCATGCGCTGCCCCTTTGATTTCTCACCTAATTAATTTTGCATATACTGTCAGTTCTGTGCGTGGTTAGGGGTCCCAACTGTTTAACAGCTGGAAAAATTCCAGCATGAGTTGGAATGGCTGAGCTATATCAGAGGCCTCAAATGTGTGATGAAACTGCGCAAGATGTGTACACTCCTGGAACGATGCCAGGGAGGGCTCTGTGGTACGGCCAAGCCAAGATCTCCACTCTGTTTGCCTGTACAGCATCTGCCGTGCGTGCAATTCTTGAGCAAAATGAATTTGATGTCACTAAATGACCAAATGGCATGTGCTGGCAAACAGCTCCGTGATCTTGGCAGCAGAGATCTTATCGCATGCAATGTCTCCTGCGCAGCGCATGCACACTCCCATATGGTCTGTACAGTCCCATAAGGTCTGTGATGCCCCTTTTTTAAGGTGCATGGCCTGATGTTTTAGTGACTTTGAGGTGCGTGGCCTCTAAATCTTACTGCTCACGTCATGCAGGACCCATATTGCTGTACCACTTCATCATACGCACACGCACACCCATACACTCACATGAAGAAATATACACACCAACTGTTGTTTGAAGGGATGTGTTTGTGGCAAGGGACCCCGAGTATGTGCTTGGCCTAAGTGTTCATGCCCTCTACCCAGCGTTTGGCCTTCCCAGCCCTCCAGACCTGGCCAGCACTGCAGGTAGAGTCTGACAGCACTGCATCCCTGCAGGCACGGTCATTAAGTGGCTTTGAGCGCGTGTGAGTGGAAAAATACTCAGGAGTTGGAGTGCATGCATGCGCTGCAAGTGGACAGTGACACTGAAGTTGCGGGGGCATGTGGCAGTCCAGTTGGTGCAGAGGTTGTGTACTGCATCCTTGCCGATGCACATCCATTCCAAAGCACTTCTGTGGCACCAATTCTTCCTCCACCACTGATTCCCCTGCTCTTGAGACCTTGACCTGACGTGTGTGCGTGCAAAGGATGCTAGCCCATCCTGATATCGCTTAAGGTAGGTCAGGCAGGTTTAAGTCACGCCAATCTGTCTCAACTCCACAAGCAGGTTGGGATTGCTGGGAATGTTGCTTTTTGATAGATCAATCTGGCATTGCTTTTGATAGATCAAGGTGGCATTGCTTTTGATAGATCTAGGTGGCATTGCTTTTGGTGGATCAATGTGGCATTGCTTTTGCTAGGTCAAGGTGGCATAACTTTTGATAGGTCAAGGTGGCATTGCAGCACTGGACACAGTATGCAATGGTAAGAAGGCTTTGATTCAAAGCATGGCTTGTTGTTTGAAACTTGGATGAGCATTGTCCATGCTCACAGCTGATGTGTGTCAAATTGCCCCTTGTGATTGATGCAGTGGAGAGGCAGGTCAAAGTTGTAGTTTAAAATCCTCTAGTCAGGCAAGCTGCTCACCGCAAGCAAATCAGTCACACAATACCAGCAACCAAGAAAGCTCAAGCCTTCTACCCCCACAAGCGTGTACATGCCTGTGCATGCATGCGCAAGCACGCACATCACCTGCACTTTGCATGAGGTGCGCTCAACGCCTGCACCGTGCCCGGGTGTGCACACCACCTGCCACAAAAGGCTGTGCTACAAGCATGTGTGCATGTGCCCATGCTGCCAAGCTGCACTGGGTCTGCAGCTGCAGCACCTGCAGAAGCATGGGAAGCAGTGGAGGTGCTGGAGGCCCCGCCAAAACGTATGCCCCTCATCTTTACCCCGCCCCTGCCCCTCTCACCATGACCTTCATTGAAGGTCCTTCAACCCTGACCCTCACCCTCAAATACTGTGCTGAACCCTGAATGCAGAGGCGTGGGCGCCCCCCCCAAGGACCTGCTTGGATGCATCCGGTGCATCCTCCAAGCAGAAAAGCGCCGTGGCCGCGCAGATGCTGCTCAGTGTGTACGACGTCGAGCTGGGGCGCTGGGTGGCGCTGTATCCCAAGGTCAGCGGAGGCGCGCTGGGCGTGCTGAGCTGCGTGATGCCTGGAGGCCTCAGGGGGCGCCGCTTTTGGTGTTTGTGCCGCAGCCAGGAGGCCCAGCTGCTGTGTCATATGCACAGGCGCAGCTGCTGTGTCTTATGCACAGGTGCAGGTGCTGTGTCATATGTACAGGTGCAGCTGCTGTGTCAAATCGAAGAGACCCAGTTGATGCACAGTGAATGGGCCTCTGAATGTGTGGCATTTGCTTGTTGCCGAGCATGGCCCTGATATAGGTTGCGGTGTGGGCTGACGGAGGGCATGTGAAGGGTGTCAGGCGCCTTGTGCAGCAGTGGGACCTCTGGGAGACCTCTGCGTGCTCTGCTTGCCCATCTTTTGGACTCCGCTGGTTTCCGAACTATGTGCCATCTAAGCTTATCCCAGCATGTGGAGGCGTCTGCTCCCTCCATACGGTGTCTGTCTGCCCCTTCTTTTAGCATGGCTACTGCCATACTAGAAAGTACTGCCTCAATGATCTACCCACAGGGCTTGGGCTATGTGCCGCCCTCTCCACCCATCACCACCCCTGTTCACGCACACAATGTGCAGAGGGTAGTTAGTTGCTTGTCCGTGGGGTCCAAGTACCGCATACTTTGGTCATGTGTGTGCAGTGCAGATCATGCGCTGTCCATGCACTTGTGTGTATACTGCAGGCTGCATGTGCTTGCTCCTCTTTGCACACAGGCGATCGTCACCAACACTGGGATGGAACAGTACCAAAGCAAGCAGCGCAACCCCGCCTCGGCCATGGAAGCAGCAGCAGGCGCAGCAGCAGGGGCGGCGGCTGGAGCCGCCAGCAGGAGCAGCTCGCCCACCTCTCCACCACCCCATCACCCCTTCTTCAAAGTCACCTACACTGATTACTGTGAGTGTTCAGGCTTGCAAAAGCTCTGTCACACCCCGACTAGTATGTGCGACAAAGTCTGTGTCCACAAAATCACGAACACCAATGCTGAGTGTGCAGGCTTGCAGCTCTGTCATCCCATCCCCCAAAGCAATTCCTGCAGTGCCCCTCACACCCCACACACATAGGTAAACTGGCACACTGATGGCCTGCTTAGGCCAGGCAGACACCGGATGTGCCCACCCACGCTACAAGTGCTGCAGCAGTGCTTGCCGACTTCTGATGCTGCTCACAAGCTTTCAGCATGCTTTACCTGTAAATCTCTTGTTTGTAACATTTTTGCATTGGCTGCTGTCTAGTAATGATGTGACCTATCACTCATGTGACAGCACATTTCTAGTGCCCTCCCAGGTGAAAGGAGCGCTGCCCCCCTCAGCCATTCCAGGGAAGCACAAATGCTGCTGTGCATGCGCCCAAAGTTTGGATTTTGGTCTAATAGTGTGGGGGTGACAGTGCCCCCGCCTGGCAGTGCCAAGGAGGGCGCTTCCACGGCGCGTGCCGCCCCTATCGCTGCTGCTGCCGCCGCTGCCACCGCCCACGTGCAAGCCACTGCTCCTGCGACCCCACACTCGCCCCTTTTGTTGCCGCAGCCACTGCTCACGCTGCTGCCGCCCATGAGGTGCTTTCCCGCTTGCCCATGCAGACCCTGTCTGGACTTCGGTGGGGCTGAACCACCTCGTGTCTGACCCAGCCTCGTGGCAAAGAGCTGCATACGCCCCTGAGGTGAGCTGCTGCCAGGACTGAGATCAGGGACTTTGGCCCTCCTCCTTCTAAGCCAATCCTGGTCTTCAAAACGTCATCACAGGGAGAGACAGTGCTCTCTCCTCAGCCATCAGGCTTGCATGACAAATGTGGCAACGTCGAATCCTTCTCGCGTCATGCCCATGTGTCAGGGTGTGTAAGCGGCTAAATTTGTGAGACATGGTCAGAGACATTATTGACATACAAGAGCGGTTTTGTGTTGATGCCTAGATCTACACAAAGCATTCCCACCTTGAGGCATGAGGGCGGCCTTACAAAGCCAATGGACATGCCCCCGGGCCACTCTGGCTCAGGAATTGCTTACATCAACGCATGCCAGTCCCTGCACACGCATGTGTGCCAAGAGGCTCATTACTAAGATCAAATCAGATATCACATGTGGTCAAGTGTTCCGAGAATATTTCCTCACATTTATTGGCTGTCTACTGAATCTGCTGTGAGCCTGGAGCCCAAACCTGCCAGGCAGCGGCTTTGCAAAAAAGAACTGGTATTCCCCCGGTGGCTGGTCTTCAATGCACCTTGCCTTTGGGTTGACATGTAAAACTGCAGGGGCGCATCCTTTTGAGAGCCGAGCTAGTGCACTGTGGCTGAGAGAATCTGGAATTCTCCACAGATCACTTCAGATGTCGACAGTGCTCAGCTTGGGGCTTTGGGGGGGGGGGCTCTGATGTCGTGCACATGTGTGTTGTGCTCTCAAATTGCTCAGTGACGTGTCAAGAAACATATCTCGACAAGGTTGATGATCAAATCCTGGCTGGCAACCAAATCATGGACCTAAGCTTGCTCGAAACAGCCAGCCCCAATCACGCTCCTGCTGCCCACCAATAGTAGACAAAGTAGAGGGTGTGTTTCTGTGCCTGCCACCCTTACTCGCTTTTGTCTGCATGTTAAGTTGATCTTTGCAACTGTTGTTGAAATTGATCGAAGAGTGTTTTTGACCTTGTATTCTTGTCTGAACTCATCAATTGTTTTCCGTTGAAAGGGCTGCTAGTGACCTGTCGCAGGAACTACCACCCTATCACTGCCAGTGATTGTCTTGTTGATGAGCAATCTTCACGCTTTTTTGGATCATCATATGATAGCTTTACTCCAGAACACATGAATCATAACTTTCAGACCAGACAGGTGCAGCACTAATAATAGCAGCTTGAAGACTTGATCTTGCATTTAATGCCCTTTTGATACAGAGGGGATACTCTGAGCAAAAGTCGGATATGCTCGTTTTTTTATACAACCCTGATTTCCATCACAACTAGACCACTGATGAACTTTGGGTTAAAGATGATGGCTGTTGGGGGCAGCGTCTGATTTTTGGCCTGTCTTGGAATGGACTGGGCAAATACTATATGCTCATAGAATTATCTCACCATATCATGCAAGAGCTTTTGATCAGTTTGAAAGTGAAGAGAATGCTCGAGAGAACGTCTGGTCTGACCCGAGTGCATAGTCTGCACAAGCTTATGAGCTTAATGGCGGGGCACCTGAGATGGAAAGTCGATTATCCACCCCCGCAACCTGTGGGTTCGGGGTTCGAACCTCACTGGAGGCCACAACCGGCTAAGCTGCCCTCGATCGGCGGATACAGCCTTGAAACCTTACCTTACCTTACCTGCACAAGCTTATGAGCATAATGCACGGAATGGGCATGAAGCTTGAGAGCAAGGCTCTTGGCTCTTTGCGAATCAAGGCCGAGACTTTTCAGAGGAACCAAAGTGTGAGGAATGTAAATGCCCCCCTATCCCTAAGAATATGACATGAAGAACATAATCTCCTGCAATGCTGCACCCAAGGCTACCGCGTTGGGCATGGGCAGCTTGGAGATGCTGCTCAGGGCAAGTGTCTTTGCAATACTTGATCTCAATGAGATGAGTGGTACAACACTGCCAAGGGAGGGTGTCCATGGGGCGAGCCTGTCTGGGCTGGTAAGCTGTCGCTAAGCATCATTGATAAGCACATATATAAGCACCTAAATGCCAACATTTTACTCCTGTCCTGGTCAAAAAAGCAGTGGAGACAATTCCTTTTTTAAAACAACAGGCGCTGTTGTTTACATAACACTCTTGTTCAGGTCATAATAGGATGTTGAGACCCAGATTTGGAGGGGCTCACTTTTTAAACCATTTTGCCATTTTGGCGCCTATTTGCTGAACTTTAGGTAAGTGACCCAACCCATATCTTGCCAATTGCTGGGTCTTTTTACTTCATTTCTTTTGCAAGGATGGTCTTTTCACAATAGCACAAAACACCCCCAATTTTTTTTGGTGCAAAGGGTTATCTGGTGTGGAGGTTAAGCTGTAAGAAAGAAGGCTCGCGCCGCTGAAGATTAAGCATAGTCTGCGTGAACATAATGACGGGCACCTCTCAAGGTCAGGTGTTCTGCCAGACAGTGTACAGCTTGTAAATAGGGCTGCTGTCACGCCGAAAGACTGCTGCATCCAAACTAGACTCGTGGCATGACCACAACCTCCAGGTCACAATGCAACATATATGATGATTTATATAAATCGGGCACTGCACTAATCTGGCGTGACACTACCATTAATGTTGCCTTATGAGTTCAACCATAAAGTTGGTTGGTAGTTGACATGGTTGCAGGCCTGTTTGGCTTCAGCTAAGCTGCCCTCATTCAGCAGGTACATTTTTGTAGCCTAACCTAAGTTAACCTACCATTTAACGCTGAGCTTGGAAGGTGCCCATGATGGAAACAATACCCCGACCCATACCATTTTGGGCCTCAGACAACCCCCTCTGCTATTGATTTATCCCTGAACAGTGGAACATGAACAAGCGTCTCCTTCTGGCGAGGCACACACATGGTTGAAAATCTACAATCATATCAAGATGAAGAATTGGCAACCTCAGATACCCGGGCTACCAACCGTTAATAAGCTAAGCAGAAAGGCCGCAGAGTAAGCAAGTGGGTGATAGTAGGCAAAGAAGACAAGAAACATGAATGCTTTCAAAGTAATTTAAGCAGCACAAACCAGTTAGGCAGTTTATATAAACAATGCAGACGTCAGAATTGGTGAGGATAGGGGCGAGTCAAGGTGGTTGAGGTTGTCGACTATTCGACCGTTTCAACTGTCAAATCAATTAGTACATCATCTATATACATATATACACACAGTCTCCAACTCCAACTACCATCTTTCTAATCAATTACTCACGACGCGAGTCAAGAACGGACTTGATGAATCCTGGCAGAGGAAGGTCTCCCAAGTCATCATCGCTCTTTTCATTCGTCATCCTGATGCTTTCCAGGAATGGCATTGCACGAATCAAAATCCCCAGCAGCAATTCAACTACGTACACCATATTCTTATCGTTCACGTACGCGTAGCCAACAATTATGTCAACAGACTTTGCTCTGGAAAACAAAGACGTCACCTCGTACCAAACCTGCATGATAAAGGCAAGGGACAAGCACTAAATTTGATTGAATTCTTACACTTCAATGCAACATTCTATCAGTAGCATCATATATCCGCTCACCTCCGCTGGTATCCTTGAATTGTCAGCCCAGGAAATGTCGATACAAACGTGTGATGCTCTCTGAAAATGGGGAAACAATGGTTCTAATGCACCATACAGTGAAGAAAACGATGACTCGCCCATGCCTCCCGTTGAAATGAAAGCGGCATCAAGTCGCACTTTGTCAAATTGAATCCCTTTCAGCTCACTCAGAGCCTGTGCAAATGCTCGATATCCCTGCAGAATAATTTCTGGGAAAGTCGTATCCTCCTCTTCCAAATCATTCTCGAGCACATCCAATCGCAAGTCAATGCTGAGTATGGACGCTTTCTTCAGATTAGGTAGGTGAAAGGCTGGAGGTGTTCTCCAGTACCAAAACTCCACACGGAAAAATACCAGCTCAGTGAGGCTATTGCTCGAAACGGTTTTTTCTCCAGACGGTTGTTGCAACATTTCAAATGCGCCATCAGTAATTGAATCTAAATCGTCATCTAAATTGACGGCGAGATACTTCAAATTTGGTGCGTTTTTCAACATCTCATTGAAGCCCTCGCAACACGTGTTTTTATCCAACTCTAATTTCTGAAGGTGAGTCAAATTCGCAAAAGGGCTCAAAAATCCCCTATAGCCTTTGATGCACAATTCCTGCAGACATTTTTGAGCCCCCAAAGAATCGCCCAACCCACTCATAAAGGCATCATTCCAATCAGAGACACCACGTGTTGATATGATGTGCAGTTTGACGACATTGGTATCCCCCATAGCTTTGCCCGTTTCATATTTTCTATCGGTACTCACGGTGCAACCACTGACGACCAAAGATTGTAAATTGGGAAATATGAGGTGGATGCACTTGAAATCAGCAGCATCGAGATTACCTGCAACAAATAGGAAACAAATATAAATGGTGTCACGGTTTGAGTTCCTTGGAGAAATGTAAACAAAACGTAATCCCCAAAAATGCAGACTTCTGTACAGTTCATTCATTCACCATTGACTATCTCAAGATGTTTGACGTCTTGAAGTCTGGAACTGTGATAAGTTGAATTGAATAAAAGTGACCAGATGTTCTTCGAGGAAAGCATGGTATTATGAACATTGTCTTTCAAAATGATGTTGACGGGGTACGCCCCTTTCTTTGCCAACGCGGAAAGACAGAGGAGAATGTCCCCTTCTTCTCCAGGCATGGTGCATGATGGCAAAGCGGCATTGATCACCTCGCACCTATGGTCGAAAGCAGGAGTGTATCAGGAGTGTGTCATGACGATGACCTTTTCATATATATACGCATGCATGCGATGGAACTGGAAATGGAACAGAGGACAGGACATGACTCTAGCAAGACTCTAGCAAGACTGTGGCATGACACTGGCAAGAAGACGCTGGGCAAGAAGACACTGGGCAAGAAGATACTGGCAAGAAGACGCTCGGCAAGAAGACGTTGGGCAAGAAGACGCTGGCAAGAAGACACCAGGCAAGATACTGACTTGTGTGACTCACTTGAACGTGGACAAGCAGCATGTCCTGAAAGCCTGCTTGTCAGCGCAGTTGTCACACTTATCATAAATCAACTTCAAAGCATCAGGTGAGAGGTAGTTCATTGCAACAGAGCAACTTAGGCCGTCCTGAATTTAAACTATAGTACTACGTTGTTTGAGTCATGTCATCCTGCGTCATCCCATAGTCATCGTATGTAATCCGAGCAAAGTGGTCCGCCCGACCCGTTTTGGCGGAATTTATGAATTACAAATAATTAGTTTGGAATGTACATCAGTCAATCACTTCCAAAGGTCATCTCTCCTCCAAAGTTTTTCCTTTTCGTTCCCCAAGCAAGAAATTCATGAGCAGAGGGCACCGATTTCCGCGGTGGAAGGGTGCTTGAGGCTATTCTTCAAACTTTTTGACTGCTCCATCTTCGAAACAAGAGACAGCTGCCAGCTCAAACAGCGTTTGAGAGCTGCGCAGCGCTGTCCACATCATCTGATGTAATGCACTGAGGCCTCCGCCATTCAATGTTTACAGCGCAAGCAGTACGAGCAGGCATGCCTTGGTCACAGTAGTCACCATAAGGGATGTCATGATGGGTTCACCCTCTGTCATGCCTCCTCACTTGGACTCAAGAAACTCCGTGCTGGTCATTCCGCTCCTAGCCATTGCAGCTGTGCTATTTCCCCCTGTTTGCTTTTGCACATGACCCCCCACATCGTCAAACCATCCCTTACCAGAACAGAGCAAGTGCTCGCACAACATCATCCTGCCTGGCATGCTTTGCGCACACCCTCACAACCCGCACTCAACCCTGCACAACCCCGTGCCTCCCCTATCCATCATTTTCAGAAGTGCTGCATCACATGATCTTGGAGGCCTTTGGAATGGCAGCCTGCTTACGTGCCTCAGCTGCGCGTACAGACCACAGCAGCAACACCTGGCCCCCAGCAGAAACAAGGCAGGGTTGCCCCGCGCGCGAATCCGCGGTATTCCCGCCACCGCCCACAAATGCCACTGCAGCAACGGGGCACCTGAGGCGCACACAGTCACGCATGGGCAAGCGCTGGCGGTCTGAGCATGCGCACACGACGCAAGTCCAGCTTGCATGATGCATGCATGTTTGCAAGTGTGGTTGTGTGTGTGCATGTGTGTGTGTGTGTGTGTGCATGTGCAAGTGTGTGCGCTCTTGACCATGTCTCTGTGTGCATATGTCAAGCCCCTCACCCCCATAACCCCGCCACCACATGGCCACACCAAAACAATGACTGGGTAGACCACAACAAAGCAGTGCTCTCCTGAATCGTCAGACCACACAGCAGTGTTCTCCTGAGGCTTGTGAGACCACGCACAAGCAGGACAGCCTCCCGCCACACCCATCTCTCCCATTTGCACCCGCTTTCCACTTCTGTGGGCCGCCGCTACTCTCTGCTTTTGCTGCATCAGTCGTCCCCAGTACCTGCCCTAGTAGATACCCTGGGAGACATTCACTCATAATGGACGCTCAAGACACACACAGGTCACACACACACACACACACACACACATGCCGACTCCGCCCACCCGCACCCGCCTGTGCTTCTCAAGCTTCTGCCGCTCCTCTCCAACCAGCACCCACCCATGCTGCTTGTGCTTCTGGGGCTAACACATAATCTGCCACCGCTGCCCATCCGCACCCACCTGTGTCCCTTGAGCTGCTGACCTCTGCTGCTCTTAAAGCGTACGCGCGCAACCCCCCACCCCCACCCACAAACTCGCCCACTTTGCCTTCCACCTGCACCCACCTGTGCCCCTTGAGCTCCTGAGGCTCCTCCCCACGTGCAGCCACGTCCGTGGCCAGGAACACCGAGTGCCCGGCACCCCCCAGCGCCAGCATGGTGCCGTCGGGAGAGAAGCACAGCGACCGCACCTGCAGCCGCCACGTCCGGCCATGCAGCAGCACCCGTGTGGGGCACACACACAGGCGCGCAGGGCAAGCGGCACTGCAGGCAGGCACAGTAAGGGGGCAGCAGCAGCAGCAGCAGCAGCAGCAGCAGCGTGTGGCAGCGGGAGGCAGGAGCTGCAGTTGCATCTTCACCACCACCACCACCACCACCACCACCACCACCAT
>LKMJ01001894.1_pt1 | contig 18831 bp, 25 predicted proteins | sample 643391 | NCBI WGS metagenome assembly LKMJ01 (sample SAMN04112250, study PRJNA286221) | soda lake metagenome | biome: soda lake; feature: Kulunda Steppe; material: water; isolation source: sample PL-Br10 brine of Picturesque Lake | place: Russia: Kulunda steppe | collected 2010-07 | reverse complement strand
GGGGATGAGGGAGGAGTGGGGGATGAGGAGGGAGAGGGAGACGAGGGGGAGAGGGGGTTGGGTGAGGAGTGGAAATGGGGAATTCTAAAATTCATAGGATACCTATGGAAACAGTCAGATGGAGCAAAGGAGACAGAAGATCTGTCTCAGTATGCTGCTGAAGCGTGCTTTAGAAGTGACTGTCTGTAATTTCTGACTGTTTCACACTTTAAATATCTGAAAAGCTGACCGTCAAACGTCAGAATTTAAAGTCACCTTAAATTACCATTGGTAAATTACTCCTGCAAATCAATTTCTGACGGTCGAGTTGTAAATTACACATTTTTTTCAAATGACGGTTGATGGCGTCTGCCATTAAGTGCACAACTCTGAATACAATACACACATGCCTCTCCTAGCAGTTATCTAGAAGCTTCGGTAACGATGTACTTGAAAACGCAGTCAATTTTCTGGCATAACAAAAGCAAGCTTGTATCAGGAAAAAGTGGCCAGGAAAATTCAGGCGTGCAGCTGGGGCATGCATTCGGACCTTTTTCGGAGGTCCTATACAACAGGAAAATCAGAAGTGCACTCGGCTGAACCAAAATGCATACTTGTTCCCATGGACAAATCAAGCCCCTCTCACTAGTTGACATATACACGTATGCGCGCACAAACATATTCAAACACAGAGGCTCTAATTACTCACTTAAGGTTTGGTAGGACGCCACACATGTAGGACGTACTCAAGGCATGTAAACGCACTGTGCTGGCAAGAGCCTCTTTCTGCATCCACACAGATCAGAGGACAGACACTGTAAAGATCTTTTTTGAAATGCAGGGAGAGTGTGGGCATCCAAGATGGATGACAATTCAATAAAAAATGTGCACCAAATGCCTGCTTTAAGGCACGGGCATGGAATGCAGGCATGATGTGCCGTTGAGTGTGACTGCTTTCATGTGAACATAAGGCTTTGTACTTTAAAGGCTTGCCAAGCATGGACAAAAATCTGTGTTTAACCCTCCTTGCCGAGTGTGAGTGCGTACCTATCCTAGAAGACAGCCTGTACTTCTTCCCTTATCATTACCAGTTGGCTCACGTCTCCTTGTCATTTCTTACCATTGATTTGTGCAAACCATATTTATCTGACTGTCCTGACCTCCAAGCACCCCTCCAAAGAGGATAGTGTTTCAAAATTGCTTCAGCGGGACAAGGCATGCTTGCTCCTGTTGGGATAAATAGATTACATGAGCCTATGACCATTTTTAAATTCCCATGCCATTCTAACTCAACCTTAGTAAACCACTTCTCAAAAGTCTTGCAAATGTATCATACTTGTGGGCTCTGCAGGTAGCGGCAGAGCAATTTCCAATGCTCGCTACTGCCAGGCAGCACACAAGCCATCCGTGCATCATTGTCCCCCTCTTCGCATGATCACCTGCTACAAAACCTGCCTGGCCTTGCTTCGCCATCATTACCTCCTGTGCGTCATCAAACACCATCTTTTGCTTCATACTGTCATAAAACCGTACATGCACGATCACTTTGTTTATTGCAGAACATTGAGACAAAAAACGACTTGATAAAATAACTATTAAAAATGTTAACGATACAAAATTGAACTGGAATATCAATTATCAATAGGGTGGACAGGGGCACTCTGTCAGGAATGGCCCCCAAGCCCAGCGCAAACCAATTAATTAAGTCCCTGGGGCTCATTTCTCCGGCCCAGAGGCTACAGGCTGACCATGCACACACTGTGATAGAGAGGGAGGAGAAGGCATGCTGCGCAGCAGCTGCAGCTGAGCAGAAGAGGCTGGGGTTGGCAGCCTAGCGCCCTGTGGGGTGCTCCCCTGGGAGCAAGTGCAAAAGTTGCCCTAATCCACTTGCATCAGAGACTTTTGCTTCAGACGCTCAAGGTTGGTGTCAATTGACAGCTGCACCAGCAGCAGCTGCAGACCTGTCCCCAAAGTCGTAACTTATAAGAAATTCAACCTTGGAGCAACTTCAAAAACAAGTATGGGCAAGACCAAAACAAAATTTCAACAGATTAAAAAGATAATACCCTGAACCCCAAACCAACTAAAACGAAATAACTAAACGACAAACTTTAAAATTGAAGAAGTGACTGTGAATGTACGTTACCTGCCCGTAACAACCCACCTCCTGTTCTGTCGTGCTCTGGCCTTGCCCGCGAGTCATCCACAAGTTTGCCACTGCCAGCACTGTATTCTCGCTGTCCACCATCAGCTGCTCACTGCAGCATACCAAGCAGAAATCAAGGAAGCCGCAATTCATAGTGCCAAGAGCTCGTGCACCCTGGCTCGTCTCAGCTAATGGCTGAGTAAAGCCACAAACGTCTGAGAATGCAAGCAAGTACGCATGGAGGAGCATGCACACATGCACACACAAACGCGTGTGATATGTGAGCTGAAGTGTGCGAGGTGGACAGCAAGTACATTGAAACATGCAAGGCAGACAGGGAGTTCACATGAACTCCTCAGTGCCTGCTCATTACATAAGCAGGCATGCTGAGTGCATCAGAGAGCAAGTGCAAGAACTGGGTCTTCTTGGGACAAGAGTCTTGGGATTCTGCATGCGCATTGCGCAGAGATTGGACCCCCATTATGCACCTGACATTTGGCATGAAACACATTCCTGGGTACCATATGGCTTCTCATGTGTTCTATAGCAGAATTGTGTGCATCTGCTTGCGCGTCCACAGATGCACAACTTGCTTGTGCATGGACCTAAACAGTATGGTAAAATCTCTCAATGTCACCTAACAATCCAAGGATTGCAAATGGACTGCCATCAGGGCATGCTTTGTTTTATCAAGCAGTCTCTTGCCCGCGCAAGCACTAGAAAGCAGAGCTTTCCAATCCGCATTGCAAATACGGCTGCACCAAACCATAAACTGCACAAACATCTTCACCTGCGCTCTCTCCATGCACACACCTTTCTTAGGCAAGTGCAAACTAAGGTAAGTGGAAGCATGTATAAGGCCATGAGCGTTTGTGGGTGTGCATGTGTGTGCATGTGCATATGTGCGTGTTTGGCAGCCATACAAGGTACGCAGGACTACTGAAAGAGAGGCGCACCTGCGCAGTAGCACCAGTACAGCTGCAAGCGGCAGCTCCAGCAACTTGGACTGGAGCTCAGAATCATTCATGACCTTAACAAGATCACTGAACATCTCCATAAGGCGGCCCTGCACCTTGGGCAGCATCTCGCAGAAGCTGGGTGCATTCTGGGAAATACCCTACGGAGCAAAGCACAAGAGCAGCAGCATTGCAAGCAGCATGCCATACAAAACCGTGAATGTATGTTTAAAACACCAACAAAAAAGCAGCAAAGAAGCAAATGAAGGACGGTCAACACATATGCAACAAGGCCATTCATCTCGGTGAAAGCATCCTGGACTGTATTGTATGGAAGCGCTGGCGCACAAAAGTGTAAAAGAGTGGCAGGGCCCACGAGCATAAGCATGGCACTTAACGTGTCTACCCTATTGGCGACATCACAGTGAAGTGCTGGGCAGGCAGTGGAAGGTAGACTAAACCAGGTAATCAGGAAAACATTCATATGGACGCAAGCCTACTGTGTAGGTCCTCTCATCCTGGCAAGATCACGCTTTCAGCATATGCTGCATACCTCCTGTCCCAAAGCATGAATTCACTCAGGTAGCACTTCACTAGGAGTTTTGATCAAAAACGAGAGCACAAGCTAGGGAGGCCCAAAAGTGCATAAGCGGGCCACCCATCGCTTCTACCAGCAAAGGAGAGGAAAGTCAAATCAATTAGCACCAGCTCCTGCGGCACGGCCTTTGCAATGTTGCATACCTGTGCGCTCAACGCACAGATGAAATAAAACATATGCAGCGGCATTTTTTGCTCTTTTTGCTTCTTTCATGTACCACCAAAGCTGCAGCACAAGAATAAAACCCACTTAAAGATTAACACAACCACACAACCATCTAAAAAAGGTGACGAAGGTAACGCAGTTGTCAAAAGAATCACCCCCCTAGGGTCACGAGCTTTCTTGAACACGGGCGAGAGGAGCAGCAGCTTGTGCATGTAATACGAACAATAATACAGGTCATCCCCACCTTGCATTATTTCACGCAGCCCGGCTATCAACAACATATGTGCATGTTATGCATGGTTGGGGCTGGCAATGGGGGAAGCATGGGGGTGGAATAGCAAATTGGCCGCTTTTGGGGGGGTCCAACGGTGGGGACAACCTCCAGCATCCCTGAGGGCTCAGGTCATCATCCTTTCTCCCAACCTTTGGATACTCTTTGGACGTTGCAATCAGAGGCAGCAAGATGGAGCAGCGCCACATGACCCGCACCTCGATGTAGTATGCGCGGCGGATGGTGTCCAAATCGATTTCCTGGGGGTCCAAGGTTGCAAATGCAGCACTGCACGCAGCAATCGTGTCCTCTGCGGGCATAGAAAAGTGCTTTACCTTGACAAATGAGGCACAGCAGCTGCAGCAGAAGTTGTGTTGGTAGGAGGAGTGGACGCTTGGGAGGAGAAGGCAGTGCAGCAACCAAGAGGCTAGCTAAGGCACAACGGCGGTGTTGTTGCACCACGCAGGCAAGCCCTGTGCTAGCTGGCAGCGAACGAAAAATGCCCAATGCTGTGTACCTTCTACTTATTAGGCATAACAGCTTTGAAGCCTGTGAACGGGATCCCGCACTGTTCCTCAAACTGTTTCTCAACCTGTGTGTCACCCTCCTGTGCTTACCCTGTGATTCAGCCTCCTTTGCTGCAAACCCCCTTACCCCATAATGGGATGATTACCCTGTTCTGCACCTTGTGCTGCACCTCTTCATGCTGTCCCCCATGCTGTACCCTGTCCCTGCACGCACCTGCCTGCCACTGGTCAGCCAGCTTGAGCGCGGTCACAAGTTGAGAGATGCTGCTGTACTCTAAAGTCTGAAGGCAGCCAGCAATGCAGGGAGGCAAGGGAAAGGTTGGCAGTGTGCGCAAAGCATGAGGACATGCACAGGGAACGCTTCCTCCCCATCATGCAACCTTGCTCACATACACCACACTCATGCACATGGACGCCTCATCCTGGGATAATGCTCCATGGCTTCCCAATCATGAGCACTTATGTCACGAGGGTTAGGGATCGGTGTCATGCTCCACATCCCACATGGTGCAGGCTGGTCGCGCAACCTGAAGGTTCTCTCAGAAGATTTTTTAAGGGGTGGAAATTGTTGGTGTTGTGCAGCTCCTAACGTGGCAAAAAAGAATGAAAATCCTGATGGGGAGATAGCACCCTCACACGCACATTCCCTACACGGCATGTGTACAAAACATTTGCCACGAGACGTACAGATAGTTCAGGGCCAACAACATGCCCACCACAATGTTCCACGAGGCTCATTACAACAAAATTTCCATGAAAACACTTCGTGCCATGCAAGCACAGCCCGGCTCCCCTGCGATTATGCCAGGCTGCTTGTGTGTGTGTGTGTGTGTGTGTGTGTGTGTGTGTGTGTCCCACGAGGCATCAAATCGGTGTCCGCCAGCGCCGCTGCCCCGCCCCCTCCCCGGCACATCATTGTTGGTATTGATGCCTGTCGCACGCAATGCGGGGGGCGCGTTGTGTGCTGTGAGGGGTGACCGTGCGGGAAGGGGGAGCACACCGGCCGGCTTCAATATCAATTCCAAGCGCGCGCCTCGGGGTTCGCGGAGCACCACGCATCGCCCGCCCTTGTCACCGGAACGCCAAGACACACGCACACACACACACAGTGGGCAATTAATCGCGCGCCCTGGATGCGGGAACAGGCACAGCGCGGCATTTGCGGGTTGTGCGCAGGTTGCACAAGTGCACCGTTTGTCGAGCCGCGACCCGCAGAGTCCCTGCGAACTGCGCCATCCAGTTATCATTGTCTTGTGACACAACTCCATGTTGTGACATCACTGTGTGTCTCAGAAACTGCCAAATTACGCGCACAACTCCCCATCCATTGGAAAAAAATTTGACATGAGGTTGCTGATATTATGTGGTTCAGTGCACCCTTCGGGACTCGAGAGCCAACAGCTCCTTCACCACAGCTGCTTCGGCCACACAGCTGTGGTGAAGGAGCTGGTGACGGCCGGTGACAATTTGCCTCTGGCAGGTGGCTTAAACAGGCCACATAGCACAAAACATGTGCCTCTGGTGCTTCTGCCTGATGTGACACCTGCATGTCTTGGCAGTATGCACATGCGCCTGTCGCCATGAATTTAGATGGCTCAAGTGCGCGCAGACTGCTGGGGGCATTCTGTCAGGGAAGAGCTAGTTTGGTGCTCAGCCTCTTCAAAGTGAGGTCGGTGAAAAGCATCACCAACAGCACACCTTCTTGCAAACGTGCAACAGCACAAAATCTGAGCGGCACAAAATCCTCAGCCATCTCCTTGCCCATGTCACCTGACCAATCCACTCATTTCACTTGTGCATACCTCCTTGTACATGTGCGATAACACAATCTGAGCTGCTTGGACCTCTTCTTTGGATGCCAGCAGCTCGTGGAGCACCTTCTGGCCTGAAGGGCTACTGCCTGTAGTGCAAGATGTAATGAGCATGCCTTATCATTATGTGCTGCCCGCACAGAAATTACAGATTAGCACTGCTCACCTCACCATAACCTTTGAGATCGGGTCAGTTGTGTTCATAAGGGTGTGTGCACTTGTAAGTGCTTGCTTCATTAGCTTGGATGTTTCTGGCTCGTCCATGATGTTGCTCAGCTGACAGCTGGTGTCCCATACAGCAATACAGTGCGCACCTGAAGCTTTATAATTGAGCAGCTTGGTTCGAAAGTATAGGCTATTTGCAGCCAGGACGACTGCATGCAGGGGGACCTCATCTTCTGGCTGTCTTGCTGGGCTGGAACTTAGCTGCAGCCACACCTGCTCCAGCCAACAAGTGAATCATCTCCAAACATTACCAAGTGGGGAATGCAGTTGACACTTTTATATTATCAGGTGCACACCCTTAAGAAGTGTGACAGCATTGTGCAGGACATCCTTTGTGGAAGTACAACACATGGAGCATGTTGCCACAGCGCCAGACTTGATCACGGCAACCGCCGCAGCATGCAAGCATGAACTCACGTCTGCCAGGTCCTTACATCCCCAGAGCCAAGCGTTCTTGGCCTTGGGCTGGCCTCCCTCTGCCATTGTCGTGCAACAACACGCGCCAATCACAAGCGTCAACAATATCAGATTTTAATCCCAAAAATATATGACAAGATAAAGTCGACATAAGAATCGGTCACGAGACAAGCGTGAGCTAGTGTACAGGAACACAATTTTTTCTTTTCAGGGCATCTTAATTCAAGAAGCGAAGGAGGTCGATGTGATCTATGAACCCTAAACTGGCAGGGTCTGCTTGCATTTTGCATCCTCCACTGGACTCTCGTGGTTTACCCAATCCACCTCCAATGCAGCAAGCTACAGATGGCCATGGTTTCCCGCTCCCATCCCCAATGCAAGCTGCAGATGGCAGTGGTCCGCCTGGGCGAACATCCACACCTTCAGCTGCAGTTGGCAGCAGGGCATGGGATCATCACAGGGAGGTGGAGATAGAGATGCGAGGTACTGAAAGGATGGGACGGCCCGTGCACCACTGGCTCCTGCGGACCTGGGATGAAAAAGTGCAGGCTGCGGTACGAATGCAGGTGGGCTATGTTTTGCCATTTCGATGTTTTGCTGTCCAGCATATTCTCTCCTGCCCTCTGGCAGTCTGTTGAGCTTTGACTGTTCACAACACGCAGATGGCATTCCGGCGATTGCGGAAGCAGAGCAAGGAAGTGGGCTGGCCATCTGCTGAGAATCCGTGAGTCGGGGGCTGCATTGATAAATAGGACTCTAGGTTGATTCAACGGGGTGCAAGCCCTTGTTAAAATCTGAGCCACCAAGAAGCATCTTTGCTGCAAACAATGCCTCTATGTTATGCCAGACTGCGAGGGAGATGTGGCAGTTGCAGACCTCCCTATCATTAATGCAGCAATATTGCTTGGAACAAAACTCCCCATTCTAACCTAAGACTTGGGTTTCCCAGCACAACACTGTGGTAAGGCACTAATGAATGCATGCGCTTCAGGCTACAATGCAACATTGATAATTGGTGGGCATTAGAAGGAAATGCTCAGATACTGCGGCCAAGAAATTTGACTATATAATAACAGATATAATAATATCACGGTATGAGCACTCTTGCATTTGAAGGCTCACGGTGTGTTCATGCCTTCAAAACCCCTTGTTTGCATCTAAAGCTGGATTTTGGGTAAGGTGTGCACTGTGTACGCAAGGATGTTTGCGGCTCACCTGTCAAGTACCACTGAGAGGGGACAGCGGTCTGAGTGAACAGACAGAATGAGGTACTCTTTGGCTACCTGAGGGGGCAGGAAGAGGCAGGTGCTCGGGTTCCCACACGTCAGGCCGCAGATGGTTTGCAGGTGGCCACCTGCCTCTTTCTGCCCGCTGAAGTAACCGAAGAGTACCTCATTCTGTCAGTTCACTCAGACCACTGTCCCCTCTTAGTGGTACTGGCAGCCTGCAGAAAGCCATCTACAGCAGGCCCTGAAGCAGGCCCCGCGTCAGAGTGGCGCACCAAGCTCAACAAAGCCCGGGGGGAGATGGGGGCCAGTGTAGCCGAGGAGGACCCGGGCCTGCACAGCTGCATCACCAAGCACGGTGAGGTGCACCTGCTGGTGAACGCCGACTAACACATGCATCGATGTTCATGCATGCGCAGGTTCCACTGGGTGCAATTTGTGGACATCAGGTGTGTCTCAGGGGGCGTTCCCAGCAGTTTTCGGTGCTTCATTCTCGGACGTTTTCTTATGATCACTCAATGTGTTGGTTACACTCAGCGCGTGCTGCTTTGCTCTACACGCGGGGAAACACCAATACTTTACAGGAAGAAAATGGGCTGGGCCAAGGAAGAGCTGTACGATGAGTTTGGAGATGCCAGGGTACGGACAGATGGCGGCCGTGCACGCTTAAAAAAGCTCGCACCTTCAGACGCAGGTCCAAACCAGTGAGTTGGCTGCTGATGGATGCAAGGGTCCTTGTAAAGCTGAGTAAAAGTAGGTTTCATGCTGTGTCAGGCAAATTGTGTGTGCCCCGAGTTCTTATTTGTCCAACAAGACATCATGAAAGCTGAAGGCCAATGCTTGAAAGCAGCAGAACGGAGCATCAATAAAGTTGACATCCCCAAAAGTGCCATATCACAACATATGATGGTCAATCATTCACCACAGCGTGTCTCTTACTTGGGAGCGGGTGGCTGCTGATCCGCCGGCCTCAAGCACCTTTTGTGATTGGGCAAGCACGTTTTCCAATGAGGCTCAGTCCCTCGGCCCAGCTTATCCATGACACGCCCTGCAGCGAATCGGGGGCGTGGCTCCAAAGCAGCAGACATCTGTGCCATAAAGCTGCATCTTTTGATAATTCAGCACCCCCAGGTAGAATTGCTCAGCCTCGATAATTGCGTGAAGCTGCATCTTCTGAAAAATGAGCACTCACTGGTAGAATTGCTTAGTCTTCGGGGCCTGGGGTTGTGACTGCCTTCCCTCCTGCACCCTGGCCATGCGTGCATGAACAGCCTGTAGCAGCCAGTAAGGAGGATTATAATTCAAGTACCTAGCCAGAGGGTGGGTGTCAGGCTTGGCAAAGCATTCCCCTGATAGACAGCCCCTCTCAGATAGTAAACCCCTCCCATTCTATTTGGGTCTATCAGAACCTTGATGGTTGTTTTTATTCCTCTTTTTTTGTTCATGGACCGTTCGTAAAATTGCAGAACTCTGCCAGTGAAGCCTCTTTTGACTTGGCTAATGCTGTTCCTAGTGCTGATGGAAGGGACGTCCATCGCTTTGCCTGACTTGTTATACATGCTTTTCCCTTGTACAGCTGCTGCTTGTTTCCATCTCCTGTGTGCATTTCAGCATCATGGATCCCATAGGCAATTTCAAGCAGAAATACAACAGGGAGCCCATTGGAGCAGAGGTTCGGGAAACCGAGAGCAAGCAAGAGGTATGTACCTTGACCTTAACTTACCCTTTCTTGTTGCTACCCTCCTTTTGTTTGGGTCATCCCCACCATTGGGTCACCCCTTCCTTAGGCAATGGTGGCCAATAAGCTGCTGCCGGACACAACTTTGCAGCCACTGGACCGTTCCCTGACCTGATCACACTTTTGGACAGCTTGTTTTTTTTTCTGGTTCTGATGTCGCCCTTGGAGTAAAAATTGGTGCGGTGGGTGGAATGGAATTTGGGGATAGCAGAATGTAACGCTCTGACAATTTGCACCGTTTCCTGTACACAGCCCCGAACTCCAAGCTTGACGTGCCTGCACATGTGTAAAATTGGGCCGCATCTCCTGTGCGGATTCGGGCGTGGGAAGCTCTGCCGCTGAGCTGTGCGCTCAGGATCTCCTCAGGCAGATGTAACACAACATTTTGGCCAACCGCTTCCCACCCACACCCTCGATTGGCTCCATTACGCATTCTTTCAATGCTTTTGATTGGCCGCAGCCCTCTTGCTTGGTCCGATTTGAAAGCATGCAGGGGTTGCGGAGATATCGCACTTCCTGTGGCACCCACATCTGGCCGCAACAGGGTCACCCACAGGACACACTTTCCCTGACCCCCTCCCCCAAATCCGACTTAGCAGGATCAAACCATTAGCAAGTGCAGCTTAAAGTCCCGGAAAGCGGCAGGATTGGAGCAAGTTTGGGAAAGTGCCATTTTACTGCCGAAATGGTGCAAAATGGTGCCAGACTGGCCAATGGCGCACACACCACGCCCCCACCTCGCATTTTTCACAGCCTCACTGTTTACAACGTATTTAAATTAAATTTAATGCATGGTTGGGGCTGGCAGTGGGCCAAGCATGGGGGCGGAAAAGCAAGTTGGCCACGTTTGGGGGGTCCAATGGTGGGGACAACCTCTGCTTTTGCTTCCATATTTGAGTAATGTTTGTCAGCAAGTCGCATGTGTCACACTCCCCAACCCAAGCCCTTGGAAGCTTTGCCCCTGGCAAAATGGCCTTAGACAATCTGCTGCCGCGAGCCATATTCTATCATCAATCGATCACTCAGCTTGCAATGAATGTCAAGAAGATGGGGGCTCTGCAGTCTGTTCAATTTCCCCACAGGAGGTAGGCAACATTGATCTCTAAATAACATTGGTCACGCTTGAGCTTGCACAACTCATCTGGGTATGATGGGTAGGGCGTGTTCATAAGGATGGTGTGCATCGTAACCTCTTTGAATCCCTGTGCTCAGCTATTTTGTGTTCTGGTTTTTGCCTTGTTACATGTTCTTTAAGCTTCTGTACCCATGTTTTGCACTCACCATGTGCAAGTTGCTATACTTTTTGAATCACACTGTACAATAAAGCTTTGCTAACATTCTTAATGGCACTCTTTTTCTTTGCTAGCACTCTAGTAGTTATGTTTGTATTGCCTTTGAGTCCATCATTTGTCCTTTAATCAAGAAGGTTGCTCTTCACAACTCTGAAGGAAATCCTCAAAGCAGCAGGCACAATCCTTCACACCAAATCTTAATTGATGAGGTCCATGAGGTCCTTAATTTGGTGTGAAGGATTGTGGAAAGAAGGCCTTTCAGAATTGGTCCCGGGGCTGGTCACAAACTCACCAGGAATTCAGCAATGGTCGGCGTACTTGCAGGCATGTCAATGCTACCAAGAGATGCAATGCCCAGCATACAACAGGGAAACCTTGCTCTCTATAGAAAGTGACTCCAAGCATGTTTGCAGCCTACAGCTGGAAGGGATCAAGCTTGCTCATTGCAAGGTATCCTGAGGCTGGCTGCCTGTGATGAGCGCAGGCTACTATGCAATTCATGCGACCACTGATGCCTGTCAACACGCAGGAACATGTGCAGTATGTTAGCTTGTCCAGCATTGGCCAATTCCTGGCAAGTCGCTGGTGGAAGGCGCGGCAGGAACTGCTTAAGCAGAAGTTGACAAGGGAGCCCTTGCGGGTAAGGATTGGGTTGGAGCAAGGGACAGCCTTTTTCATGGTGCAGTTCATGCCTGAAATGTCAGTTTTATTTGTGTCGCCAGGAGGCGCCCTTGAGCCTTGTCTGATATGCACAGCCGGCCGACATTATCCTGCCAAGGATTGATGCATGCATGTGCTTCTATTTCAGGACACTTTCAAGCAAGGGACAGTGCAGTATGAGCGGTTGATGGCCTGGATGCTTGAGAATGGTCATGGAAAGCCTATAGCACTGCAAAGCCCACAGCTTATGGACCTAAAGGTTGGTGCCATTGCGCCCTTCCATAGGCTGATTTGCTCAATTTGTCATCTTATGGCCCAGGAATGCTTGATAGCCATGGCTTAGGCACCTTTTTTTAGCCTCAATGCAAGGATAGCATGCCCTTTCTTCAATGTGATCCATGCCTGCTTGTGCAGAGCCATACCATGGAACTCACCGCGCATGCTGCTTGATCCTGTAGCTAAACACATGCATACGCTGCCACAGCATGGGCATGGATGTGCATAGTGTGCACAAAGCTGAACGCGTTTTCCTTCTGTCTATTCTAGGCAACCCTCAGCTATAAAAAGGAAGACGAGCAGACCAAGATCATGAATCTCCTAGGCATGTTCCACAATGTTCTACAGCTGAAGCAAGGCAACAAAGGAAAGAAGATGGAAGTAAATAGAGAGGTCATTGGCATGTGAGTTTGCAAAAAATGCCCTGATGCACTGCCAGATGCGTTGAGGTTGTGTACGTATAGCATTCAAGTTCCACAACGTCTTAAAATTCATTCCATCAAATTGTCTGCCGGAAGCTGGCTGCAACATGCATACAGCATGGACGCTTATGTGATGAAACTTCATGGCGTGCTGGTTGCTAGTAGCTGTCTGCCCACAATGGATGCACACACAGGTACAGTTGGGCAATCAAAGATGCGAGTGAACAGGTGGGAACAACTGGCTTCAAGACAAGCCTCAATGCAATGATCCAATTTGCACTGGCGTCGAGACGGGCCTCAATGCAATGATCCATTTTGCACTGGTATCAAGACGGGCCTCAATGCAATGATCCAATTTGCACTGGTTTCAAAACGGGCCTCAATGCAATGTTCTAACTTGCACTAGCTTCAAGACGGGCCTCAATGCAATGTTCCAACTTGCACTGGCTTCAAGACGGGCCTCAATGCAATGTTCCAACTTGCACTGGCTTCAAGACGGGCCTCAATGCAATGATCCAATTTGCACTGGTGTCAAGATGGGCTTCAATGCAATGATCCAATTTGCACTGCTGTCAAGACGGGCCTCAATGCAGTGATCCAATTTGCACCTATTTTTTAAGGAGCTTTTATAAAATCGCTGAAGGAATGTACTTGTGTGAAACTTGTTCATGGCTAGCCCATTTTCTTCGCAGCTGAATTAAGCCACAGGATTCAAAAGCCTTGTTTAATCATGCTGAATAGTGTGAGCACCCCTTCAGCTGGATCAATAGCAGGTGGCAAGAAAACTCTGCTTGGCTGCAAATACAATGTGCGTTATTTCTTTGCAAAAATTATGCATGTGCTGTTTGTATAAGCAGTACGAGGACAAGCTGGAGGAGTCAAGGCGATGGTGCTCTACCCCACCAGAACCCCCGGAGGGATTTGAGCAAGATCTGTACGGGCTGCATGCACAAGTGTGCGAGGCAGTGGTAAGTCCGTTGGGCTTGCTCACACCCTCATCAATACTGGTAGGCCTGCTTTGTTGTACGTCATGAAACGTCTCTGTTGGTTGTCACTACTGCCATTATATGCCCAGGGGGACAGCACTGGGTCATAGAGGTTCCCTTTTCTGTGGACCCTGAATTTTCCCGCTTCCGTGCTTGTGTCAGAATTGGTGCCTCATCATCATGCAGTATGACATGCTTTTAGTAGGAAGTTGTGTGAGCAGCTGTTTCCACGCCATATTCAATGAATTCTCTGGCTTGAATTGTGCAGTTTCTGGTCCAGAGTTGCCATGGTTAAGGAAGGATGACCTCTGCAATGTTTTTGCATTTTTCTGCTTTTAGGCTGCATCCACACACCGTGTGTGTCGGCTTCGCAAGGCAGGCAGGCGCTGGCTCCAGGTAACTGGAATGACGTGCGCTGCTTTGCTATAAACAATTGCTGGATTTTGATTGGGCCACAATCTGGAAGATAGATGACATATTGATAGTATCTTAGATTCGAGGATGTTATGCCTCTGTGCATCAAAGAGCTGCCAATGCTCACCCCAAACGTAAGACGTACAATTTTGGACTTGTGAATGCTCGTATGTCCACGATCAGTTCGTTCAACATGTTCAAATTTATAGTTTGTTCTATTTCGGTTTGTTTTGGGATTTGACACATTTCCAATCTGTAAGGGTTTTGTTTTCGGCCTTGCCCAGAACTGATTAAGGAGCTCCTCCTGTGCTGGGCTTCCTTACATTAATATTCTGTGGCTGACTAAGATATGCACCACTTAGGAGGGTGAGTATAGGCACTGGAGGTTGTTTGAACCATTGCCACCCCAGAAGATTACTTCCCCAGAGAACCAATTTCCAGTTTGGATTGGCCCACTAAACCCGGTTATCAATTTTTTTGGCGTCTATGATTTATCAAAAATTAGTTACTAGTTCTGGACAGACGGTACTTGAAAGCATACAACAATGTGCAGGATTGTCTCATTCGGCCCATTTCAATGCATGCAGGCATTTGAGGACTCGACCGTCAAACGCCGCCGCCTCATTCGCACGCGCTCTGTTGGTGCGAATTCAGAGTGTCTGGTGCATTTGCTTTGCCTCGCCGTGCTTCTTGATGGTTAAGAGTGTACTTTGACGCAATGTATGGGCCTTGCACACAATTTCCGCCTTCTCATAACAGGCCAACATCAGCCAATAGGACAGGTGGACCAACTGTCCAACCGGCACATTACACGTCTGTCCAGCAAGGCAGCAGCTGAAAATGGTTCAATTGCTTTGTCCATTGCAAGCCTGGAACTCCTAAGCAATTGCCAATCCAGCCTGACACAACGTGCCTTCCCAGGCAACTTGGGCTTGCTCGGCCCTCCTTCTATAGACCCCGCCACCACCAATGTCATTTTACCGATGGTAGGGGAGCCCCCTCCTGTAGACTTTAGAGGTCCGCTGCGCCACTGGGTGTCAGGCACTTTCATGAACATGAAGGGGGGCCCAGAATTGCCTTCAATTTTACATCAAAAATTTTGGGAAGGAGCCAAAAGCTGTTCTTTCTAGATTTACTGTTGTTGGGCACCTCCAGCACCAGCCCCCGCCCAGGTTTGTGAGTTCAGACAGTTTTGCACTCAGTGCAGATGTCATAACCTGTCTTCTTCTCCTTCATTTTATCTCACTTTCATTTCTAATTTTCCAACTATAAGCTACAGAGCATTGGTATGCAATAACTGCCACAGCTTTCTTTGTCTGTGTTGTACCACCTGTGAAGCTCTTATCCTGCCCAGCTCGTTCTCATCAGTCTTATCCATATGTCCTATCGTCTAAAGCAGGAGACAGGAATTGGCAAGCTAAAATGATACACAGCTCATTTGTATTTGAAGTCACCAATGATGCCCCCTGCCAAGCATCCTGTACATAAGTCTACTACGGTAATGCAGATCATGCAACCATTAAATAATCCCAGAGGGGGTGGGGGGGGTGAAATAATCCATGTTTAAAGCCTGTCACAAGAGCCTGCCGCCATTCTCTTCCTCCCATCATTATGAAGCCATGCCGGCTCTTCCCTTCCTTTATTTAGCTTTTATCCACCGTTATCATGATCAGACAAATGCCTCAATGCGTCCCTGGGTGTGGCAGCATAGCAACAGGTTCCCAAAGTAGGGGTGTAAGGTCCGTCACCTCGCAGGCAGTGCCCACATGCTCCAAGCTGCCAAATTGTCAACCAGCATATGCTGGTCCGGCCAGGGGGTCCCCTTCAGGCAGCCTCTCAATCATCTTGTGTGCCAGCTGGTGCAGCCTTCAATGCTGCTGCAAGTGCAAATTAAGCATGTCATGTAGCAGCATTGATGGCAGCCTGTAAGCCCAAAGAGCGTGCCAAACACACCCGCTCTAACAAACACATGGCAACCTAGGCACACGATACTATCTACTTGAACAAATTAATATTCACACAGGTCTTGAGTGATCTTATGGGCTGCAAATTCAGTGCAGGAGCACCACTCTTCCTCCCTCGACAACTCTGGCTTGCCCTTGCCTCTTATTGCTTCCTCCAAGGCTTTGTGTACCGGATGGGTATACCTTGGGCTACTTATGACTGATAATTTCTTATAGTTTATGAGTTAAAATTATATGGTCCCCGTCTTGTTTGCACAACCCTGCTCTGCACCAATTTCACAGCCACTCTCATTAGCCTTCACCACTGCCCGCTCTGCAGTATTGACTGAAACATCCTACTGCCCAAGAAAGAAGGGGATTTTACACAAAAGATGCAGTTGATATCCAACTGAAGCAGCTGATGTGGCATCTATGGTGCTAACAATGTATAGCCCATTGCTTCTTAAAATGAGGAGACCGTTGATTGCCATTGCTCTGGGCGTGCATCTTTCAGGCACCCCACTAGGGTTGACCCAGTCAGCTGTGGCTCTTTCAGTCCCAGCAACTGCTAGGTCTGTGGTATATTTACATCAGAATTCTAGCAAAGCCTGGGTGCAGACACATGCTTGCTCCCATATTCTGTGTGTGAGACGTGTGAGTCCACATTGGTAATTCTACCATTTTTTGTATGCTTGCACTAAATGCATGGTACCATGTGCAAGATAATTTGCCGCAGGAGTTGTGGCTCGTGTATTCCTTTCTCGTACGAGATCGTCGTTCTCATTGTTGTGCCCATCTAGTAATCTTTCTAGCCAATGAGGCACAGAAACTTTCTTTTGAGCCTCAAATCTAAGAACTTGCATAATCCTTTCCTTGTGTTTGCGGCTTCATGTGCATGACACCGCTGAAGCGACACTGCAAATGCTTGTCTACCAGATTGTATTGCATGAATGCTGAAACTTGCCTGGCAACGCTGTTCTGATTTGAGAGAAAATTGCAATTTGACCCTTTTGCCTTGTATGGACTGTCCTAAGCTAGAGCTGGATTATTTCAGATGTCAGGCAGTTTCTGCCTTCCTTTCATGAATTGCTAGCTTGTTGTATTGTGCATTAAAAATTGGGCACTTGTGCGTTCTCACTGTCTTCTCACTTTCTTTTCCTTTCTTGTGTGAATTTGTGTGCACCTCCACAGAGTTACATTAGTGAGATAATCTGCTTGGGTGCATGCAATTATGGCATTTCCAAACTGGGACCTTGGTCAGAATTACAACACTTGTCCACGTATGCAGGAGCTCTCATCTCCGAATTTGCCCGTGCAGCATCTTATAAAGCCAGGGCTGACTTTGTTATGTTTGGAAACTTCAGCTTTTTCCTTGCGGATTCTAAATTGTCCTATTCATGCTTTCAACTTGCACCTCACCTGTTCTTCCTCATCCATCTGCCGCTATCTTGGAAGACCTCTAGCTTTTGAATCTCCCATTATCTGATACAATGGGAGATTTTTGCATTGGCAGCTGCCATTTGAAGTGTTTGGAAACAGTGCTCTGGAAATAAAGTTGTAAGGGATCGTTGTCTGGTCCTGTTCCCTCTTCTTTCTCTTTTTCTCCTCGCTTCTAATTCATAGTCACTAGGGAAGGATGACGGTTATCACCGTCAAATTTTCTAAATAACCCTCACTAACTCAGAGTCGCCGGACATACCTAATCTTAGTTTTGGCTTGTTGGTTATGTGGCTGGCCACTGCTGACCGAAGATAATGAGCCTGTGTGGCAACATACAAGTTAGGAATGGTAGACATCAAGCTTTTCAGCAGGCAAATTACAGGTCTACAAGGGGTTACAAAGGGGTTACAAGAATAGGACTTCAGTCAAGTTAAGTTACAATGGGTTTAGACCTTCAGCCAGATGGGTTGACTGCTGCAGCTGGGCTTGCTGGACATTGCCAGCTCGACAAAAAACATCCATAGTCTCAGAGATAAAAAGGAATGATTTGTATGTCTGCTTCGAAAGAAACAATTGCATATCCTCAGCTCCGATGTTGTCAAAATAAAAAGCGCCTGTGTCTCCAATGTAAGTCTTACCAGCGAAATCAGCAAATTGTTCTTCGAACCTCCTTCTTAGATTGCACATTTCCAAGCAAGGGCACAAAAAAAGGACGTGTTTTTCGTCCTGGACACTTGGCTTTGTCACAGATCCTATTGTGGCTTTGCCAACAACCGGTTTCAACTCTTAGGGTATGTGCTCTCAAACGAAAACGAGCAATGTTCCGAAGCACATGCCTACTTAGTTCCAGCTCCAGGTACCTAGGCAACACATGGGGAGGGCCTCGTACATTGCTTGGTTTGAGAGGCACCGCCATCCACTGGATGGCATGTATGATAAGTAGCCAGTTTTTGAGCGTGTGTCCTAGGATCTGCACCATCCAACTCCCTCCATACCGCACGCAAGCGCTCACGCAAGTCCACCACAAAGTCTTGCAGGGGGAGTGGACTCCACTCGGAGTTGCAGCCTTGATGCAATTGGCATATGTATCTGCTGCACGTAGACTCCACTCGGAGTTGCAGCCTTAATGCAATTGGCATATTAATCTGCTGCACGTAGACCCACACACGCCTCTATGAACTCGTCAGACATTTCCTGGCTCGGTTGAGGAGTGGCTGATGCGGCTGATGAGCGGCTGAGACACTCTCAGCCGCATTTCAGACGCACGCGGCTGATATCAGCCGCGCGGCTGAATCAGCCGCTATCAGCCGCATTCAGCCGCGGGTCTCCTGAAGTACGT
>LKMJ01001893.1_pt1 | contig 18831 bp, 17 predicted proteins | sample 643391 | NCBI WGS metagenome assembly LKMJ01 (sample SAMN04112250, study PRJNA286221) | soda lake metagenome | biome: soda lake; feature: Kulunda Steppe; material: water; isolation source: sample PL-Br10 brine of Picturesque Lake | place: Russia: Kulunda steppe | collected 2010-07 | reverse complement strand
TGCCATTTTCGGCATTTTCCTGAAAGACCTCCAGGGCTCGTCCGATGGCGTCGGGGCAGGAGAGATTTTTGACCTCACTGCGAATCATAGCCGCCTCGCATCTGATCCCCTTAAGCTGACTGGTAACTTCCTCGATTGCTATGCCGCTTCTTAAAACCAGCGAGGCCAGCCGGCTGATTGCCTCAGACTGGGCATGGCAGCCTCCTCCTTTGCCGGTAGTGGTGAAGACTTCACAGATTCCCTCCTGATCGGAATTGATGGTGATATAAAGCTTGCCGCAGCCTATCAGAGTTTTTTCTGTGGTACCTACCGTAACGGTGGGGCGGGGTCGTTTGGTTATCCCCTGCCGGGATTTTTTCTGTTTACTGCTGTCGGTTGTCAGAACCTGCTGGGAACGACTGCCATCCCGGTAAATGGTGACTCCCTTGCATCCCAGTTCATAGGCCAGTTCATAAACCTCCCGGACATCCTCTTCCTCGGCTTCGTTGCGGAAGTTGACTGTTTTGCTGACGGCATTATCAACATACTTTTGAAAGGCTGCCTGGGTTTTAACATGCCATTCCGGCTTGATATCATGGGAGGTAACAAAAATTTCTCTGATATCCCGCGGTATTTCTTCTATCTCCTGAATTGAACTCTCTCCTGCTATCTTATTCAGCAGTTCCCGGGTCAGGAAGCCCCGCTTTTCTCCCAGTTCAGCAAAGATAGGATGTACCTCCAGCAGGGTGTCATCCAGGACATTTCTTTCAAAGGAAAGGGCAAAGAGAGGCTCTATTCCGCTGCTGGTTCCGGCGATGATGCTGATGGAGCCGGTGGGAGCGATGGTGGTGGTGGTGGCATTGCGGTAAGGCCTGTCATAGATGCTGTCGGGGTAATTGGGAAAGGGGCCCCGTTTTTTTGCCAGGCGGTGAGACTCTTCCCGGGCTTCCTCCTGGATAAATTTCATGACTTTTTGGGCGGTCCGGACGGCCTCCTGGCTGTTATAGGCCAGGCCCAATTCTATCAGCATATCACTATAACCCATTACTCCCAGACCAATTTTGCGGTTGCCCTGAACCATTTCGGTAATTTTAGGCAGGGGAAATTCACTCATATCTATAACATTATCTAGAAAGCGGACCGCTATCTGAACTGTTTTTCTTAGCTTGGCAAAATCTATTTCGGCCCGGCCGGTTTCTCCATTGACCATTTTCGAGAGATTAATTGAGCCCAGATTGCAGGCTTCATAGGGCAGCAGGGGCTGTTCGCCGCAGGGGTTGGTGCTTTCAATTTTACCCAGTTCGGGGGTGGGATTATCGGCATTAATTCGGTCGAGAAAAATAATTCCTGGCTCTCCATTTTTATGGGCCATTTTCACAATTAGATCAAAAATTTCCCGGGCGCTTTCCCGGCCGGTCTCTTCCCCGGTGCGGGGATTTATCAGGGGATAATCCTCTCCATTTTTCAAAGTTGTCATGAATTCATCTGTCAGAGCCACCGAAATATTAAAATTATTTAAGATATTTTCATTTTCCTTGCAGGTGATAAACTCTCTGATATCGGGATGATCCACCCGCATGACTCCCATATTGGCTCCCCGGCGTTTACCGCCCTGCTTGACTGTATTGGTGGCTTCATCAAATATTTTCATAAAAGAGACCGGACCGCTGGCCACTCCTCCGGTGCTCTTTACCCGGTCATTATTGGGGCGCAGCCGGGAGAAGCTGAAACCGGTGCCTCCCCCGCTTTTGTGAATCAGGGCGGAGTTTTTGATGGCATCGAAGATTCCCTCCATGCTGTCCTCCACCGGCAGGACAAAACAGGCGCTCAGCTGCTGAAGATCGTTATCAGCATTCATCAGGGTCGGTGAATTGGGCAGGAATTCCAGATTGCTCATCACCTGATAAAACTCCCGGGCTGCTTCCTCTACGGATTCATCATAGCTGGCACTGGCGCTGGCGATATTGTCAGCTACTCTTTGAAACATCTCCCGGGGAGTTTCAATCAATTCACCTTCTGCATTTTTTTTCAGATAACGGGCCTTGAGAATCTGGCGGGCATTATCCGTTAATTCAACCTCTTCACTCATTGTTCTCCTCCTTTAAATATAGTATTTTATAAATTTATGACTTCAGGCTTTGCAGCTTATGGATTAACCTGCAATATTTTCAGTCTGTTGTGGAATTATTATATCAAATAATACTGAAAAAATAAACAGGGCTGGAGATAAAAATACAATATATAGGGGGTATTTAAAATTTAAATGCCTATATATTGTGGTTACACCTAGCTGGTTAAAAGAAACTGCTCGCCAAACTGGATAAAAGAGTTCGCTCTTCCAGAAGGATATCGGGCTGGAATATTTAAGTTATTAGTAAAGATTAATATCAAGTGATACCAGGTCATGTTAGATAATACCAGGCAAAACTAACAGGAAAGGATGATTATTAAAATGTTGCAGGAAAGATTTAACTCTATTGAAGTTCTGGAAATGGCTAAAGATATAGAGAAAAGAGGTTTGGAATTTTATCAATTTCAGGCCGGGAGGACTGATAACCAGGAAATAAAGGAATTGTTTTTAAAACTGGCCGGTGATGAGCAGGATCACTATGAAAGGTTTGAGAAGCTGGAGCAGGTGGTCAGGGATGAAACCGGAGAAGAGGCTGAATATGTCTATGATGCGGAGGTCAGTGCCTATCTTAATTCTCTGGTTGAGTTTTCTGTTTTTCCTGCTGAAGCAGAGACGGAAGAAAAATTTACCGGTTCCCGGGGGGTAATTGAAATGGCCATCAGGGCAGAGAAGGATTCCATCCTGTTTTACTCCGAGATGCTGCCCTATAATAAAGAGAACACGAAAAAGGTGCTGAATCAGCTGATTAAGGAAGAAAAACAGCATCTCCTGGATCTGATGAAAATAAGAGCCGGCCTGTAGGAAATTTAATGTTATGGCCAGCTTTCCAGCAATGAAAATTCCCGAAGAAAAGGGCGACTATGTTTATCTGGTAAAATGTCAGGATGGAACACTTTATACCGGTTATACCACCAATCTTAAACGGAGAATAAGGGAGCATAATTCCGGCCAGGGTGCCCTCTATACCAGGGGCAGAGCCCCGGTTGAACTGGTTTATTATCAGGACTGCGGCGACCGCAGCCAGGCTTTGCAGGAAGAATACCGGATCAAGCAGCTCTCCCGGACTGACAAGGTGAAATTAATCCAGCAGGGTTAACATAAAAGGAGTAGAATTACGGGGGGCAGAATTACAGTCAGGAAGGAGACAATTTATCTTAAAATAATCAGTTTTATGATTGGCTCTTTAATAGGGCAGTTTATCAAATTCGCCAATCAGCCGGGGTTCCGGTTTCAGCCTGACTCCGAATTTCTGATAAACTTTTTCCTTAATTTCCAGCATAAGTTCAATAATATCCCGGGCTGTTGCTCCGCCGGTATTGACTATAAAACCGGCATGTTTGGAGGAGACCATGGCTCCGCCAATCCGGTAACCTTTAAGACCGGACTCTTCGATCAGGCTGCCGGCATAATGACCGGGCGGTCTTTTAAAGGTGCTGCCGGCACTGGGTTGATCCATAGGCTGACTGGCCCAGCGCCTTGCTTTCAGCCCTTGAATTTCTGCTTTTATTTCTGAGGATGGTCGTTTGCGAAGTTTAAAGCTGGCAGACAGGGCAATTAAGTTTTGCTGCTGCAGCAGACTGCTGCGGTATTCCAGTTCCAGTTCCTCAGCGGTGAGAGTCTGACTCCAGCCTTCAGCTGTCAGCACCTCAGCAGATTGCAGGCAGTCCTTAATTTCACCTCCATAGGCGCCGGCATTCATATAGATGGCCCCTCCCAGAGTCCCCGGGATTCCGGAAGCAAACTCCAGACCGCTCAGGCCGGCCTCAGCCAGCTCTTGGCAGAAATCTGACAGGAGAACTCCGGCTTCGACGGTTGCCAGCTCACCCTGTATTTTTATCTGCTGTAATTTTCGGGTTGATATTACCGCTCCCCGGATTCCCCGGTCTGCGGCAATTACATTACTTCCCCCGCCCAGCAAAAAATAGGGAAATTGATAGCTGTTTAATTTATCTATCACGGCAGTCATTGCCTGGCTTTTCATGGGCTGGAGGAAAAGATCGGCGGGCCCGCCCACCTCCATGGTTGTATGGGAAGCCAAGGGCTCGTTTCTTCTTATTTTCAACCCGGAAACATTTTTCAGTTCAGAACTGAGCTTTTCCGGAATTTCCATTCTTTCACCCCAATTTTTGATGGTTTTTATTATTTCTGATATCATACCTGTATATGGTATTGCTAAATCACCTGCGATAATCAACAAAACGAGGAGAATAACAGGAGGTTCTGATATGGAATTTGCCATTCTGCCACTGGAAAAAATAGAGACCGGTTCTGTTTCTCAAAATAGGTTCAGCTGCTATAAATCAGTTTCAATGGTCTCCTCTTCTATCTTTTCCAGGGCTTCTGCAACCAGCTCTTCCACAGGAAGAGGCTTTTCTATTTCAGCAGTGGGTCCCGGGTAGGGCCTGGTAATGGGATTTTCCGGTACGAAGATTGTACAGCAGTCCTGATGAGGCCGGATTGAAATATTATAGGTCTGGATATCTCTGGCTTGTCTGATAATATCCTGTTTGTCCAGAGTTAACAGGGGACGCAGCACAGGCAGGTCAGCAGCAGCGCTGATGGTTCTAAGGTTGGTTATTGTCTGACTGGCCACCTGGCCCAGACTGTCACCGGTTATAATCGCCTGAGAATCAAGCCTCTCTCCCAGCAGGGAGGCAATTCGCAGCATCATTCTCCGCAGAATGGTGACGCTGTAATCCGGCTGGCAGCATCTTTGAATTTCTCGCTGGATTCTGGTTATTCGGCTTAAATAAAGCCTGGTTTCCCCATTATAGCGGGCCAGTTTCCGGGAGATATCACGCACCTTTTCCAGGGCCTTCTCCCCGGTATAGGGAGGAGTATGAAAATGGAGAATATTAAGCCGGGCGCCCCGCCGCATCATCTGCCAGCCTGCCACCGGGCTGTCAATTCCGGCTGATAGCAGCAGCAGAGCTGATTCTGCTGAGCCCAGGGGCAGCCCCCCCGAACCCTGATACCTTCTGGAAAAGACATAGATGCCGTCCTTTCTGATGTCAAGTTCCAGCAGAATCTCGGGTTCATGGACATCAACAGTAAGTTTCTGGTCTGGAGAGGTCAGGGAGTTATTGACCCTTTTCAGGATCAGTCCTCCCACCTTTTTGCTAACTTCAGGGCTGATAAGGGGATAATCCTTGTTGGCCCGATTTGTTTCAACCTTAAAGGTTCCGGAATTCTGCCCCAGCTCCCTGGCTACCAGCCTGGAGGCACTGGCGGCAATTTTATCAGGTTCTGCTGAAGGTTCAAGGCTAATGGCAGGGCTGAAATTAACAATGCCAGGAAGCAGTTTCAGAGATTTTACTGCTTCCCGGGGGATTTCTTCCAGGCTGGAATTTAACCTTAAAAATATTCTGCCATAGGTGGTTTCCAGCCGATAATCCAGCAGGCTGGCCAGGCGGCGTTTGATATCCTGCTGGAGAGCCAGGGAAAACTTCTTAAAGTTCATCCCCTTGAGACCCATTTCCCCGTATCTGATGATAATGACATCATACATATTATTGCCTCCTAAAAACTGGTCCAGCAATTACTATAAACTGGCACAGCAAATACTATTGCAGCAGATCATATTCTTCCCGCAGGGCAGCAAGAAATCTGTCTATTTCCCCGGGCTGATTCTGTCTGCCAAAACTGATCCTGAGGGCACCCTCGAGCCTGCCGCCGGTCAATCCCATCCTCTTTAAAACCCGGCTTTCCGTATTTCTCCTGGCATGGCAGGCTGAGCCGCTGGAAATATAAAAACCCCTGCTGCTCATGGCATTAACCAGAACCTCTCCAGGCAATTTTTCCAGGGAAAAATTAACAATATGGGGAGCAGATTCTTCCGGAGTATTGATCAGGGCTTCCGGTATTTTCTGGTCAAGCTGCTGCATAAAATGCTTTTTTAACCTGATTAGCCTTTCAGGCTGCTCTTTCTGCTTTAATTCAGGAATTTCCTTCAGGGCAGCTCCCAGACCCGCGATTCCCGGGACATTTTCTGTGCCGCTGCGAAGCCGGTTTTCCTGGTCCCCTCCGGTTATTATTGGCTTCAGCAAATTTTTATTTTTAAGATATAAAAAACCGGTTCCCTTGGGCGCTCCAATTTTGTGGCCACTAAAGCTGGCCAGGTCTACCTGCCACTCTTTAAGAGCGGTTGGAACATGACCCAGCCCCTGGACTGCGTCAACATGAAAAAGTATATTGCTGGAGAGCTGTTTAATTAAATTTCCGATTTTCCTGACCGGTTGCAGGGCACCTGTTTCATTGTTAACCTGCATTATGCTGATCAGGATGGTGCTGGCCTTAATGGCCTGCTCAACCTTCTCAAAATCGATAATTCCCCGGCTGTTCGGTTTGATAAAGGTAACTTCAATTTCCTGTCCGCTAAGATCCTGCAGGGTGCGGTAAACGGAGTCATGTTCGACAAAACTGGAAATAATATGGAGAGGACGCTGACGGCGGTTTTTCACCAGACCCCTCAGGGCCAGATTATTGGCCTCAGTGCCTCCGGAAGTAAAGAAAATCTGGTCCGGATCAACCTTCAGGGTCGAAGCCGCTGTCTTTCTGCTTTCTTTTAAAATTTTCTCGGCCTTCAATCCCAGCTCATGAACAGAAGAGGGATTGCCAAAGTTCCGTCTTAGAGACTCTTCCACGGCCTTTACTGCTGAGGGAAGGCAGGGTGTGGTTGAGCTGTGATCAAAGTAGACAGACATGATTAAACCTCCTGCTCTGATGACATCGGAATGAATCTATCCCGGCGGCAGAATCCAACAGAAATGATTAACTTCTAATCGATAACAGATTTAATTATACCATAAATGATTTTAAGATAAAACAGGGCTCCATTATCTGCCGGGAAAACTTTAAAGGAATGATAATTTACCACCTGATTTATAAAGGAGCCTGCAGATTTTTATTGAATTATAATAAAAATACCGGAGCTCAGGCCGGTCTTGCATATATAGCCGGGGAAGGATATAATAAAATTAAATGTAATTCTGAGCCTAGTCTGGCTCAGGCAGTTTACTGATTATTGAAGTGAGGAGTTACAGAATGAAATTATTCGACACCCATGCTCACCTGGATTTTCCCAAGTTTGATAAGGATAGAGATGAGGTTATGAAAAGAGCCCGGGAGGCCGGGGTTGTTAATATTCTGACAGTGGGAGCTGACATAAATTCCAGCAGCAGGGCTGTTGAGCTGGCAGAAAGCATTCCCGGACTGGCAGCAGCAATAGGCCTCCATCCCCATGATGCCAGCGATTTTACCCCGGACACAGCCAGAGAGCTGAAAAAACTTGCCGGCCGGGAGGCAGTAAAAGCTCTGGGAGAAACCGGGCTGGATTTTTATTATGATAACTCTCCCCGGGAGCAGCAGAAGCAGGCATTTCGCTCCCAGCTGAGGCTGGCGGCCATGCTGGAGCTGCCGGTTATTATCCATTCCCGGGAGGCCGAGGAGGATACCCTAAAAATTCTGCAAGAGGAGGGTGCCGGTCTGGCAGGTGTGGTGCACTGTTATTCCAGCAGCGCCGGAATGGCAGAGAGACTGGTGGAGTTTGGTTTTCACCTGGGGTTTACCGGACTGGTTACCTTCAGGAAGCTGGGTTGGCTGCGGGAAATAGTCAGCCAGACGCCTCCGGAAAAAATTCTGCTGGAAACAGACTGCCCCTATATGGCTCCGGAACCGAAAAGGGGTAAGCGAAATGAACCGGCTTATGTTAAGTATGTAGCTGAAACCGCTGCTGATTGTCTGAATCTCTCGGTCGAACAAGTGGCAGAGCTAACCACGGCTAACGGGCAGCAGCTATTTGCGCTGGAAGACTATAGCAGATTGGGGGATTAAAGCAGGATGTTTGGAGCCGGTGATCTGGGTCGTGTTTTGATTATTCTGGGACTGATTTTTTTGATACTGGGAATAATCATCAGCCTGGGTGGTTTTCCAAGCTGGCTGGGCAATCTTCCCGGTGATATAAGAGTTGAAAGAGAAAATTTTAGTTTTTATTTTCCGCTGACCACCATGATTTTATTGAGTTTGCTCTTAAACCTGATTTTTAGAATAATAAATTATTTGAGCTGACTCAGCCTGCAGAATCCTGCCTGAGCTGGCACTATTAAACTTTTGATACTGATGGCAGCAAAAAAAATTTAGGAGGCCTGACAGATCATGAACCAGAAAATTTATGTTAATGGTAAGATTGTTCCCAGGCAGGAAGCTCTGGTTGACATTGAAGATCGGGGTTTTCAGTTTGCCGATGGAGTGTATGAAGTAATTGCAGTTTATCAGGGGAAGCCTTTTAAATTAAGGGAGCACCTGGAAAGACTGGTATTTTCGGCTGCTGAACTGGAGATATCCTGTCCCGGGATTGCAGAATTACAGGAGGAGGTAGAGGGATATCTGACTTCTATCGGTCTGGGAGCAGAGGATGCCAGCATCTATATTCAGCTGACCCGGGGAGTCTGTCCCCGCACCCATGCCTATCCTGATGGACTTGATTCAATATTGATCATGAAGGCCGGTTCTCTGAAATCCAGGCCGGAAGAGTATTATCAAAGCGGGGTTAAAATTATTACCAGACCCGATGAGCGCTGGTCGAGATGTTATATTAAGTCAATTGCCCTGCTGCCCAATGTTATGGCCAAAAAGGCAGCAGAAAGGGCCAGAGCCTATGAAGCGGTCATGCACCGGGATGGTTTTGTCACTGAAGGCTCTTCATCCAATCTTTTTCTGGTTGAAGAAGGCAGTTTAATCACACCGCCGGCTACAAACTATATTTTAAACGGCATAACCAGACAGACGGTAATTCAGGATATAGCACCGGAGCTGGGTCTTGAGATCCGAGAGCAGAGCATCAGTCTGGACCGGCTTTTTAGGGCTGAAGAAGTATTTTTAACCGGCACCACCACAGAAATTATGCCGGTTGTCCGGATTGACGAAAATGAGGTGGGCCGGGGTCTGGTCGGAGAGATAACTGGCAGAATTTCGGAAACTTATCGGGGATTAACCAGAGCCTGAGCTCTGGGCAGAGAGACGCAGGAGGTTAGAACCAATGATAGAAGGCGAAATAGAAATTACCAGCAAATACGGACTGCGGGCTAAATCTGCGGAAAGTTTTGTGGAGGCTGCCAGCAGATTCACTTCGGAGATTGAGGTTTTAAAGGATGGGCAGCTGGCCAATGCCAAGAGTATTATCAGTGTGCTTAACCTGGACGCCCGGCAGGGCGACCGGATAGTTATCAGGGCTGAAGGTCCCGATGAGGAGACGGCCTTTGCCAGGCTGTCAGGTTTTTTGCGGGAGGAATAACCATATCGGGAGGAGATAAACTTGAAATCACTGGCCATCAATCCCGGTTCAACTTCCACCAAAATAGCTGTCTTTTCCGGTGAAAGTGAAATCTGGAACAGGAAGATCAGCCACAACCGGGAGGAGATAGATTCTTTTGAGGAGCTGATCGATCAGCTGGACTGGCGCCGAAATTTGATTTTAGCAGCCCTTAAAGAGGGAGGCTTTTCCCCCGGAGAATTTGATTTTATTATGGCCCGGGGCGGTCTGCTGGACCCCATACCGGGTGGAACCTACCTGATTGATGAGGAAATGGTTCAGGACCTTAGACAGGGCAAGAACGGGGAACATGCCTCCAATCTGGCTGCCATAATTGCCAGAGATCTGGCCGAATATGCTGGGGTGCCGGCTTTTACCGTTGACCCGGTGGCTGTAGATGAGTTTAAACCGGAGGCCCGGCTTTCCGGGCTGCCGGAACTGCCCCGTAAATGCCAGTCCCATGCTCTCAACCTTAAGGCCACAGCCAGGAAGACAGCCGAGAGACTGGAACAGGATTTTCGGGAAATCAACCTGATTGGAGTGCACCTGGGGGGAGGTATTTCCATTGCCGCCCTGAAGAGCGGCCGGATTGTGGATGTTAATAATGCCAACCAGGGAGGTCCCTATTCTCCGGAAAGAACCGGCACACTTCCCAGCCTGGACCTGGTAGAGTATATTTATCAGGAGAAGCAGGGAGCAGGAGAAATGGAGGAGAAAATAGTGGGCAGAGGCGGACTGGTAGCCTACCTGGGCACGGCTGACGGCCGGGAGGTTGAGGAGCGGATAGCCGCCGGCGACAGCAAGGCCGAGCTTGTCTACCGGGGTATGATTTATCAGATAGCCAAGGAAGTTGGGGCCATGGCTGCAGTTCTTTCCGGAAAAATTGCTGCTATCTTTATCACCGGAGGCCTGGCTAATTCGGATTACCTGGTGGGACGGCTGGAGAAAAAGATTAATTTCCTGGCCCCTGTGCATGTCTTCCCGGGGGCTGCCGAAATGGAACACCTGGCAGCAGGTGGACTTCGGGTTATGAGAGGAGAAGAAGAAGCCAGAAGCTATGCCGAAGCGAGGAGGTAGCCGGGATGCCAAGCAGCCAGGAACTCAGCAGCAAACTTGAGGAAATTCTCACCAGAACTGTTTCCTGTATTGGGGAGAGTAAAGACCAGATCTTTGAGATCATTGAATCTTCACACCGGGAGATTGACAGGATTGAGAGTAAACTGTCTCTGGCCCGGAAGAAAATTTCCGAGCTTTCCGGAAAGATCCGAAAAAGGGAGGAGGCCGGCAGCGAGTCAGAAGAAAATATCTGCGGGGAGGAACTTGCAGTCCTCCGGGAAAATAAGGAGGAAACCCAGCAGCGAATAAACCGGCTGGTAAAGAAGATCAAGGTTATGGAAAAAGTCCGCCAGCGCTCCGAGAGTCTGGTCAGCCGGATTGGGGTTGTCAACGATTTTCTCCAGGGTCGAATGATTGATATCTCATGGAAGATCGATGATTTCAGCAGCAGGGAAGACTTCATTTATAAAATAATTGAAGCTCAGGAGAAGGAGAGGAGAAGGGTGGCCCGGGAAATTCATGATGGGCCGGCTCAATCGCTGGCCAACCTTGTACTGCGGGTGGAAATAGCCCAGAAAATGATTGATAAAAATAAAGAGGAAGCCTCCAATGAACTGGAGGAGTTGAAGAACATAGTTAAAAGTTCCGTCACCGACGTCCGAAAAATCATCTATGCCCTTCGCCCGATGTCCCTGGAGGAGCTGGGCCTGGTGCCCACTCTGAGGAAATATATCGATAGGTTTGTGGAGGAAACAGGAGTTCACCTGGATTTTGAAGTGCTGGGGGAGGCGGAGAAATTACCATCAAGCTATGAGGTTACTATTTTCAGGCTGATCCAGGAGGGTCTGAATAACATTAAGAAACATGCCCGGGCCAGCAGCGGCAGGGTAGTGCTGGAGTTTGACAGCCAGAATATTAAAATATTGATTGCCGATGACGGTCAGGGTTTCGACTCGGATAAGAGACAGGAAGATTCTTACGGACTGGCCAGCATGAAGGAGAGATGCAGCCTGCTGCAGGGTGATTTCCAGATAAAATCCAATCCTGGCCAGGGAACCAGAATAGATATCAGGTTACCGGTCAAGCATAGAGGGTGAGATTATTGTGAAAAAGACCAGGGTGTTAGTGGCAGACGATCATGAACTTGTCAGGGAAGGAATAGTTAAACTGATTGGCTTATTTGACGATTATAAAGTTGTGGGAGAAGCGGCTGATGGGCTGGAAGCCGTGGTCCGGGTTAGAGAATATTTTCCGGATCTGGTGCTGATGGATCTTAATATGCCCAGGATGAACGGGATTGATGCCATCCGCAAAATTAAAGAAATAAGCCCCGAAATTCTAGTGATCATTCTGACCATCCACGATGATGAAGAATATGTTTATAAAGTAACCAGTGCCGGGGCTGAGGGTTTTATCCAGAAAGATATAACCTCAGAGGAACTTAAGGATGCTCTTGATTCAGTACTGGAAGGAGATACCGTATTCCCCAGTTCGGTGATTCCCGAGAGCAGGGATGGTGAGGATGAAAGTGTCGATTACCGGGAACTTCTAAGCAAAAGGGAGTTCGAAGTTCTGGGCCTGCTGGCCAGAGGTATGAGCAACCGGCAGATTTCCGAGGAGCTCTTCATCAGCGAAAAAACCGTCAAAAATCATGTCAGCAATATACTTCGGAAGCTCAATGTTAATGATAGGACCCAGGCCGTAATCGCCGCTCTCAAGCATGGCCTGGTCAGGTTGAAATGAGGAGGTAAAGGATGCCCGACGTCACCACACCCAGCGGTGTGAAAGATATTCTTAAGCAGTATGATATAAATGTTAACCGGGCCCTGGGACAGAACTTTCTGGTTGACAGCAATATTCTGGAGAAGGTAGTCGGTGCTGCCTGCCTGGAATCCGGAGATAATGTGGTAGAAATCGGGCCGGGTCTGGGGGCTTTAACCGGTGCTCTGGCCGATGCTCTGCCGCAGGGCCGGATCATAGCCGTAGAAAAGGATTCCCGGCTCTGCCAGGTGCTGCAGGATTTATTTCAGGAAGAAGGTAATGTTGAGGTTATCTGCCGTGATGCCCTGGAAATTGACTGGTCTAAGGAGATAACCTCCAGGTCCTTTGGAGAGGAAGGCTACCGGGTGGTGGCCAATCTGCCCTATTACATTACCAGTCCGATTATCAGGCTCTTCCTGGAGCTTTCACCTGCACCTGAAAGTCTGGTCTTCATGGTCCAGAAGGAAGTAGGGGAGAGGATTGCTGCCGATCCGGGCAGCAAGGACTACGGGACTCTCAGTATAGCCGTTCAGTACTATGCCGAGCCTGAGCTGATCTACCAGGTTCCGCCCACGGTGTTCTGGCCCCGGCCTGAGGTAGAATCGATTATCCTGCGGCTGAACCCCGGGGAAAACAGGGAAAACAGGGCGGATAATGAAGAACTTTTCTTTCAAATTGTCCGGGCTCTTTTCCAGCAGCGACGAAAGACCATCCGGAATTCTCTGAGCAGGGCAGCAGAGATTGACCTTTCCCGGAAGCTTGTGGACCGGGCCCTGGAGAGATCCGGAATTGATCCCCGAATTCGGGGAGAGAAGCTGTCCTGGCGGGAGATAGTTGAACTGAGCAATGTTTTCAATGTCCTTTTAGCAGAGGTCGGTGATTAATATGAAATTTATCAGCCCCACTGATGGCAGACTGTCCTTCAACCAAACTTACCAGACAATCATGAAGTTTGTCAGGGAGTATCCTGATAATGCCTATAAGCTGATTATCGGAACCGACTCCCAGCCGGGAAGCGAGGAGGCCTCCTTCGTGACAGCTATTGTGATTTATCGAATAGGCAGGGGGGGGCGCTTTTTTTATCACCGGGATACCGCCCCGGACCGGGCCGGTTTCAAACAGAGGATCTTTTATGAGGTGTCGCGCAGCCTGGAGGTCGCCAGCAAACTGACGGGTATGCTGGCTGAAGAGGAGGAACTTAATGAGGAACTGGAGATTGAAATTCATGTCGATGTAGGAGAAAAGGGGCCGACCAGCACCATAATTAAAGAGGTGGTCGGAATGGTGGTCGGAAGCGGTTATGATGCTTTGATCAAGCCAGAAGCCTATGCTGCCTCTTCAGTGGCCGACAAATTTACCCGTTAGCTTTCTTAGCTTTTAGCGGAATTATTTTTTGTTGTCCTGCAGGTTGGTCTGGAGTTTGCAAATTATAGTTTTTTAAAAGGAGCCGATAATTTTGGCCATTGAAATTGCAGTCGGTCTTCTGGGAGGACTGGCTCTTTTTGTTTACGGGATGAAACAGATGAGCGAGGGGCTGCAGAAAACTGCCGGAAAGCGTCTCAGGCATCTGCTGGCCTCTTTAACCACCAGACCCACAATGGGTATTCTGGTGGGAACTGGAGTCACGGCAATAATTCAGAGCAGCAGTGCCACCACCGTAATGGTGGTGGGATTTGTCAATGCCGGCCTGATGACCCTGGCTCAATCGATCGGGGTCATCATGGGCGCCAATATTGGTACAACTGTTACCGCCCAGCTGATTTCCTTCGACCTGGGCGATTATGCCTTCCATGCCATCTTTCTGGGGGTGGCTCTCTATTTATTTACCAGAAACAGAAAACACACCTATATCGGCCAGACAATCCTGGGTTTTGGTATTCTTTTTCTGGGTTTGAACATCATGAGCGAAACCATGATGCCGCTCAGGGATTCCCCGGTTTTTATGGAGTTGATGGCCTCACTCAGCAGCTATCCCATCCTGGGGCTCCTGGCCGGAGTTATCGTCACCTTTGCGGTTCAGAGCAGTACGGCTTCCTTCGGAATCCTGCTGGGGCTGGCCTCGGCGGGTGTGATCGATTACCAGGCTGCCATCCCCATTATTTTAGGTGAAAATATCGGGACCACCTTTACTGCTGCACTTTCCAGCCTGGGCGCTAATCTGACCAGTAAAAGGGCAGCTGCCGCCCACTTTATGTTTAATGTTTTTGGCTCAACCCTGGTTCTGCTGCTGATCTATCTGGTGCCGGGATTTATGCCCCGGCTGGAAAATCTGATGGTGGGGCTTTTCCGGATTTTTAATACTCCCCGGACTATGGAGAGGATGCTGGCCAACACCCACACGGCCTTCAATATTGTCAACACCCTAATCTGGCTGCCCTTCATCGGCTTCCTCGAAAAAACTGTGACCAGGTTTATCCCCGGGGAGGACATGACAATCAAACGGGGTTTGAGTTACATTGACGAAAGAATGAAAAGCACCCCGAGCGTAGCTCTGGAGCAGGTTAAGGAAGAGGTGCTCAGGATGCAGGAGATAACGAGAGACATGATTGAGGATGCCTTCCGGAGTCTGCTGCAGGCTGACCCGGAGCTGGCCGATGAGGTAATAAAGAGGGAGGAAATAATCAATGAAATTCAGGAAGATCTGCTCCACTTTCTGACCTCGCTGGAAAGCAGTACGCTGTCAGATGAGGATATCAGGGACAGGGATTACTTCATCGCGGTGGCTGATCTGGTGGAGAGTATGGCAGATGATGCCGATGATATGGCAGATCTGGCCCATTACATAAAAGAAAATGATGTCCGCTTTTCTGCACAGGCCCGAGAGAGCCTGGAAGAGGTGGCCCGGGAGGTTCTGGAACTGGTCGATAAATCAATCAGGCTGGTGGAGGAAGAAAATTATGAACTGGTCCCGGACCTGATTAACGGCGAGCGGGATATGGATAGCCGTCAGCTGGAATTCCGGAATGACCATATGACCCGCCTCAAGAAAGGCATCTGCGAACCCACAGCCGGAATAATTTACCTGGAAGCGATTGAAGATATTGAGCATCTTACCGACCAGATGGCTGACATTGCCCACAGCTTGATGGAAAAATAAATTTTTTAATTCCTGCTGGCCTGCTCATGATACCGGACATGATACTGGAGATGATCTTACATGGAAGCCTATTCCCGCTCGGCCCGGGGCAAAAAAGTACTGTATCTCAGCCTGGCAGCCAATTTTCTGCTGGCAGTGCTGAAAATCTTTTTGGGAACGGTCGCCACCAGTGCGGCTCTGGTAGCCGATGGGTTTCATTCTTTTTCTGATATGGTAACTTCTCTGGGAGTTTTAATAGCGGTAAGTTTTGCCAGCAAACCCCCCGATCATAATCATCATTACGGTCACGGACAGGCCGAGCCCCTGGCAGCTACCTTTCTGGGTGTGATATTACTGCTGACCGCCCTGGGGCTGGGTTATAACATGATTACCAATCTGCTGGCGGGGGAGATATCTCTGCCGGGCTGGCTGGCAGCAGCCGGTGCTTTTATTTCTCTGGTGGTTAAGGAGCTGCTGTACCGTTATTCCTACAAAGTAGGCAGTTCCACCGATAATCAGGCTCTGATAGCTGATGCCTGGCATCACCGCAGTGATGCACTTTCTTCGGTAGCCGCCCTGGCCGGTATTGTTGGAGCTCGCCTGGGATTTGTTTTCCTGGATCCTCTGGCAGGCCTGCTGGTTGCCGGACTGATTATAAAAGTTGGGATAGAGATCATGGGCAGTGGATTTATTAATCTGCTGGGAAGAGCACCTCGCCGGAACAAAATGGAGAAGCTGGAAAATGAATCCCTGGATATTTCAGGTGTGAAGGATGTACTGGAGATCAAAGCCCGCTACCATGGAGCGGATCTTTATGTGGATATCAAAATCACCGTTAACCCCGCCATAACTGTGGCTGAGGGGCATGAAATTGCCTCGGTGGTTAAAGCAAAACTGCTGAAGGATTATCCCGAGGCTCAGGAGGTGCTGGTTCATGTTGAGCCGGCTGATAATTAGAGTGGAACTGGAATAAGGAGGATTATAAATCATGAGCAGAGAACTACTGCAGGTGCTGGCTCAGCGGCCCGGCTGTACCGGCAGCGGTATGTACCTTCAGTCGCTGTACCGGGCAGCCGGCAGGAATTCCTATGATCAGGCTGTGGTGGCTGCAGCCAACAAAAACAATAAATTTCAGGATCTGGGTTATCTGGAGCGAGAGGATTTTTACCCGGTTCTCTTTGAAAGTGAAGAACTGTCCTGCAGCATTTATGGCATGAGTGATGTCATGCCCTATGAAAGCAGCCGTTACTGTGATATGAGCAGGGAAGAACAGCAGTGCTGGGAAACTGCTTTTCGAGCTAAAATACAGAAAGCCCGGCAGAGTCTGGTTCGGCCGGTAGTTATTGCCCATCACCTCTGGCTTTTAACCGCCCTTACTGCCGAAGAATTTACCGGGCTTCCGGTGCTGGGAATCTGTCATGGTACCGGGCTGAGACAGTTGCAGCAGAATTCCCGCTTTGCCTCAAGGGTGAAACAGGGTATTTCCCGGCTGGAAAGGATTTTTGCCCTGAATGATTTTCAAAAAGAGGAGATCAGGAGACTTTTTGAGTACCCCGGCGAGAAAATCACTGTCACCGGGCTGGGGTATAATGAAGAGAACTTCTATTTCCCGACAGAGACAGAGCTGGGTGAGAGACTTGAGAAAAGACAGCCGGAAATAATTTATGTGGGCAAGCTCAGCCTGTCCAAGGGCATCAGTTCTCTGCTACGGGCCTGTGATCAAATATCAGAAAGGGATTTTAAAGTCACCCTGATTGGCTCCGGTCAGGGCCGGGATATAAGACAGATCAAAGAGCTGGCAGAGAGGGTTTCCTGCCCGGTGAAATTTACCGGACAGCTGAAGCAGGAGGAGGTTGGCAGGCTGCTGCGACATGCCGATATCTTCTGCCTGCCTTCTTTTTATGAAGGATTTGCTCTGGTGCTGCTGGAGGCGCTGGCTTCAGGTTTAAGGGTTGTCAGCAGCGACCTTCCAGGGGTGAGAAACTGGCTGCCGGAGATAGTCCGGCAGAGCCCGGCGGTAGAATTTGTGGAACTGCCGGAATTAAAAAATGTTGATCAGCCAGTACCGGCTCAGCTGCCCGGCTATGAAGCTGAGCTGGCAGCAGCCCTGGAGAAACAGCTGCAGCAAAGAGGGAAGCTTAATTTTCTTCAGAATGGAGATTATCGCACTGCAGTAAAAAGTCTGTCCTGGTCGGGAGTTTTCCATCGTTTGGAAAGTCATTTCCCTGAAACATAATCTGACAGGGAAAAACCCTTCAGATCCGTCAGATTTCCGAACAGAGCTGAAGGGTTTTTGGTTTTAAATTAAGTTTTAAATCCAGCCTGTGGTTATGCCTGTCAGCTGATCCGGTAATTCGGAACTTCTACCGCCCGGCTGATTCTTTCCAGCGCCTCCTGAATAAGTTCATATTTACTGGCATAGGAAAAGCGCAGGAATTCTTTCTTTTCCGAAGGGTTCTTACTGCCAAAACATTCACGATGCAGTACTGCCACACCGGCTTCCTGCAGAAGATGCTGTTGCAGAGCTGCGGCATTACTGAAGCCCAGATTCCGGCAGGCTGCTGTTACATCGGCAAAGGCATAAAAAGCTCCCTTAGGTTTACGGCAGTGGATGCCCTCAATTTTATTTAGGCCCTTCCAGATTAATTCCCGCCGTCTCTTTAGCTCGGTCACCATATTTTTTATGGACTCTCTGCCCTCCGTTAGGGCAGTGACTCCCGCATGCTGGGTAAAGGTAGCGGTACAGGAAACCGAATTGGTGATGAGTTTGCTGATCACATCTATAAGTTCCCGGGGTCCGGCGGCAAAACCAATTCTCCAGCCGGTCATGGCATAGGACTTGGAAAATCCGTCTATCAGCAGGGTGTTGTTTCTTACCCTGGAAAATTCGGCCAGGCTGGGTGCCCGGCCCTCATAGACCAGTTCAGAGTAAACTTCATCGGAGATTGCCCAGAGATCATTATCGCTGATGAGGTCAGCAAGCTGCTCCATTTTGTCCCGGGGAATTATACTGCCAGTAGGATTGTGGGGTGAGTTGATTATTATTCCCCCGGTCCGGGAACTGATTAATTTTTCCAGTTCAGATATGTTAAAGGTAAAGTCATATTCCGGGCGCAGGGGCAGTGCTTTCGGTATACCTCCCAGTAGTTCAATTGCTGATTCATAAATGGGAAAGCCGGGATTGGGATAGATTACTTCCATACCAGGTTCAACCAGAGCCAGCAGTCCATAAAAAATTAAGGGCTTGGCTCCAGGTGCTACTACAGTTTCAGCAGGGGAATAGTCAACCTGCCTGGACTGCCGGAGATAATCAGCAACCTTCTCCCGCAGTTCAGGGATCCCCGCCGAGGGGCTGTATCCGGTTTTATCATTTCTGATAGCCGATATGCCTGCTTCTTTAATTGGCTCAGGGGTTGTAAAATCAGGCTCCCCTATTGCCAGACTAATTATATCTCTTCCCGCAGCTGTCAGACTTTCCACCTCTTCCAGAACCTCAAAAGCAACTTCTGAACCCAGACC